>Ga0265295_1002380_pt1 | contig 30052 bp, 32 predicted proteins | sample Munlansysbiofilm_FD_192503 | JGI IMG/M metagenome (GOLD analysis project Ga0265295, IMG submission 192503) | Leachate microbial communities from a municipal landfill in Southern Ontario, Canada - Methane capture system biofilm | ecosystem: Engineered > Solid waste > Landfill > Unclassified ... | reverse complement strand
CCCCCAATCGTCCACGATGACGCTGAAACAGCGTCCACGATCAGACTGAAACGCCGTCCACGATCACGCTGAAATCCCGTCCACGATCAGCCTGAAATGCCGTCCACGATGGGCTGAAATACGCAGTGAAGCGAACTCTTGACCTCAAGAAGCCGCCGCAATTGAGCGCCGAGCAGAAGGCGCGGCTGGATGCCGTGGCTGCCATGCCCGATGAGCAGATCGACTACAGCGACGCGCCCTATCTGGCGGATGCTGTCTGGATGAAAACAGCGGAGCAGTTGCCGCACACCAAGAAGCAAATCACGCTGCGCATCGATGCCGAAGTGTTGGCGTTCTTCAAGCACGCCGGCCCCCGGTATCAATCGCGCATGAATGCCGTCTTGCGCTCTTACGTCGAGGCGCACAAGTCCAAGTCGCACACACGCTGACTGGATGTTGGGGTCAGGATCATCTCGGAGCTGCCGTTCACCTTGTAGCGCAAGATCGTTTCTTCGCGAACGCCGGGCACCGCCAGGGGACTGGGAGGCTCATGAGAAAACGCAGGGCCGCCACAAGTTTTCTCATCCCCCTCGGGGGCCTGACGCGAACGCGGCAGGTCTGGGGGGCGCTCCCAAGGAAACGCAGGGCCGCCCCAAGTTTCCTTGTCCCCCACGGGGGGGGGCGGGTCGGCGAGCCGACCCTGGGGGCGCTCAAGAACACGCCGTTGCTCTGTTGCAAGTGGCCCCTGAGAGTGAGCGCCCCAGATCCCGTCGGGAATTACTTGCGCGCCTGAATCAGCAAACGGCCTCGGGTAGTCACGACTGGCGGCGCACCGATCTTTACGAAGACAGCGAAAACTGAAATGCACATTGCCTTGGAATCACCCCACCCGCTGATTGTCCCTTGGGTATCTTCATCATGACGAACCCCATTACCGTACTGGTCACCGGCGCGTCGGGTTTCACCGGCCGCCATATGGTTGATTTTCTCCAGGCGCGCGGGCATCGCGTGGCGGGCCTTGCGTGCGACCTCACCGACCCCGCCGCGGTGCGCGAGGCGGTGCTGCAGGCGCAGCCCGACCATGTGGTACATCTTGCGGCTCTGTCTTTCGTGGGGCACGGCAATGCCGAAGAGTTCTACCGCGTGAATGTGCTGGGCACGCTCAATCTGCTGGAGGCGCTGGCCGCCCTGCCCCGTCCGCCGCAGCGGGTGCTGGTGGCCAGTTCGGCCAATGTGTACGGCACGCCGGGGGTGGAGGTCATCGATGAATCCATCTGCCCGGCGCCGGTCAACCACTATGCGTGCAGCAAGCTGGCGATGGAGCACATGGTGCGCACCTTTGGCGAGCGCCTGCCCATCGTGCTCACCCGCCCGTTCAATTACACGGGTGTGGGGCAGGACGAAAAATTTCTCATTCCCAAGATCGTGTCGCATTTCCGCCGGCGCGCGCCCTTCATCGAGCTGGGCAACCTGGATGTGAGCCGCGATTTTTCCGATGTGCGCGACGTGGTGACGATCTACGCGCACCTGCTGCTGGAGGCCGGCACGGAAGTCTGCGGCCAGACTTTCAATGTCTGCTCAGGGCAGGCCCATTCGCTGCGCGAGGTGCTGGCCCTGACCGAACAACTCAGCGGCCACCGCCTGGAAGTGCGCGTCAACCCGGCTTTCGTTCGCGCCAATGAAGTGCCGCGACTGCTGGGCTCGGGGGAAAAGCTGCGTCGATATACCGGCTTTTCCCCCCGGATTCCGCTGGCGCAGATGCTGGAATGGATGTTGGGGTCAGGTCTAGCTTTGTAGCAAATGCATCTGTTTTAAACCCGCAGGCCAACCCCAATGTCGAGTTCAGCGGGATGGGCTGCTGCCGCGCGGCAGCAGTTCATCTCCTGCGGCTGGCGTGGCATCCGGGCTTGCCTCCAGCCAGGCGTCGAACGCAGTCAGATTGCCCCGACTGCGCCGTTGCGCGAAGTAATCGCCCGTCTTGAGCGCCGACACCTTTTCTGCAATGGCGGTCACAAAAAACTGATTCATCGATACATGCTCGTCGAGCGCCACCTTCTTGGCGTATTCCATGAGTGAATCGGGCACACGCAAGGCATAGTTGGCCATCAGGCTTTCTCCAGTTGAAGGGTTTGCAAAAAGACGCCGGGCGTGAGGATCGGAAGACCGAACCGGCGTGCAGGCGAATAGTCACGCTCATTGAGCGTGATCAGCGCATCGGCCCGTCCATTGAGCGCTGTTTCCAATACCATCTCATCGGCGACATCACGAAGCTGCGGTCGCCAGAGGAAGAACAATTCCACTGGCTCGGCCAGCAGACAGAACGCATCCAGGAAAGCCGCGGTCATTTCAGCCGTCCTCTTGCTCGCAGCAAGCTGCTCCGGGCGCGAAAGTACGGCCTCGTATTCAAGCACCAGGGGCACCGATGCCAACGCCAACAATTGGCCTTCACGCATCGCACGGAGTACAGCGAACGATGCCCCAAGACGACTGCGCGATGCAGCGACCAAGACGTTGGTGTCGAGCACAACCCGCTTTTTCATATCTCCTATGATATAAGAAACAGGATCTAGTGCAGTGGGGTCAGATGCAGTGGGGTCAGATGGGGTCAGGTCTAGCTTCGTAGCATCAGTTCGTCACGCGCAAGATTACGGATGCGGTGGCGTGGCGGGCTTTAGGGGGATGACCGCTCATGCCGCCCTCACCCCAACCCTCTCCCGGAGGGAGAGGGGGTTTCTGTTTCAGCGCTTCCTTCGCAACCCGAGAACTGTTGAATAGAAAAGCCTCGATGCAACCACAAAATTCTTCTAACACAAGCCCCTTGTCTGCAGACGATGCGATGCTTCCCAGCGGGCCTACTGAGCCGACCCTCGCAGTGCTGATGGACATGCGCCCGGCGCTGGATGGCTTTTACGGCATTCCGCAGGAAACCCGGCTGCTGTTTGCGGCGCTGGCGGCCTTGCCGGATTTGCGCATCTCGGGTTTGCTGCAAATGTCCACCCGGCAGGTCAAGGGCGGGGTGGCCGAGGGTGCCGCGCTGAGCGATGCCGAGCGCATTCACCGTTATGCCAAGACCGTGGTGTCGCTCAAGGGTCAAGGCGCCGCCGACTGGAAGATGGGCGTGGCCGACTGGATCGGCGCGCTGCTGCACAAGTGGGGTTTGCGCTGGGCCGCTTGGACGGGACAGAGCACGCTTCGCCTGAAGACATTTGAAACCCGCGCGTTTCACGATTTCGTCTGGCAGCAGTTGTTCGCCCGCAGTGTGCCGCCTGCGGAGCGCGAGCGGGTATTGCGCAGCGATTACCGGGTGTGCGCTTCGCCCTGGCGGTGGATGCATTTGATGGGCATCGAGCGCGCCTGGCTGCTTGGCAAGTCGCGCTATCCGCGCATCGACACTCGGGGGGTGAATGTGTTGATCGCGCAGACGCCCTACCCTGGCCGGATCAGCCCGGGCACGGCGCTGGTGATCCATTACCACGATGCCATTCCGGTGCTGATGCCGCACACCATTTCCGACCGCGCCTTTCACGAGGCCAGCCACTTTCAGGCGCTGGCGGCCAATGTGCGCGACGGGGCGTGGTTCGTCTGCGTGTCGGAGGCCACAAGGCGCGATTTGCTCGGCCTGTTTCCCGAGGCCGAGGCGCGCGCGGTCACCATCCACAATATGTTGCCCTCGCACTATCACCCGGCTCACCCGGAGCCCGAGCGCGTGCCGGGCATCGTGCGGCGTCATCTGCACGATGAGTTTCGACCCAAGGGCAGCAGCGCCAAGAATGATCGCAGCGTCTATAAGCTCGCCAAGGTGTTTTCAAACGAGGCAGATCAGACGGCCTTTTATGCGCAGGCCTTTGGCGGCGGTTCGCGTTTTGTGCTGATGGTCTCCACCGTCGAGCCGCGCAAGAATCACCTGCGCCTGATCGAGGCCTGGGAGGTGCTGCGCGACCGCATCGACCCCGACCTCAAGTTGGTACTGGTGGGGCATATCGGTTGGGATCACAAAGGGGTGCTGGACGCTTGCCGGCCCTGGATCGAACAGGGCGGGCTGTTCATGCTGCACAGCGTGCCCTCGGATTCGATGCGCATTTTGTATCAGCAGGCGACGGTGACGGTGTGCCCCAGCGTGGGCGAGGGCTTCGACTTTTCGGGCGCGGAAGCCATGCGCTGCGGCGGCGTGGTGGCCGCCTCCGACATTGCGGTGCACCGCGAGGTGTACGGCGATGCGGCGGTGTATTTCGACCCTTACGACACGCAGTCTGTGGTGCAGGCCCTGCAAAGCCTCATGTACGCCGAAGACGCGGCAACACGCACCGAAGCGCTGCGCGCCGCCGGGCTGGAACAAAGCGCTCGCTACCTGCCTGAGCGCATCGTGCCGCAGTGGGAGGGGTTTTTGCGGGGGCTGGCGGGAAATGGCACAACCAAGGTGTGAATCTCTTTGCCGCGGCCTGCCAGGGGCGAAATCACGGCAGTGGAATCTCTATTGCTCAAGAGAAAATGGGTATCATTTGAATGTCGTCCATTTTCAATTGATACCATGCAACTTGTGACCGCAGACCAGATCGCCAGGGTCATGGGATTGACGCAAGCGCCTCGATCCATGGCAGACCTTGAAGACATGGTGGCCAAGGGGCTTCCCAAATCGGCGCTGAAGGCCAGCGTGGATCATCTGGAACAAAGCCCAGCCGAGCGCCGCGCCTTGCTGTACAAAATCATCCCCGAGGCGACTTACAAGCGCCGCAGGGAACGGCTGACGCCAGAGGAATCGCAGCGAGCCGAGCGTTTGGCGCGCACCTACGCGACCGCACGGCATGTCTGGAATTCCGATGAGGATGCGTTGACTTTCCTTCACACCCGGAACCGCTCGCTCCAGGGTCGAACTCCGCTGGAGGTGTCGATGAGCGAGCTCGGCGCCCGCCGCGTCGAACAATTGCTCTGGCATATTTTCTACGGCCTGGGCGCCTGATGCGAATATTCCGAATCGCCGACGCACGTTTCCCGATCTGGGATGCAACCGGCGCCAGCCTCTTTGGTGGGCGTTGGAATAGCCCAGGCGGCGCGGTCATCTACGGCTCATTGAGCGAATCGTGCGCGATACTGGAACGGTTGGTGCACGTCGGCGGAGTGGGCCATTTGCCCGGTTCACAGCGACTCGTCATCGCGACCGTTCCTCAATCAGTGACGGTCGAGCAATGCGACGCCGCAACGCTTCCGTCCGGCTGGGACAACGATGAAAGCCCTTCGGCCCGAGCCTTTGGAGATCGATGGTTGGCTGAGCGTCGCAGTGCGGTGCTGATCGTGCCGTCTGTGATCGCAACCAGCGACTTCAATGCTCTGGTCAACCCCAACCATCCCGACGCCCGGTTCATCGAGGTCGCAGACCCCACCGAATTCAAGTTTGACCCACGACTCGCCCGGTAAGCGCGTCACACAAGGCGTACCGGGTCAACGAGAAGAAAACCTCCCATGATGCAACTCATCGACATTTGCAAAAGCTACCCCATCCATCACGGCCGCAGCCAGCGGATGGTGCTCGATCACATCAATTTCACGGTCAAGCCCGGCGAAAAGTGGGGCATCATGGGGCGCAACGGGGCGGGCAAGTCCACGCTGATCCGCGTGATGAGCGGCTCCGACCGGCCGCAGAGCGGCGCCGTGCGCAAGACCATGTCGATCTCCTGGCCGCTGGCGTTTGGCGATGCCTTTCAGGGCAGCCTCACCGGCAAGGACAACACCCGGCTGATTTCGCGGGTGTACGGGGTGGACTATCACAGGACGCTGGACATGGTGGAGAGTTTCGCCGAGCTGGGCGCGTATCTGGGCGAGCCGGTGAAGAACTATTCCTCGGGCATGCGCGCACGCCTGGCTTTCGCCATTTCGATGGCCATCGAGTTCGATTGTTTTTTGATCGACGAGGCCATGTCGGTCGGCGACCACCGCTTTGCGGTGAAGTGCGACCAGGAACTGTTCGAAAAGCGCGGCGACCGCGCGATGGTCATCGTCGCGCACCAGACCGACCTCATCCGCAACCACTGCGACCATGCCGCTGTGCTGGAGCAAGGTCGCCTCACCGTCTATGACAGCGTGGACGCCGCGATTCACGCTTACGAGAGTCTTTGATTGAACGGTTCGGCTCGCCTTTGCACCCAGGGCGTGAACCTGGTCGATGACGTGTTGCTCATCGACGTCACCCGCCTGGCGGCGCGGCTGCTCGAAGGCAGGCATCCCACGGGGGTCGATCGCGTCAGCCTGGCTTATATCGATCATTTCCGCTTGCGCGCTCTCGCGGTGGTGCGGCACTGGGGGCGGTGGATGCAGCTCTCGCGGAGTGCATCGCAGCGGGTGTTCGCCGCGCTCTTGGGCGAAGACCCGCAGTCGGCATCGACGCTGCGCCGCTGCGTGGCCACAGCCTATGTGCTGCGCTGGGGACTGACGCCCGGCGCGCTGTTGTTCAACACCGGGCACAGTGGCCTGGACGACCCACGGTATGCGCAGCGGCTGCGGCGCCACGGCGTGCGCCCCATTTACTTCTTGCACGACCTCATTCCCCTCTCCCACCCCGAATACTGCCGCGCGGGCGAAGTCGACAAGCATCGCCGCAGGCTGCAGACCATGCTGCGCACGGGGCATGGGGTGATCGCCAACTCGCAGGCCACTCTGGACGATTTGCTCGCCCATGCTCAGGCCGAGGGCTTGTCTCTGCCCGCCCGGGTGGTGGCCCATCTGGGGGTTTCGCGTCTTCCGGCGCCGCAGCAGCAGCGACCGCTGCAGTCGCCCTACTTCGTGGCGCTGGGCACCATCGAGGCGCGAAAGAACCATCTGTTGCTGCTGCATGTGTGGCGGGAGATGGTGGATCGTCTGGGCGCCACGCCGAAGCTGGTCATCATCGGACAACGGGGCTGGGAGTGCGAACAGGTGGTCGATCTGCTCGAACGCTGCGACGCGCTGCGCGCCGTGGTGCGGGAAGTGCCTCATTGTGACGATGCGCAGTTGGCGACCTGGCTGCATCATGCGCAGGCGCTGCTGTTCCCGTCTTTTGCCGAGGGCTATGGCTTGCCGCTGATCGAGGCGCTGGCTGCGGGCGTGCCGGTGATCGCCAGCGATTTGCCCGCCTTCCGCGAAGTGGCGGGCGATCTGCCGGTGTATCTCGACCCGATCGACGGGCTGGGCTGGCTCGATGCGATCATGGCTTTTGCCGACCCGAAGCATCCTGCAAGAACCCGGCAATTGGCGCGCCTGCAAGGCTACGCTCCGCCCACCTGGGCGCAGCATTTCGAGCGGATCGATGCCTGGCTGGAGGGCCTCAATCCGCCAGCCGCCCCCCGTGACGGCCGACAATGAGCCTGTCCGTGTCTCCCACATCGGCAGGTCTTGCCGCGTCCGCCTGGGATGCGTCGCATCGTCTGCAAAACCTGCCACAAGTGCTGCACGTGGTGGCGTTCCCACGCTGGAAATGGCCGGTGATCCGGCAGTGCTTTGCGGGGCGCACGCTGCGTTTCGTCAGTGCGCAGAACCTGCCGCCGGATGCGCGCTGCCTGGTGCTTTGGGGCAGAGCCGCCGTGCCGCCGGGCGCCGCCGCCGATGCCCGGATTCTGCGGGTAGAAGATGGTTTTCTGCGCTCGGTCGGCCTGGGTGCGGAGTTGGTCAAGCCGCTGTCGTGGGTGGTCGATACGCGCGGCATCTATTACGACGCCGCTCAAGAATCCGATCTGGAATGGCTGCTGGGACACGCCGAGTTTTCGCCGGCCCTGCTCGCCCGCGGCCGCGCGCTGCGCGAGCGCATCATCGCCTGCGGCCTGACCAAGTACAACGTCGGCGGGCAAACCTGGCAAAGGCCGGTGCAGGCCAAAACCGTGATTCTGGTGCCGGGGCAGGTGGAAAGCGATGCCTCCATCGCCTATGGCACAGGCGGCGTCAAGCGCAATATGGATTTGCTGCGGCAGGTACGCCAAGACCATCCCGGCGCTTATGTGCTCTACAAGCCGCACCCCGACGTGGCCGCGCGGCTGCGCAAGACCGGGGTCGATGAACAACGGGCTCTGGACTGGTGCGATGCGGTGGTGACCGATGTGCCCATGAACGCGCTGCTCGACGCAGTGGATGCGGTGCATGTGCTGACCTCGCTCGCGGGCTTCGAGGCGCTGCTGCGCGGCAAGGCCGTCACCTGCCACGGCCAGCCGTTTTACTCGGGCTGGGGGCTCACGGTGGATCGCCTGCCGCATCCGCGACGCCAGCGCCGCCTGCAACTCGATGAACTGGTGGCTGCCACGCTGATTCTCTATCCACTCTACTTGCGCCGCGACGGCCGGTCGCTGACCACCCCGGAGCAGGCGCTCGACGAACTCGCCGCGTGGAAGGCGCGCAACGGTGGGACGCCGCCGTGGTGGATCGAGATTTACCGCTTTTTTCTGCGGCGTTTCATCGGGGTTCGATAACCGCCAAAGGCTTGCCCACACGGTCCTCGATGAGCCGCTGCGCGGCCTCTTGGGCGGCCAGGCGGATGCCTTCGGGTTCAAAAAACACGCCGCGAATCTGCACCGTGCCCGCAAGCGCCTTGAGATAGTCGGCCACCAGTGCGGCATCGGGCGCCGCGGCATTCGTCCAGAAGCTGTCGAGGCCGTGCTGATGGGTCAGCCCCGGCACATCGAAAACGGCCTGCCCCAAAACGATCAGCGGCGTGCCCAGATGCAGCGCCCGCATGCCCGTCGTGCTGTTGACGGTGACGATGCCTTGCGAACGGGAAATCAGAGTATCGAGATGCCCGCCGCGAAAATAGTGCACCCGGTCTTGCACGCCCCAGCGTTTGGCTTCCTTGAGCAGCACGCGCTCCCAGTTCTTCAGCGCGGGGTCCCAGGGGTGTTCCTTGAGCACCAGCAGGGTGTGCGCGGGCGCGTGCTGGGCAAACGAGGCGACGACATGCGCGATCGAGTGGGCAATGCCGTCGAACGGAGAATAGGCGACGATCTGGAAATCGAAATCGAGTTGCAGCGGAAACAGGAAATAGGGCTGACGAGACTCGAAAAGATCGTTCACGGCCTGCCCGATCCGCTGTTTGTGCAGGCGATTGGTGAGCAGACGCCAACCGCTGGCCGGGGTATAGATCAGGGTGTGTGGCCTGCGGTCGCTGCGCCGATAGAAGGGAAACAGCCAGCCCATGAACAGATTGGAGAGGTTGTGCAGCAGATCGCCCCGCGCCATGTGGAAGGCGCTGTCGGCAAAGCGCGGGGTCCAGTCGATCTCGGGCAGACAGGCGGCCATTGCGCGGATGGCTTCGGGATCGCGCGGGAACAGCGATCCGCCGCTCATGCCGTTGCGCTCGAAGGTGATCCAGTCGGGCCGGAGGTAGCCGAAATCGTTGACCACCACCTGGATGCCTGCCGCCAAGGCCAGATCGACGGCCTGACGGTGATAGCGGCGGTTTTCGCCCAGAAGCATCAGATGCGTCACGCCCTGCTCGGCAAAAAAACGGGCGATGAAGGCGGGCCACCGACTGCGACGCCCACGATAGGCCACGGCGTCTTGGCCATGCCAGAACAGCCAGTCGCCGGTGCACAGGTTGATGCGCGTCACGCGCCATCCCGCCGCCTTCAAATGCTGCGCAATCTGCCGGTAAAACGGCGAAGGCATGCCTTGGAGAAAAACGATGTGCGGCGCAGGCCGCGACTCGCGCGCCGACAGGCTCAACATGCCCTCACTTGCCGCAAGCCTCTTGGAACCAGCGCGCCGACTCGGCCATGCCCTGGCGGTAAGCGATACGCCCGAGCGGGCATCCCGCCGCGGCGAGTTTCGCCGCGCTGTGCCCACAGCTTCGCCCGAAGATTTTGACGATCAGCGGGTGCAGCAGCGGCTCCTGACGGATGCCGAGCAAGCGGTAGGGCAGCGCCAGGGCCGCGGCTGCCACTGCCGCCACGGGGTAAGGCAGGTCGATGATCCAGCCCCGGCCATCGATGCTTGTGCGCAAATCGTCGAGAAACTGCCGCCAGGTGATCGGCTGTGGATCGTTCACATTGAACACCTCGTTCTTCGCCTGCGGAGCAAGCCCGGCCCACAGCAGGGCGTCGATCAGGTTGTCCACATAGAGGAAGCCGGCATCGACCTGCCCGCCGGAAACCCGCAGCATCAGCCCGTTTCGAAGTTCACGCCCCACCCGCAAGGTGAACGGACTGCCCGGCCCCATGACATTCGCGGGTCGCAGAATGGTGTAGGGCAGGTGCAGCATCAAAGCCAACTCGCGCAGGAGCAACTCGCCACGCAGCTTGCTGTCGCCATAGCCGAAACCGGGCATTCGCGGCGCGCAGCCTTCGTCGCATGGCGTCTTGGGAAAGCCGTACACGTCCACAGTGGAAACATGCACCAAGCGCTCGATCCGGCCCGCATGCGGCGTCAGAGCGTGAAGCAGATTGCGCAAGCCTTCGACATTGACCGCCTCATAGTCTTGCCGCCGCCCCCAAGTCTGCACATTGGCGGCGCAATGAAACACCCAGCGCACTTCGCGCGCCGCTTCGATCAGCGAGTCGGGACGGGTCAGATCGCCTTGGCAAACCTGCACGCGGCCACGCCAGGCCTCAGGCAGGCGGGCCGTGTCGCGCACCAGCACCTTGACCCGCGCGCCCTGCTGCAGCAAGCGCGCGACGAGATGCCCGCCGATGAACCCGGTGCCCCCCGTCACCAGCATGGGCTGTCCCTCGTAGTTCTGCCCGTTCATGCCTGCCGCCCTTCCTGCTCGGCCGCCTTGAACACCTGGCGCGGGCTGGGTTGAGGCACTTTGTTGAGCAAGGCGTAGCCCAGGCCGACAAAGGGGTTGATCAGCCCCCAGGATGCCCGGATGGCCAGATTGATCGGCACGACCTCCGCCCCGAGGTCCTGTTTGATGGGATACGTGGTCAGGCCCATTTCCAGACGCCTGGCGCCGAGTTCGATAGCCGTTTCGACCACGGTTTCGGCGACGTAAATGTAGAGACTGTCGTTCTCGGCGACTTCCCGGCCGACATAAAGCCAGCGCAGCATGTCGCCATCCCTGAGCAACAAGGCGTGCCCGACCAGTGCATCGCCCTTGTAGAACAACAAGACCTTGGTCAGACTCCCCATATAGACGGGCAGCTCGCGGTAAAAGCCGGGTGTGAGCACTTCGCGCTGAAACTCGCTGGCATGGGTGTGCACCTCCAGCCATTGCGCGCAAAGCGTGTCGGCCAGCGGCGCGAAATCGTCCACCAGCTCGTGGCGCACACCGGCCTGCAGATTGCGCTTGAGGTGCTTGTTGAGCTTGCTGCGGAAATAGCTCCGCATCGACGCGCGGTACTCCTGCGGCGTGCGCCAGCGGATCTCCATATACGTGTTGGGCAGGCTGTCGGTCCAGTGGTAGCCCAGGCGGCGAAACGGCTCGCGCAGCGCCTGCGCGTTGGGTTCGAAATCGCGCACGACGATGATCAGGCAGCGCTCGCGTTTGGCGAGGCGGCGAAAATCGCGGTTGAGCGCCTCGATGACGGCTTCGTCGGAAACCGAAGCCGACCGAATGTAGGGCGGGCTGCTGATGGTGATGGGCGTGCCGCATTCGAGCATCTTCCACTTCAGAAAATGGGGCAGCACCTTGCGCACGCCACCCAGCAGACGACGCACCAGAGGCGGCGCGAAGATGGCGATGTCCGTCGTCACGGTATAAACCGCGGCAATGACCACCGGATCGCCCTCCTCGTAGCCGACGATGTAGCGATAGATGAAGTCGTTCATCCCGGATCGCTCGATGAGCTCCCAGAAAGCCCGCGACATCGCCACGGAGCCCTGCTGGCAAAGACGATCCCAATCCTTGGGCGGAATGGCGCTCAGAGAATCAAAGACGGTGGTTTTCAAGCAGGCATCCAGGATGTGTGCGGGACGGTATTTGTCTGATTTTTGGAACCGCCGATGGCGCCGTCGGCTCGCACATCCTAGTGCAGTGTTTGACGCTATCCGGAACATCAAATGGCGCCTTTGCCGCAGGGCGGCGTTGCCAATCCGCGCGATACCTGCGGGTATCGCTGGGGTCGGCGCCATGATGCTGGAGCAGAACGACGAGTGGTCGCTCAATCGCCGGTCCATGCAGCTTGAAGGCCTGCAGTCGCTCGGCGATACTGCCTCCACTCGGCTGTCCGCTGTGGCACGCAAAGTGCCGTGTCGCTCAGCCTGTCCGGGCTGTGGATCTACACCACGTCGCGGGACGCGACCCTTGCGCCCCCGCTTGACGGGATTGCCGCGAGGATGGCAATGCCCGCATCATGCCGAGCCGATGCTGTGCAAGCGTGGTGTTTCCGACTGCATGACCCTGCCCCATTTCCCTCGTCCGGTGGCGTGAAAACCTTGTCCTCACCTCTGTCGCAACAGGTGCGCAATGCCATGCGCCCGGGCGCTGCCGCGCGTTGGCACGACGCCACCGCGCCGCTGTCGCGTCCGCAGCGGCGCGACGTGCACGTCTGGGAGATCGATCTGCGCCACCCGCCCGCCTGCGCCTTCGACCTGCTCGACGCGGCCGAACAGGAACGCGCCCGGCGCTTCGTGTTTGCCGTCGACCAGTCCCGCTTCATCGCCGCGCATGGCTGGACGCGGCAGATTCTCGGGCGTTATCTGAAGCGCGCGCCGCAAGACCTGCAATTTGTGCTCGGCCCCTACGGCAAACCGGCACTGACCGGACATTCGGGCGATGCGACGCTGTGCTTCAACCTGAGCCACAGCCTGGACAAGGCGCTGCTGGCGGTGAGCCACGGCGTGCCGCTGGGCGTGGACATCGAAGCCATCCGCCCCGATCTGCCCGACAGCGCGCTGGCCTCCAGCCTGCTGAGCGCAGATGAACTCGCCGAACTCGCGCAACTGCCGCCGCGGCAACGGACCGGGGTGTTCTTCGCCTGCTGGACACGCAAGGAGGCCTGCATGAAAGCCTTGGGACTCGGCCTGGCGCTCGAACCCAGAACGCTGCATGTCGGCATGTCGGCGAGGCGCCAATGCGTCGCCCTCAAAGACCTTCCGGGCTGCGCAGTAAGCCAGAACGCCGCAGCCGGCTTCATCGATCTTTCCTCGCTCCAGAGCCCGCCCGGTCACGCCGCCGCGCTGGCCGTGCCGGGCGGTTTCGACTCCGTGCTGTATCGACAGACGCCTGCTTCCGGGAGAAACCCTTGATTCCCCTGCGCTTATTCAACGGCAGCCGTGAACTGGTCGGCATCCATCTCGAACCTGCGGAGAATGCCCCGCCGCAACATCATGCCGTGCTGCTGTGCAATCCCTTCGGACAGGAAGGCATCCGCGCCCATCGGCTTTACCGGGTGATGAGCGAGCGCCTCGCTGCGGCCGGCCATCACGTACTGCGCTTCGACTATTACGGCAGCGGCGACTCGCCCGGAAGCGACGAGGAGTGGGATGTGCAAGGCAGCATCGCCGATGCGCAGACGGCGCTGGCCGAGCTGCTCCGCCGCAGCCGCGCGCCGCGCTGGTCGGCAGTCGGCCTGCGGCTGGGCGGCACCATCGCCCTGGAACTGGCGCGGCTGGCGCCCAGCCCGGCGCAGTTGCTGATGCTCATCGAACCCGTGCTCGATGGCAATGCTTATTTGCGCAGTCTGGCGGAATCGAGTACGCAAGCGCTCGATCGCGCCTATGGCGTGCGCTGGCCGCTGAGCGCGCGGCTGCGCGACGCGATGTTGCCCGATGCCGAGAGCGAAGCCCTCGGCTTCTACCTCAGCCCGCAGGCCCGCGCCCAGATCGCGGCCATCACCCCGGACTGCCTGGCCACCGTCCCGGCAAGCACGCTGCGCCTGCTCACGCCCGATTCCCAGGCAGCGCGGCAACTGCTGCAGCACGCAGCCGTTGCCGCGTCGCCGGCAGTGGAGTTTGCCGACAGCGACGCCCGCATCGACTGGGCCACCGACAGCGCCGCTGCCACGTCGATCGTGCCGATGCACTGGATTCGTGACCTGCTCGACCATCTCGCCGTGCAAGCCCATGCGTGAAACCACCCTGACGTTCGGACCGCAGGGCGATCTGCTGGGCACCGTGACCTTTGCGGCAGACGCCGCGCCGCCGTCCTTCGGTGTGCTGCTGTTCAACGCCGGGGTCATTCACCGGGTGGGCGCGCACCGCGTCAACGTCAAACTGGCTCGCGCCCTCGCCGCCGAGGGGGTGGCCAGCCTGCGCTTCGATCTGCACGGCATGGGCGACAGCCAGCGCGCAGACGGCCGGCTGTCTTACGCGGATCAGGTCGTGGCCGATCTGCGCGCCGCGATGGACGCGCTGCAAAGCGCCACGGGCGCACCCAGTTTCGCCCTCGTCGGGTTCTGCAGCGGCGCCCTGCCCAGCTACTGGACGGCCCGCGCCGATCCGCGGGTGAGCGCCATCGTGCTGTACGACGCGCTGTATTTCGCCACGCCGCTGAGCGTGCTGCGCTACCTCGGCGTGCGCCTGATGCGCCACGGCTACGGGCCCAAGGCCTGGACGGTGTGGCTGCGCGCCGGACTGCGCGGCGCGGCTGCGGCGGGCGCCAAGCTCACCCGGCTGCTCGTCCGCCGCACCCGGTCGAGCACGGCGCGGGGCGACAGCGCCATACCCGCCGAAGCAGACAGAATCGACCGTCGCGCGCTGGGTCAAGGCCTGCTCGCCCTGGCCGAGCGCGGCGTTGGGGTCATGGTTTTGAGCGCGGGCACCGACTTCAGCGCCGTGAACTACGCCGATCAACTGCGCCACACGCTCGGCCTGCGTCAGGTCAGCCACCCGCGTCTGTTGTTCGCCCATCTGCACGACATCGACCACGCCGTGACCACCCGCGTGGCGCAGCAGCAGTGGATCGACACCGTCCGTCGCGGCCTGCTGCAGCTCGCCCCGCTCCCTTCGCAGGCGGCCTCGCCTCCTTCCTCGACATGACCGCGATCATTCTGTTCTGGGGCGCAGCCCTGTTCATCCTCTACACCTACGTCGGCTATCCGGTGTTGATCGGCCTGCTCGCCCAGCGGCGCCCGCTGGTTTCCTGCCCGCTGCTCGACGACGCGGCACTCCCCCGCCTCACCCTCGTCATGGCGGGCTACAACGAGGCGGCACGCCTGCCCGGCAAGATTGCCAATCTGCGCGCGCTCGACTATCCGCAAGACAAGATCGACATCCTGGTGGTTTCCGATGGCTCGACCGACGCCACCGCCACGGTGCTGGAAAACGTCCCTGGCGTGCGCACCCTCGCCTACGCGCAGCGGCAGGGCAAGGCCCATGCGCTCAATCTGGCGCTCGCCCAGGTGCAGACCGAATTCGTCGTGTTCTGCGACGTGCGCCAGGATCTCGAAGCCGGATCGGTGCGGCGGCTGATTTCCGATTTCTGCGACCCCGCCGTCGGCGCGGTCAGCGGTGAACTGGTGCACCGCCCCAGCAGCAGCCGGGCCGGACAGAACATCGGCCTGTACTGGCGCTACGAAAAAGCCATCCGCAAGGCGGAGAGCCGGTTTCACTCCACTGTGGGCGCCACCGGCGCGCTCTACGCCATCCGTACCCGCGACTTCGCCCCCATCCCGCCCGACACCATCCTCGACGATTTCGAGATCCCCATGCAGATCACCCGCATGGGCAAGCGCACCCTGATGGAGCCGCAAGCCCACGTCTACGACACCCTGCAAACCGAGTCGGCAGCGGAGCAAAAACGCAAGATTCGAACCCTGACCGGAAACTTCCAGACCTTTTCGAGAAATTTTTGGCTGTTCAACCCGGCGCACAACCCGGTATGGTTCCAGTTCCTGTCACACAAGGTTTTCCGACTCGCCGTGCCCTACGCCCTCATCCTCACCCTGCTCACCAGCGCCCTCCTGCCCGGCCTGTTTTATCGCCTGGCCCTGCTGGCGCAGGTCGCGTTTTACCTGCTGGCCGCCGCCGGACAATGGGCGCCTGCGCTGCGCCGTAATCCATTCGTCAGCTTCGCCCATGTGTTTTTCGACATGAATGCCGCTGCCATGCTGGCCCTGCTGAAATTCGCCCAGGGCCGCGCCGACGCCAAGTGGGAAAAAACATGAAGCGCCTGAGCATTCTGATGTATCACGGCCTCTACGCCACCGAGGCGCAGCGCCTGGCCATCGACCCGATCGACCGCCCCTACGCCCTGTCCACAGAGACCTTTGCCAGACAGCTCGATCTGCTGGCCGCCGCGCACATCCCGGTCATCCACCCGAGCGCTCTGGAGCAGAGCGGCGTAACCGTTCCCGGCGGCGTGCTGCTGACCTTCGACGACGGCCACGCCAGCAATGCCGAACTCGCCCTGCCCCTGCTCAAACAACGGAACTTGAGTGCGCTGTTTTTCATCACCACCGACTTCATCGGGCGGCGCGCCGGTTTTTGCTCCTGGGACCAGGTGCGCACACTCGCGCAACAAGGCATGGTCGTCGGCGGTCACGGCCAGACCCACCGCTTCCTCAGCGACCTGCCCGACGACGCGCTCAAGACCGAGTTGCGGCAATCGCATGCCCGACTCGAAGATGAATTGCAGATGAGAGTCCGGCAGATGTCGTTCCCAGGTGGCCGCTACGACCATCGCTGCCTGCGCATCGCGCGGGAAACAGGCTACACCCTGCTGCATGGTTCCGCCACAGGCGCCCTGCCCGCCCGCCAGGTGGCATCCTCCCGCCCCCTACCCCGCCTGGCAATCCGCAGCACAACGACAGACGCCACCTTCATGGCCTATGCCAGAGCCGATACGGCGACGCTGCTCCGCGCCCAGGCGGTCTCGCACGCGAAAACCTGGGTCAAGCGACTCATCGGCAACGCCCGCTATCACCAACTCTACGCGCGCGTCAAAGGCGTGCCGCACCAGCAGCCATGAGCGCTCCGCACGGCCGCTCCGAAGGAGCGCTCAACTCCCTCGGGGATGAGGCTGGACCAGCGAACACGCCTGCGCGTGTTCGCGCGCCAGCCGAATCCGAGCGGCTTGCAAGCCGCGAGGTGGGGGCGAGCGTAGCGAGGAGGGCTGTCCAGTGAGTGTGACCCCCTCGCATCCGCGCCAGATACCGGGTGGATTGAACAACCGGCGGATCACCCCGGCGCTCCCGGCCGAGAATCGTACTGAAACTGCGGACTGGGCCGGTGCGGAGTTGTATTCCATCCTGAAACTGCTCGCCCTGCCCGCTTTATTCATTCTCAGCATCCTCGTTTTCAAGCTCCATCCCGGAAAACTCGGCCTCTACGGTTTTGCGCTGATATTCGGCCTGTTCCTTCTGGTGCAGTTGCGCAAGGGCCCTGAACCGCTGCTTGCCCTGGTCATCATTTACTACCCATTGAGCAAGCTTTACCCCGTGTTGATCGCGCCCGGCATCAATGGCACGAATCTGCTGGAGTTGTTCTTGATTTCGTTCTGGGTCATTCATGCCTACAAAAACAAAAAGAAGATGTTCAACCCCCTGCCTTTCACGCGACTGGTCGGCATATGGTTTCTGTTGAGTGTCATTTCGGTCTTTACCGCCATCCTGCGCATCGGCCTGCACCCGTTCATCTGGAACTATCTTTTATCGGTTCGGGGATTTTTCGACCAGTTCATCATTTTCTTTCTGGTGGTCAATCTGATTCAGGATAAAAACATGGCGAGGCGGCTCATCGTCTACATGATGTTTTCCGCCGCCGTCATTTTTCTCTATGGCATTCAGGAATGGTGGTTCACCCGCGGCGCCAGCAGCATCGAAAAATCGCGACTGCTCGGCCCCATTGGCCAGCCCAATGAATTCGCCGCGCAGACCATTTATTCACTGGCGCCGTTGCTGGCCTATGGCGCTTATTACTTTCCGCGCTGGAAGTCCTGGCGTCTGGCGCCCATCGTCCTGATTGGCCTGAAGGTTTTGCTGGCCGCTTTTTCTCGCGGTGCCTATCTCGCCTTTGCCATGGAGCTTGCCACCTTGTCATTTGTCAAAAGCAAAAAATTCTTCGTTCTGGTTCTGTTGGTCATTGGATCGATCTATTTTTTCATTCCGGCGCTCGTGCCCAATTCGATGAAGGCGCGAGTTGCGCAGACCTATGAGGACCACGAAGCCGGCTCGACCATCGACAAAAGCGCGGACTCACGATTCCTGCTTTGGGAGGCGGCGATCCAGATGGCCAAGGAAAACCCCATTTTCGGCAAGGGGTTCGATCAGTTTCACAGTCTGGTGCCCAGCTACGTTCCCGGTTTTTATGATGGATCGACAGGCGGCGCCACGGACAATCAGAACATGTTCCTGTACGCCGCTTCGAATATGGGGGTACCCAGTTTGATCACCCTCCTGCTCATCATCGGGGCGCTTGCCCTGCGCGGGTGGTCGCTTTACAGGAAGAGCACCGTCGATATCGACCGGATCATCGGATTGGGCGCGGTGACCCTGGTTGCGGGGCTGGTTGCCGTCAATATGTTCGGTACTCACATCATCGACACGGCAGTCGATGTTTTCCTGTGGATTTATATCGCCATCATCGCCCATCTGATCGACTCCAAAAAGGTGGTCAGGGCCGAAAATCGAAATGGATAGCCGCGATAAAACCTCTCCGCTCATCGTCCACATGATCGACGAACTCCCGCGCGATGGCGCGGAAATGCTGCTGGTCGATCTGATGCGCCTGCGCATACAGGGCTGGCGTTACGCCATCGTCTGCCTGATCAAGGGCGGCCCGCTCGAGCAGGAGTTTGAGAAACTCGGCATTCCGGTGGTGATTTTCGGCCGCAGGGGCAAGCTGGATCCGGGCCTGGTTTTCAGGCTTGCCGCGTGGCTGAAACGGGAAAAGGTGTCCGTCGTTCACACGCATCTGTTCACCGCCGATACCTACGGTCGTCTGGCCGCGCGACTGGCGGGCGTTCCCGCGGTGTTTTCGACGGTGCACAACATAGTCAACCCGTGGAAAGGCTCGGGGCGCAAGCTCATCGACCGGCTGTTTGCGCGCCTGAGCACCGCCGTGGTGGGATGCAGCGAGGAAGTCACGCAGACGCTGGCCGCGCGCGACAAAATCCCGGCGAGCAAATTGGTCTCCATTCCGAATGGCATCGATCTGCAGAAGTTTTCCCGTTTTTCCGGGGCGGACGTGCGGCGTGAATTCGGGCTTCCCGAGGATCGCCTGCTCATCGGCATCGTGGGCCGCCTGCACGAGCAAAAGGCGCACGGCGATCTGTTCCAGGTGCTGACCCGGCTGGCTCAGGTGCGCGACAAGCGGTTGAACTGCCTGGTGATCGGCACCGGCGATCTGCAGGACGTGCTGAAACAGCAGGTCAAGGATCTCGGGCTCGACGACTGTGTGATTTTCACCGGCATGCGAACCGATGTACCGAGGCTGGTTGCGGCCCTGGATGTATTCGTCATGTCCTCGCATTGGGAGGGCCTGCCCATTGCGCTGCTGGAAGCCATGGCGAGTTCCAAGGCGGTGCTGTGCACGCGGGTGGGCGGCATTCCCGATGTCGTCACCGATGGCGACAACGGCCTGCTGGTGGAGCCGCGCGACGTGCCCCAGTTCGCCAAGCGCCTGGACGACTTGCTGCAAGACCCCGCTCTGCGCACCCGTCTGGGGCAACGGGCGCGCGAAACCGTGATCGCGCGTTTCGATGTCTCGCGCACCGCCGCGGCCTACAACCGGCTGCATCAGCAGGCGCTGGGGTTGCCGTCCGAGGCTCAAGCGGCGCAAGTCGCCGCTGCGGAGTAAACCATGCGTCGTTTGCTGGCCACTGCCCTGCTGCCTTACGCCAAGCTGCGCAACACCCTCAGCCCGGGCCTGCGTGTGCTGATGTACCACCGCGTCGCCGATTTGCCGACCTATGACCAGCTCACGGTGTCTCCCGCGCGCTTTGCCCAGCAGATGCAAGAGTTGTCCAGGCACGACGTGGTCAGCCTGGAGGCCGGACTGCGGGCGATTCAGGCCGGGCCGCTGCGCCAGCCGCTGTTCGCCGTGACTTTCGACGACGGCTATCTCGACAACCTGAACGAGGCGCTGCCCATCCTGCAGCGTTACCGCATCCCGGCGACGATTTTTGTCACCACCCAGTTCTGCGATCAGGCGCTCAGCCACCCGCGCTATGGCAGCCAGCCGGCCGAGCGGCTGCACCTCAACTGGGATGAAGTCGGCACCCTCGCCCAATCCCCCGGCATCACCATCGGCTCACATACCCGCAGCCATCCCTACCTGCCGACCGTCAGCGATGCGCTGGCGCAGCAGGAAATCACCGCCAGCCGAGCCGAAATCGTCGCGCATCTGAACAAGCCCGTCGAGTATTTCTGCTATCCCTCAGGCGACCTCAGCCCGCGCGAGCTGCAACTGGTGCGGCAAGCCGGCTATGCCGCCGCCGTCAGCGTGGCGCCGGGGGTCAACCGCCAAGGAGTCGATGTGTTTCAGCTCAAACGCACCGAAATCACCGACCGCGACGATCTGTCGCAATTCCGCCTGAAAATCGCGGGGGCGTTCGATCCGATCCATCACCTGCTGCATGCGCGGCGCACCCGCCGCTTTGCCCGCAAACACCTCAAACCCAGTGCCTCGTTCGAGGCCACAACGCCATGAAAATCCTGTATTTGATGACTGAACCCTTCGGCATCGGCGGCGTGCAATCCGACGTCCTGACCCTCACGGAAGATCTGACCGCCAAGGGACACATCGTCTATGTGGCCACGACCGACGGCGTACTGCTCGAAGAGCTGATCGGCAAGGGCGCCATTCATGTCGATATCGATTTTCATTTCAGCGCGCCCTCGCAGTTTCTGCGTGCGCTCAGGCAATTGCGCGAGGTGGTCCGACGCGAGGGCATCGAACTGGTCGCGCCGCAGTCCGTGCGCTCTTCCATGGTGGCCTATGCCGCGATGCGGCTCATGCCCTTCGGCTATCGGGTGGCGGGCACGGCTCGGCGCGTGCCCATCGTGACCACCATCCACAACATCCACAACCCCAGGAATTTCAAGTGGGCGGGCCGCATCCTGCGGCAGAGCGCGGACTTCATCATTTTCGAATCGAACTACGAGCGCAATCGCCTGATGGCCCACGGCCTGCCGGCGGAACAATCCACGGTCATCCACAGCGGCATCGATCTCGACCGCTTTGCCACGGCCACCCGCAGCGCCGAATTCGCCCGCCAGTATGGGCTGGAACCGGGCAAGCATCTGATCTACGGCATCGTCGCCCGCCTCTCCGAAGAAAAAGGCCACAACTATCTGGTCGATGCCTTTGCCAAAGTCGTGCAACAAAAGCCCGAAACCCGGCTGCTGATCGTGGGCGACGGGCCGTTGCTCGAACAGACCAGGGCGCAGGTTGCCCGTCTCGGCTTGCAAGACACGGTGATCTTCGCCGGCATGCAGCGCGACATTCCCTCACACCTCGCTTTGCTCGACGTGTTCGTGCTGTCGTCCACGCGCGAATCGTTCCCGCTGTCGGCGCGTGAGGCCATGGCCGCCGGCCGCTGCGTGATCGCCCCGCGCATCGGCGGCTGCGGCGAAGTGGTCGAGGACGGCGTCACCGGCCTGTTGTTCACCGCCGCAGAAGTCGACGATCTGGCGGCCAAGATGCTCACCCTCAGCGACCGGGACAAAGTCGCGGCCATGAGCCGCGCCGGGCGCCAACGCGCCGAGCGTCTGTTTTCGCGCCAGGTCTGGGTGGACGGCGACGAGCAGGTCTACCTCGACTGGACCGGGCAGACCACCCCCTCCACGGCCTCGGTGGCCCTGTCCTGACGCCGTTGAAGCTCACGCTCGAACTCCTGCTTTCCCCCGTTGGCCTGACCGCCAGCGGCCTCGTCTTTCTATCCCTCTTCGTCACCTGGCGATCACACCGGCTTGCCACGCGGCTTTTGACCTATGCCGTCACCGTGCTGTTCGTCGCGGCCAGCATGCCGCTGTTCGCCAATCTTGCCCTCGGCGCGCTGGAACAAAAAGCCACACAGCAAAAAACCTGCCCACAGCCCCCGCCAGGAACGCTGTTCGTCGTGCTCGCCGGCGGACTCGACGGCAACCCCACACATGCGCAAGACTTCTCGGCGTTGAAAACCGCCAGCCTCAAACGCCTGCTCGCCGCCGTGCAACTCGCGCAGCGCACCCCCGGCAGCACGCTGCTGATTTCCGGCGGCTGGGGCAAAACGGTACGCGAAGCCAATCTGATGGGTGCCCTGGCCGTACAACTCGGCTTTCCCGCCAGCCGCATGATCCTCGATACAAAATCTCGCACGACCTTTCAGACTGCGGTGAATCTGCGTGAACACATCCTGCAGTTTCCTCAGCGGCTCCGCTACCTGGTCACCTCGGCAGATCACATGCCCCGCGCGATGATGGCCTTTGCCCATGAGCAGGTATCCATCTGCGCCTGGCCGGTAGACTATGAAGCCATTCCGATCCAGCCGCTCGACATGCTGACCCCGCAAATCAGCGCGCTGGACAAGACCACTCGCGTCGTACACGAACTGCTCGGCATGCTTTATTACAGGCTGCTCAAGTTTCAATGACGCACCTATTCCGATGCAGATCATGACCATGACAGACCCCAACGTCGAAGCCGCAGAAATCGAAAAATTCAGCGCCCTCGCGCATCGCTGGTGGGATGAAGACGGCGAATTTCGCCCCTTGCACCAACTCAACCCGCATCGTCTGCAGTGGATACGCGATCATGTCGACCTGAGTGGAAAATCGGTTCTGGACATCGGCTGCGGGGGCGGCATCCTCGCCGAATCCATGGCGGCCGTGGGCGCCAAAGTGACGGGCATCGACCTTGCCGAAGCCTCGTTGCAGGTCGCGCGCCTGCATGCGCTCGATGCGCAGCTCGACATCGACTACCGCCTCGTCAGCGCAGAACGCCTCGCCGCCGAGGAACCTGGGCGATTCGACGTCGTCACCTGCATGGAAATGCTCGAACACGTCCCCGATCCAGCGTCCATCATTCAGGCCAGTGCCACTCTGGTTCATCCGGGAGGGTGGATTTTTGTCTCCACCATCAACCGCAACATCAAGGCGTATCTTTACGCCATCGTCGGCGCCGAATACATCCTGCGCCTTCTGCCCAAGGGCACGCACGATTTCGCCAAATTTCTGCGACCCTCCGAAATTTCTGTCATGGGCCGTCGCTGCGGTCTCGAAACCGCCGACATCGCCGGGCTCGAATTTCAGCCGCTGACCCAACGCTTTCGCATTACACGCGACCCCAGCGTCAACTATCTTCTCGCCTTGCGCCGCCCGCTCTGATGCTCCGCACTCGCCCCGTCCGCGCCTGTCTTTTCGACCTCGACGGCACCCTGGCGGATACCGCTCCCGACCTGGCTGCAGCGCTCAACCGCGTGCGGGCCGATCATCAACTGCCGGAATTGCCTCTGCACCGCCTTCGCCCCATGGCCTCTCATGGCGCACGCGGCCTGCTCGCCGCAGGCATGCAGATCACCCCGGAAGACGCCCGTTATGACACGCTGAAAGAAACGTTCCTCACCTATTACCTCGGCGCGATCCGCGTGCGCACCACCCTGTTCGACGGAGTCATTCCGCTTCTCCAAAGTCTGCATCGACTTGGCCTTCCCTGGGGCATCGTCACCAACAAACTCAGCACCTACACGCAGCCCCTGGTCGCCCAACTCCCCTGGCCACAGCCGCCCGGCTGCGTCGTCAGCGGCGATACCGCTGCGCGGCCCAAACCCGCGCCCGACCCTCTCCTGCACGCCGCGCGCCTGCTTGGCGTCGATCCCGCAGATTGCCTCTACGTCGGCGACGACCAGCGAGACATGCAATCCGCCCAGGCCGCCGGCATGCGCGCCATCGCCGCCGCCTACGGTTACTGCGGACCGAGCCAGCCCAGCACCTGGAATGCAGATGCCATCATCCAGCACCCTCTTGATTTGCTCACGCTCGACCTCATGTCCTGAACAGCGGCAGTACAAAACAAGGTAAGGCCGTACAATCAGCTTTCCCAGGGGCCGACCCGGTTTCGACGTGGATAGCAAAACAGACAGGTGCATGCCGAGCCCCAGTACGCTCGATAAACCACTGGAAACAAAGTAACTGCGAACGATTCTTCGTACGCCCTCGCCGCTTAACACCGGTGAGCCTCGCAACGGCAGGCCGATGGGCCGGGGTGGCAACACCTGCGAGGTCATTCACATCGGCTCGAGTTGAATTTCGCCACGCGATTCAGCCCTAAACTCAGTGGATCGCCCCAAATGAAGCGCGTACACCCGCGTCATAGGGGTTAAAACCAAATGGTGTTACTAAGCACGTAGATCCTGCTGTGGCGTATTTGCGGACGGGGGTTCAATTCCCCCCGGCTCCACCATTACCCTGTTCGTAGCAGTGCGCAGAAGTACGAAAGCCCTAGAGAAATCAACGCTCTAGGGCTTTTTTGTGTCCGCAGTAGTGCGCTGCAATCCGTTGACAGCCGGTATTTCCTGACGGTATCTTGCGCGGTATCCCGTCTTTTTTGACGGTATCGACCGAGGAAATACCGCCATGCCGCTCTCAGATACCGACGCCACCAAGAGCAAAAAGAAAAAGCACAAAGGGCCGCTCTCAGATACCGCCGTTCGCCAAGCCAAGCCGACCGACAAACCGCGCAAGCTGCCCGATGAAAAGGGGCTGTATCTGCTGGTGACGGTATCGGGTGGAAAACTTTGGCGGTATGACTACCGATTCCAAGGCAAGCGCAAGACGCTGGCGCTGGGCCAGTATCCCGATGTGTCGCTGACGGAGGCCCGCAAGCGCCATGCCGCAGCGCGTGAAATGCTGGCTGCTGATCCCCCCATCGACCCGGCAGAGGCCAAACAACAGCGCAAGGCCGAGCGGAGGGCGGATGCGGAAATCGCCGCCCTGGTGAGCGAAGGCAAGGCGCTGCCCGGCACGTTCGAAGCTGTTGCAAGGCAGTGGATCGAGCGCATTCATGCCGACAAGGTGAGTGCGGGCCATGCCGAGCGCACCCTGATCCGGTTTGAAAAAGACGCCTTCCCCTGGATCGGATCGCGCCCGCTGAACAGCATCACAGCCCCCGAATTGCTCTCGGTTATCCGCCGCGTGGAAGATCGTGGCGCGATTGAAACCGCCCACCGTCTCAAGGATGCAGCTGGGCAGGTATTCCGCTATGGCGTGGCACAAGGGCTGTGCGAGCGCAACCCTGCCGCTGATCTACGCGACGCGCTCAAGCCCGTACAGACCCGGCACCATGCCGCCATCATCGAACCGCTGGCGCTGGGCAAGCTGCTGCGCGATATGGAGGGCTATTCGGGCCATTATGTGACGCGGATCGCGCTCAACCTATCCCCCCTGCTGCTGCTGCGACCTGGTGAGCTTCGTCATCTCGAATGGGGCTGGATCGACGAGAGCGCAGCCATCATCACCATTCCGGCGGAGGCCATGAAGCGCAGCAAGGCGGACAAGGCAAACGGGCCGCCGCATATCGTGCCCCTGGCTGCGCAATCGCTGGCGCTGTTGCGAGAACTGCACCCCTACACCGGATCAAGCCGGTTCGTCTTCCCTGCCCTGACATCGCGCCTGCGCCCCATGTCCGAGAACACCGTGCGCTCTGCCCTGCGCCGCCTGGGTTACGCGAACGACGACATGACGCCGCACGGATTCCGGGCAACCGCCCGCACCCTGGCTGCCGAACGCCTGGGGGTTGCCGCCGAAGTGATCGAAGCCCAGCTTGCCCATGCTGTGCCTGACGCTTTGGGCCGCGCCTACAACCGCACGCAGTTTCTTGAACAGCGCCAGCAGATGATGCAGGCATGGGCGGATTACCTGGACAAACTCAAGACCGGCGCGCAGATCATTCCGATTCGCGCCTGAACCAAAAACGAAAGGACGCCTCATGATTACCGAACACATGAAACTCAACACAATCCGCGATGCCATGCAATGGGCAAACGAATGCGGCGACCTGACTGATGCGCAAATCGAGCGGCTAGGCGAATGGATATGGGACAACAAACCCTATTCCGGGTGCTGCATTGGCGACCATCCGATCAGCAAGTTAGACGTTGAGGAAATGTGGAATATCGCTGGGGACGAGAACCCCGACGCTTGACCGTTTTCGCCCGGCCTAGGCGCTGACTGATCCCCAGCGCTGAAAACCCACCCCCTCAGTGGGTCAGGCCGGGCACCTGTATTGAGGGCTGAATGAGGATTCAGCATGACACGCGAGATGCTTCCGTTTCCGGGGTTTGAGGACTTCCCGGAAGAGCCGAAACTGCACATTACCATATCACCGAAAGACCCTGATTATCTGGATATATGCGACGCGGTTTTGTATTTGCAGCAAAAGGAATGGTTCAAATACAGCGGCGCGCTTCAAGAAAATGATATTGCCGCATCATTGCGGGATTCGGCCAAACAGTGCGAGAAGCTCGCAAAGAAACTCATTCCGCTGGGAACCTTCCTGGAGATTGACGACGAAGCAGCCTTGAAATTAAGGGCCGCAAGTAGCGTATTAAAAAGACTTAATGAGGCGCGCAACCACCTTATCAGCGCCTATATTCAGTTGAGGGATGCGAGGATCGAAATACTCGGCCATGCGGATAAACCGGATAGATACTCCACACAGAAGGCCGCTTTGAGGCTGGCGCTGAATCTTTGCGAGCAGGATGTGCGCAAGGCAAGGAGCCGCGCGAAGCGCTACATAGAAGCCGCCGGGCTGGACATGCCCGAAGAGAGCAGCATCACCAAGTGGCTGCAAGAACTCAGAAATGTGAAATCGCCGTCATGAATCTGTAAGGCGCTTTCACAGACAAGGCGCGGCGCGGCGAGATGAAATGCAGGCATCACCCTTATGGAGATGCCATGCAGACCACGAACAGCCAAACCAAGACCCGCACGCATTACCCGGCCATCAACGCCGGGTTGACGCCAGAAGCCCGCATCAAGCTGGCGCAGATCGTCGGTGATCCCAAAACCGACCCGCCGATTCCTGGCATATTCCCTGTCGGCAAAACCACCCTTTACAACCTGATCCGGCGCGGCCAATTCCCCGCCCCGATCAAACCCTTCCCCGGTTGCCGGGCGAGTTATTGGATTTATGGCGATGTGCTCGCTGCCATCAAGCGCCTGGAGGCGGGAAACGCTGGGGCGAGCTACGCCACCCCTCTCATGCGCAAGCGTGCTGCTGGGGGTGACAAATGATCGCCGCCCGCCGCCCTGCGCAGCGATTCGACCGCGCCCGCCTGCCCGACCCCCTGGCCTATTACGCCGCCGAATTGGGGTTTATTTCGAGTGGAGGCGTATGGCGAAGCGCGCTATGCCCATTTCACAAGGATTCGCACCCCAGCCTGCGCGTGAACACACAGACCGGCGCTTTCAAGTGCATGTCCTGCGGCGCGCATGGTGGCGACGTGCTGGACTTTCAGATGCAGCGCTATGGGTTGCCCTTCGCTGCCGCTGCAAAGGCTGTAGGAGCCTGGAATGAGGGCCATCATGTCTGAGGCTGCCGCCGCTATGGAATCACCTCAGCAAGCCGCCCGCCGCCTGTCAGCGCAGGCCCGCCGTGACGGGTTCGAACCTGAGGCGCTGCACGTCTACACCAGCGCCGCCGGGAGCCCGCTGTTCTGGCGTGTTCGCCTGAAACACCCAGACGGCAGGAAGTGGATCAGGCCGATGCGCCGCACCGCAGACGGCGCGGGCTATGAGCTTGGTGAGCCGCCCGCGCCTGCTGCCGGGAAACCCCTCTACAACCTGCACCGCATTGCGGCCGCAGCCGACGGCGTAACTATAGTTATCACCGAAGGCGAAAAAGCCGCCGATGCGCTGGGCAAGCTGGGCATCATCGCCACGACCAGCGGAGGCGCTAGCAGCGCCAGCGCCGCCGACTGGACACCCTTGCAAGGCCGCACCGTGCTGATTTGGCCTGACCATGACGAACCCGGCGCTCAGTATGGCCGGGAGGTTGCCGCCCGGCTGCTGGCGCTGGGCTGCGAGGTGCGCATCATCGATGTGGCTGCACTCGGTCTGCCGCCCAAAGCGGACGCCTGGGACTGGTGCGCAGCGCATCAGCATGCGAACGCCGCCGAAGTGCTGGCGCTGCCCACGCTGCCCCTTGCGACACCTGCGACACCTGCCCTGCCCCCGCAGCCCGCCCCTGACGTAGAGCTACTGAGCGCCGCTGACCTGGAGCCGCAGGCCGTGCGCTGGGTCTGGCCCGGCTGGCTGGCTGCTGGCAAGCTGCACATCCTGGCTGGATCGCCCGGCACGGGCAAGACAACCATCGCTCTGAGCGTGATCGCCGCCATCACATCAGGCCGGGCGCTGCCCGATGGTCACATCCCCAAACGAGGCCGGGCGCTGATCTGGTCTGGCGAAGATGATCCCGCCGATACCCTGGTTCCCCGCCTGCTGGCCGCTGGCGCCGATCTGAGCCGCGTGCATTTCATCGGTTCTGTGAACAGCAAGGGCACGCGCTACACCTTCGATCCCTCGAAGGATGTTGATGCGTTGTCCGAGCGACTGGCGAACGAGCGCGATGTGAGCATCATCCTGATCGACCCGATTGTGAGCGCCGTAGCTGCCGACAGCCACAAGAACGCCGAAGTGCGCCGCAGCCTGCAACCGCTGGTGGACATGGCCGCAAGCATCAACGCCGCCCTGATCGGCATCACGCACTACACCAAGGGCACCGCAGGCCGCGACCCGCTGGAGCGCGTGACCGGATCGCTGGCCTTCGGCGCACTAGCTCGTATTGTATGGGGCACGGTTCGACAGCAAGGCAGCGAGGACACCGACCGCCGCATGACCCTGGCCCGCGCCAAAAGCAACCTGGGGCCGGACGGAGGCGGGTTTGCCTATGCGTTTGAACAGGCCGAACCGAAGCCGGGCATTGTGACCAGCCGCATCCGCTGGGGTGAGGCGCTGGAGGGCACGGCCCGCGAACTCTTGTCCGAACCGTTACCGGATGACGGAGAAGGCGGGTTGATCGACGATGCCATCGGGTTCCTGCGCGGTCTGCTGGAGGACGGGCCTATGCCCACCAAGCGGATTCAGTCCGAAGCGACCGGCGCAGGTCATAACTGGAAAACCGTTCGTTACGCCAAAGACCGGCTAGGCGTGGAGGCGCGCAGGGACGGTTTTGGGAAGGGAGGCGTCTGGGTTTGGGCGCTGCCCCCAGATCATAGATGCCCATCAAACCCCATAGATGCCCACCCAAAAAGTATGGGCACCTATGGGGAAACATGGGCATCTATGGAGTCAGACCCGCCGCAAGGGGACAGCCATGAATGACAGCATCGAAGCCGTTTACGCCAGTCTGCGCGCAGCCAGGCTATCGCTGCGCTACTACGGGAACGGTCTGCATATCGAGCCGCGTTACCGGGTAACGCCCGAACTGCGCCGCCTGATCGCGCAGAACCGGGAAGCGCTGATCGCCTACCTGCAAACCCGCAACCCCCACCAGCGCCCCAGCGCCAGCGCCGAACTGCAAGCGTGGCAGACCGCACTTGACGTGATCGAGCGCATCCGCGCCGAAGTGCGCGCCTTGCCGTTCTGACCAGACCGACACCCGACCGAGCCAGACCGAGACCCTTCCCCTTCCCCTTGAAAGACCCATCATGTCCTTGACCCTGACCGAAACCGCAGGAACCTTTGAACTTCCCCCCGCAGGCCCGCAGGCCGCCCGCTGCATCCGCGTGATCGACCTGGGCACACAGACCAGCGACTACCAAGGCGAGGCCAAAAGCGCCCGCAAGGTGCTGTTGACCTGGCGACTCGACGAACGCCGCAGCGACGGTGAGCCGCACCAAGTGAGCCGCCGATTCACCGCATCGCTGCATGAGAAATCCGCCCTGCGCGCCTTCCTCAAAAGCTGGCGAGGCCGGGACTTCACCCCCGACGAGCTGAGCGCCTTCGACCTGCGCAAGCTGCTGGGCGCGAGCGCCCTGCTGAACCTGACGCATTCGCAGCGCGCAGGCCGGGACTATGCCGACATTGCCAGCGTGTCCCCCCTGCCCAAAGGCATGCAACCCCCGCCGCCGCTGGGTGACAACGAGGGCCTGCTGTTCGACATCAGCGACCCCGCAACGCATGCCGTGCTCGACGAACTGAGCGAACGCTTGCAAGACCAGATCAAAGACAGCCCCGAATGGCGCGCAGCCCATACCCCTGCCATCAGCGCCAGCAGGCCCGCACAGTCCGCCTACACCGCCCCCAGCGCCCACAACCCCCCCGCC
>Ga0265295_1002378_pt1 | contig 30058 bp, 26 predicted proteins | sample Munlansysbiofilm_FD_192503 | JGI IMG/M metagenome (GOLD analysis project Ga0265295, IMG submission 192503) | Leachate microbial communities from a municipal landfill in Southern Ontario, Canada - Methane capture system biofilm | ecosystem: Engineered > Solid waste > Landfill > Unclassified ... | reverse complement strand
CTATACGCACAAGTGGACAAAGATTTTCCCAATGATACATTGGGACACACCGCTAAATTTAAAAGTGCAAAACTCTCCTTTTACATCGGCGAATTTGAATGGGCAAAAGCACAATTGGATATTCTCCGATCGGCTACCACTAGGCTAATAGCCAACGATGCGATGGAACTCTATTTCACGATAGATGATAATTTGGACGAAGAAGATGTCACAAATAAGGCTTTGCAAATGTATGCTAGTGCTGATTTATTGATATTCAAAAATCAAGATGAAAAAGCATTGCAAACCTTGGATTCCATTTTTACAGTTGGTTTATATAATTCGCTTTTTGATGAGGTTTTATATAAAAAAGCAGAGATTAAAGTCAAACAAGGATTGTATAACGAAGCCGATAGTTTGCTCAATCGAATGATTGCTTTTTATCCTTCGGAATTATACGTAGATGATGCGTGGTTTTTGCGAGCCGAAATTCAGCACTTTTATCTGAAAAACAAAACTAAAGCCATGGAGTTTTATCAGGAATTAATTAGCAATTTTCCAGGTAGTCTTCTTACGCATGAGGCGAGACAGCGATATAGAGTTTTAAGAGGGGATGCAATAAATTAAAAACAAATAAATGACACAATACGTCAGAGCAAAAAAACATTTAGGTCAACATTTTTTGATGGACCAAAACATCGCCCGAAAAATTGTAGATGCACTTCAAGATAAACACAGAGAAACATTGGAAGTAGGGCCTGGAACAGGTGTTTTAACACAGTTTCTGATAGAAGAATTTCCTCTTTTTCAGGTTTCGGAAATCGATAATGAATCGGTGGGTTTTTTAAGAGAAAAATTTCCAGATTTAAGTATTATTGAAGGTGATTTTTTAAAACTTGATATTGCTTCATTATTTAAATCAGAATTAGCCATCATTGGCAATTTTCCATATAATATTTCCAGTCAGATTTTGTTTAAAGTGTTGGAAAATCGCAATTTGGTAGTAGAAGTGGTAGGCATGTTTCAAAAAGAGGTGGCTCAGCGCATTGCTTCTCCTTCAGGCTCTAAGGAATATGGCATTTTGAGTGTTTTTATGCAAGCCTTTTACAATATTGAATATCTTTTTTCAGTTTCACCCAATGTTTTTTCACCTCCACCAAAAGTACAATCGGGAGTTGTTCGGTTTCTTCGCAAAGAAAATTTTGTATTGCCATGCAATGAAAAACTCTTTTTTCAAGTGGTAAAAACAACTTTTAACCAAAGAAGAAAAACCATTCGAAATTCCATTAAACCGCTGGTTTCAGATCGTGCAAAAATTGATGATTTTTATTTAAACAATCGCCCCGAACAGCTCAATGTAAATCAATTTGTAGAAATTTGTCAAATGATCGAAGCATAATTTGAGTCTGTTTTTGATCTGTTTTATAAATTAATTATACAGACAAATGAGCATTAAGTAGCATGCCAAAAGTAAAATTGCTACTTTTGCAAAGATTTTTTCTCACAATATGCAAACTTTCGAAATTATTGCCTTGGTAGTATCTGGACTTTTTGTTGGTTTTATCAACACATTAGCAGGCGGAGGAACTATTATTTCGTTTACGGTATTGATGCTTTTGGGACTGCCTGCGAACGTTGCCAACGGAACAAACAGAGTTCCCATTATTTTTCAAAATATTGTTGCAGTTCGCAATTTTAAAAAGAAAAAAATCCTCGACACTTCCAAAGCTCTCGCTCTTGGAATTCCTACGGTTATTGGCTCAATTTTGGGATCCTTGCTCGTAATTAATATCGACCAGCAAATGATCGAAATGTATTTCGGGATCATAATGCTAGTTATGCTTTTCTTTTTAATCTATAATCCGTCGGTTTGGTTAAAAGGAAAAGAAGATTTAATAAAGAAAAAAACACCGATTTGGATGATGGTCATTTTCTTCCTTATTGGCATTTATGGTGGCGTTATTCATGTTGGAATTGGATATTTTTTATTGATTGGATTGGTTTTGGGTGCTGGTTATGACTTGGTTAGAGCCAACGCTATGAAAAACCTTTTAGTGCTTTTATATGTTCCGTTTACACTTGTTGTTTTTATAATAAACGATCAAGTAAGATGGGATTTCGGGCTGACTCATGCCATCGGAAATATTATTGGGGCGTATATAGCTTCAAAATGGGCAAGCGAGTGGGGTGCCAATTTTGTTCGATGGATGCTCGTTGTTATCATCTTCTTTTCTTCGCTTCACATGTTTGGTATAATCAATATTAGGGAGGTAATAAGTGGACTTATTCATTAAAAAGTTGTCTTTATTTATTGTTTTTTTTACACTATTTGCTATTCAAGCTCAGGTTCCAAAAGTGTTAACAGTAGAGGAAGTTCCATTCTTCGTTCAGAAAACACTGAGGGATTTATATCCAAGTGTTGAAATTTTGGAGTGGAGTGAATTTTCTGGAAACTATATAGCAAAAGTTAGATCACAGGATTCGCCAGGACGAATTAATGTTACTGGAGGAGGCAGTTTTATCTCCTCAGAATGGGATTTGGAAACAAAGTATTTGCCTTCCAAAATTTCAATTTATATGAAAGAAAATTATCCAAAATATAAAATTATTCGTCTTTTTGTTGAAAAAAAAGCACAATCAAATTATGTGGTTGAGCTTTATAAAAAGAAAGGAAAATTGAACAAATCATTGGTTTTTAGTCTTAATGGAGATTTTCTTGAAGAAAGGAAATAGGTTTTGATTGATAAAAAATATTTTTTGTGGTTTTACAAATCAGTTGGCACTATTTTAAAAAGAAATGAAAGCTTATGTACACTATTTTTAAAGTAATTATCTTCTCAATTTTCACAATACTTTCTGCTTATGGTGTAAATGGACAAACTATACCTAGTGAGAACAAGATTTTCGGAAAAGTGACAGATATAAAAGGCGAACCTTTAGTTGGAGCCACAATATCAATTGAAAAATCTAATAGAGGAACCGAAACTGATATTGAAGGAAATTACTCAATCAAGGTCAGTACAATTGATACTTTAGTTTTCAATTTTGTTGGAATGAAAACTCAAAAAATAAAAGCTGATAAAAAAGAAATAAATGTGCAAATGCATCAAGGTGTGGCTTTAAAAGAAGTGTTTGGACCTCCTTATCAACATTCTCAAATTGAAAAAATAGACCCAACAAAAACAGTTGGAACAAAAGATATTAAAAATGCTGATAATCCAAAATACAATTTTAATAAAAACGCTAAAAATAGTGAGTATATCATTTATGTTGCGGAATTGAATTCATACGATTTTAATGAAGAAGATTTGCAATTTCAAGAAAAATTTAGGATAAAATACATGCCAACTCTGAATCCCAATATTGATATTCAGAGAAATACAACAAACGAACATTCAAACATCTGAAAAAGAAATTTAAAAAATCTTGGCAAAGTGAAATCAGAAAAGATGCAATAGGTTTAGAAAACTATTTAAAATGAGAAATTTGTTATGTAGTTTTGAATTTCCTTTATGGATAGATTTTTTTCTAAGTACTAAATAAAGAACAAGGCAACACCTGCAACAGCAATTACAGCTCCAATTATTTCAATGGGTCGAACTTTTTCTTTGAATAAAAGAATTGAAAAAGGAATAATTAAAACTGGATTGGCAGAAGTGATGGTTTGTACAATTCCTGGATTGGTGTATGTTATCGCAAGCATTGAAAAACTGATTCCTAAAAAGGGTCCAAAAAACGCACCTAGTGACAATGTAGCAAATGCTTTGATGTTTTTTACAGCGGTTATAACTTGCTTCCAACGTCGTAGATAACTAATAAGTATGATAAATCCGAAAAGTCCAGCGTATAGCCTGATTTGAGTGGCATGAAATGCCGAATCAACATACTGCAATCCAGCTTTGCTCATAACCAAGCCCGAAGCTTGCCCAACGGCTCCCACCAACGAAAACAGCATTCCTTTGGCCGAATATCGCAAAGCCAATTTTTTTGAACTTATTTCCCCTTCTTTTTTCTCTTTTTTGCTTATCACAACCATTCCAATACCAATCAAACCCATTATCATTCCCAAAATAGCAATCGAACTCATGGTTTCGCCCAAGAAAAAGTAACTTAAAACGGCCGCCATTGGTGGCGATAAAGTCATGATCAGCAGTGCAACCCGTGGACCGGTTATAATAAATGCTTTGAAGAGAAATAAATCGCCCAAAAAGACTCCAATGAAGCCTGAGGTAAGCAGCCAAACCCATCCCATTAAGGGTACATCAACAGGGAAACTGGTTCCTAAAGTTATGGTGCTCCAAAGTAAAACAAAAAACATTCCAACAATAAGTCTCCAAAAATTGACCGCCAAAGATCCAATTTTTTTACCTGCTGAGGTAAAAGCCAAGGCTGTAAACGTCCAAAATAATGCTGTTATGACAGCATATATTTCGCCAATGTGTGAATTCATTATAGACGAATGGTTTGAATGGCTTTTTCAATACGAAGAGCAGTTTCTTTTGGTCCAATAAAATCGATGATTTCAAACAAATCAGGACCTTTGGCTTCGCCAACTATAGAAAGTCGCAAGCAATTCATCACTTGACCCATATTTAATTGATGGTCTTGGATGTATGCCATCACTTTATCGTGGGCAACTTCCTTGTCAAAAGTAGTTTGATCATTCAGAATATGAGATATTTTTGTTAAAATTTCAGGAATCTCAGCACTCCATCTTTTCTTGATTACACTTGCATCATATTGTTCAGGACCCTGAAAAAAGAATATTGTTTGAGGAATAAAATCTTTTACAAAATGGCATCTTTCTTTTGTGAGTGCAATTACTTTTGCAAGTTTTTCTTCTGAAGTTCGAATGCCCAACTCTTCGAGCATCGGTTTTAGTTGTGAACTTAATTCTTCATCCGATTTACTTATTAAATATTGATGATTGAACCAGCGAGCTTTGTCGAGGTCAAATTTTGCTCCCGATTTGCTAATTCTGTCCAAAGAAAAAGCATCAATCAGTTCTTGCATGCTAAAAATTTCTTTTTCCAATCCTGAGTTCCATCCCAGAAGTGCCAAAATGTTTACGACTGCATCGGGGAAATAGCCACTTTCACGGTATCCTGAGCTTTTTTCACCACTTTGTGGAGAAATCCATTCCAGTGGAAAAACCGGAAATCCCAAACGGTCGCCGTCTCTTTTCGATAGTTTTCCGTTTCCATCAGGTTTTAGCAACAATGGCAAGTGAGCAAATTGTGGCATGGATGATTCCCATCCAAAACATTGATATAGAAACACATGCAACGGAGCTGAAGGAAGCCACTCCTCCCCACGAATAACGTGCGTAATTTTCATTAAATAATCGTCTACAACATTTGCCAAATGGTATGTTGGCATGCCATCAGATTTGAATAAAACTTTGTCATCCAATGTTGAAGTATTCACTTGCACATCACCTCTGATTAAATCGGTCAGATTAATTTCCTGATTTTCAGGCATTTTAATACGGATAACATAAGGTTCTCCGAGTTCTATTTTGTGCTGAACTTCTTCTTTGCTTAAAGTAAGTGAGTTGTTCAAGCTTAATCGAGTATGCGTATCGTATTGAAATGCTTTTTTTTCAGCTTCAGCTTTTTTTCTAAGCAAATCCAGTTCTTCCGAAGTGTCGAAAGCATAGTAGGCATTTCCAGAGTCAAGCAACTGCTCAGCAAATGCTTTGTACATTTCTTTTCGTTCGGATTGCCGATAAGGCTCATATTCTCCGCCTTTGTGAACTCCTTCGTCAAACTCAATTCCCAGCCATGTAAGCGACTCGATGATGTATTGTTCGGCTTCTTCCACAAAACGGGTTTGATCGGTATCTTCAATTCGTAAAATGAAAGTGCCATTGTGTTTTTTTGCAAAAAGATAATTGTATAAAGCAGTTCTAACACCACCAATGTGTAAGGGTCCCGTAGGACTTGGAGCAAAACGTACGCGTACCATATAATAATAATTTGTTTGATAAAATAGTGTACAAAAGTAATGATTTTTTATTGATTATATTTTCAAAATTATATTATTGGTTTTCTGAGACTTGAATTAATTAATAAGAAAATAAATGGAAAAGGCATTGTATTATCCCTGAAAAGTGTATTTTTGTTATTGAATTTTAAAACAAGAGAAATGGCAGGAATCAACAAAGTTATTTTAGTAGGGAATTTAGGGAAAGATCCCGACACATTTACGTTTGAAGGCGGAGCTAAAAAAGTCAGCTTTTCGCTTGCTACAACCGAACAGTACAAAGACAGCAAAGGTGAAAAACAAAAAATCACAGAATGGCATAATATTGTTTGCTGGAGAGGATTGGCTGATATTGCTGAGCAGTTTTTACGAAAAGGCATGCAAGTTTATCTGGAAGGGAAAATTCGTACGCGCTCATGGGAAGATAATGGAACTAAAAAGTACATTACCGAAATTGTTGCCGATAATTTTCAAATGCTGGGCTCCAGAGCCGACAATGAAAACCTAGGGCATAACAATCCTCAAAATAAAGAGACGCATGCTAGTAGTGCTCCAACAACGCAAGCAGAGTCTACAGCCGCTAGTCAGGGTGCGATGAACAATGAAGCACAAGAAGAGGACGATCTGCCTTTCTAGAAAATAATCCGAAATAATTTATGAAAGACATTGGCTTTCAGTGTCTTTCGTGAGTTATAAGAGGAGGGAGTTAAAAAAAATGTCTAAATGGAATTAAAGTCCATCCAATTACTCTTGATATTCGAGATCGTTTTTTCCATTCCGAATAATCGAAAGGAAAGCAGCTCTTATGAGTTTCATCAATAAACTCTTGAATTAATCCACCTAAAACTGGATTTTGTCCTTGTATCATAATTTCATGCATGTATCTAAAGGAACGATAATCAAAATTCGAAGATCCAAATACAAATTTTTTTCCGTCAATCATCAGTATTTTTGCATGTAGATTAATTCCTTCGTAAAAACATATTTTGATGCCAGCACGGTGAAGTACCCCCAAGTATTTGTTTCGGATATGATCAACCATTCTAACATCTGAATGATTTGGTATAAAAACGTGTATATCAATGCCTTTTTGAGCCATTATGGCGAGTAGACGACGAAGTTTATAACCTGGCAGAAAGTAGGGTGTAACAATTGTTATGCTCTTTTGTGCTTTTTTGATAATTCGTTCATAATGTCTCTTTATCTTTTGTTGATATATAGAAGGGAAATCTTGAATGATTAAAAAATCTTGAAACTTGACAATCTTTTTATATTGATTATGTTTATAAAATTGATTGTTTGCATTATCGGCATAGTTCAAAATCATCCTTTTTAAAATAGGGGCAATTCCCCCTTCCATTCTAACGGTTGATTCACGCCAATCTTTAGAATATTCGGTTATATTGGCCGAGCCAACATAAGAAACGTAATCATCAATAACGACAATTTTTCGATGATTTCGCTGGTGGTTGCTTGAAATAAAATCCCATGTGAGTTTCAATTTCTCAAAGAAAATAACTTTTCCCCCATGTTTTGTTATTGGATTAAAAAAAGCATCCGGCACATTTGTACCCCAAGAATCAACAACCAATAAAACTTCCAACCCTTTTTTGCATTTCTTACTAATAGCTGAAAGAAATTTCCGACCCACAGCGTCATTCCTGAATCGATATATCTCCAAAAAAATCAATTTTTGAGCCGCCATTATATCATCCAACAGGGAGTCGTGCCATTCACCCGCAGTCGAGAAAAATGCGAATTTCATAGAGTCGGATATGTCTCGACATTTCTTCATGTAAAATTCTGCTAATTATCAAAAAAATTATTTTATTTTTCGTATAGCTGGAAAAATCTGTTGCAATATAAATAGTAAAAAAATCACGATACTTGTGTAAAAAGCAATTTTACCAATAAAATCGCCATGTTTTGTATAAAACGTTTTTTTAGCGTTTAAGTTCAGTGTTTCTGAGATTACATCGGGAACCCACCAATCCGTTTTTTGCAATACATCGCCCCGTTGATTGATAAATCCGGAAGTTCCAGTGTTGGCTGCTCTGGCAATGCTACGGCGACTTTCAACTGCACGCAATCGGGCATATTCAAAATGTTGACGATAGCCTGGCGTCTTTTTCCACCAGCCATCATTGGTAATAATGGTCATCAAATTAGCGTCATTTTTAACAAATTTGGAGAAAAACTCACCATAAACAGACTCGTAACATATGACCGATCCAACTATAGCCGAACTGTGTTTTAGCGAAAATGGGATTTGGTCTTTATCCACTCCCAAGCTGCCAGTAATTCCTCCTAAATCTACTGCTAGGTCAGAAAGGGGGCCGAAAATTTGTGGATATGGCATTTTTTCAACTCCAGGAACTAGTTTGGATTTATGATACATACTTGCCTCTTTTTCCGAATTTATAAAAAGAGAAGTGTTAAAACTGTCGTAGTATAAATCCTCACTGCCACTATATTTTCGGGCCGTATATGTTCTTTCGGAAGGACTGGTATACATTCGCAAACTTGAAATTCCGGAAATGAAATTAATTTTTGGATGTGCATCAATAAAATTAATAATAGAATCGATAGATGGATAATCAAATAGTTGATTTTGCCAAGCATAATCCTGTATTGCCGATTCTGGAGCCACAATCAATCGAGTGTTTGGAGTCACTTTTTGACGTGCTAATTCTAAAATATTGTGAATTAAATCTTCACTTTCAATATCGTATTGGCTCCATGGATCGGTGTTTTGCTGGATAACAATAACCTCAATCGGATTTGATTCTTCGGTATAGCTGTAGTAACGAATAAGCGACAAACTCATAGGAACCAAAAGGATAAGAGTCGTTAAAAGCACCCAAATTCGTTTGTGTTTTTTATCTGTTTTTTGTTTGAACGCTAAAATTAATTCATAAATAAAGATATTGCAGAGGAAAATCCAAAGAGTGCCGCCTAAAACGCCTGTGTTTTCGTACCATTGTATAAACTGAGGATATTTGGCAAAAACATTTCCTATCATCAACCAAGGCCATGATAAGTCCCAATTTAAATGCAAATATTCAAAAGAGAGCCAAAAACTGATTAATGCCATATATCCTTTGGAGGTAGCAAAAAAGTTTCTGCGTAAAACATAATAAAGTCCAAATGGAAGCGACATTAATATTGTATTTAACACTACTGCCGCTATGGCTCCAAAACTTGTAGAGTTCCATATCCACCATGTTGTGAGGCTGTTCCAAATGAAAAAAGCTATCATCGAATATAAAAACCCACTCATCTTAACATGATTTTGACGATGGGAAGTGATGTTGTCAAATACAAATAACAAAGGGATTAGTGCCACAAAACTAATAAAGGGAACCCCCCAATATGGCCATGCAGCAGAAAAAAGCAGTCCGCTTAGTGCCGAAAGCAAAAATAGATTTCGTATTTTCATAATAAATAAAAATTAGCATACAAAGTTAAAAATATAATCTAGAATGCCGAGTAAAATTATTGAGTTTGTATAGGAACCGACCTCTCTTTGCTCAATTCTTGCATCTTTTTTTTAATCGGAATGTTTTGGCATAAGATTTGGTATGAGGGGGGATGTTATTTTTTTAAGATAATTCATTTTTTTTAGTAATTTTACCCTATCAATATTATCTGTAATAATACAACCAAAGTTAATTTAAAATATAATTTTATGAAAAAAACCATGAGTCATTTTCAAATAAAGAATTTTTTGAAAATATTATTTTTAACTATTTTCATGCTTTCACTTAGTTTAAATATGGATGCTCAAGTGTCCAGAAAAGCTAAAAAAGAGAAGGAAAAAACGGAACTAAAGAAGAGTGATCAAAAAGTCAGCAAAGAGAAAGAGAAACCCGTTTCAAAACCTCAAGTAGAAGCTTCAAAAGAAAAGCCCGCCAAAAATCTGAGAACAAAAGAACAGCCACTAGAAAAAACCGTTATTGAAAATATAGATAAAGTAACCGACAATAATGAGCCTAAATATACGCCCATTGTTGAGACCTTTCCAAATGGTAAAATTGATTGGACGGAGCAATATGTTGAAGCCAAAGGAATGTCGGTGATTGACAATGAACGTTTTAAAAATGCTGCTCAAGCAAAGTTGATGGCACGTCGTGGTGCAATTGCAGATGCTCAACGCAATTTGTTAGAAATTGTGAAAGGGGTCAGAGTTGTTTCGGAGACCAAAGTTGTTGATATGATGACCGAAAGCGATTATATTTTAACTCAAATTGACGGTGTTTTGAAAAATGCACAAATGGTTGGAGAAGAGCTTGAAAAAGATGGGATTATAGAGGTAAGAATGCGCGTTCCTATTTATGAAAAAAATGGATTGGCTTCGGCTTTGGAACGCAAAATTGGAGAAACCGGGAAAAAAGCAACCATGGGAATGAATCAAATAATATTTCCAGAAGGAAATCCTGAAGAGATTAAAATTGAAAATATTTCAGATTTGGTTTTCAACTTTAATGGAAAAGAATACAGCCCAAGTATGTTCCCCATTGTTTTGGATGAAAACAACAATGTACTGTTGGATTTTAGTAAATATTACGATCCTAAGACAGGTAAATTCCCTAAATTATTAGCTGGAAGTAAAGAGATTTTAGATGCGGTTGGTTCTAAAAAAGGAGCACAAATTATTGATGTAATTGAATCTTTTGATGGAAAAATAAAAATCGATAATAGCAAAATTTCGAAAAAAATTAATTGGCAAAAAATTGGAAAAGTAGCAACTTCCATTGGGAAAATTGCAGTATCTTTGATTTTATAAACTTAGAAGTTATATACATATGAAAAAAATTATTTTATCTTTTTTCTGTTTTTTTGCCATAATTGGCTTTACAATGGCACAAGAAACCACAACCGTTGAAGTGAAAGGAGTTGGCTTAAACAGAGAAGATGCTTTGCAAGATGCTTTGCGAAATGCTGTTGGACAGGCTATGGGCGTTTTTATTTCGTCGCAAACACAAGTCGAAAACTTTATGGTATTGTCGGATGCAATTTCTTCCAAAACAGAAGGTTATATCTCCAGTTATAAGATTGTTAAAGAAACCCCTATGCGCGATCGCTTTGAGATCTTAGTAGAAGCGGTGGTGAGCATGTCGCCTTTAAAAGCGGATGTCAATATGTTGGCCAAAACCATTGGTGGAATTCGTTTTTTAGTGATGTACGACCCTCGAAAAATGAAAGAGGAAGACGTTGAAATTTTCAATTTTGCCGTAGAGCGTATCAATGAGGCTCTTTCAAACCGAAAATACCGATACATCGAGAGCCAACGTTTCCACCAATTGCAAAAAGAAGCTCAAAATATTTTTAATGAATCGGGCGATTCCAATGAAGAAACCTATGTTCAGCAACTTGGTTTTAAGGCAGATGCACAATTTATCATTAAAATTAGCAACATCATCGTTTCCCAACGCAGCGAAGCTTTTGATACGCGTACTGCTTCAAAGGTAACGATTGAGTTAAAAGCATATGATAACTGTACCGCTGAAGGTTTAGGAACGATTGTCATGGAAAGCGACTGGAGCAGTGGAAGAGATGCCAAATCAACACTGATGAATGGCGTTTCTACAGCTGTTTCTGGAAATATTGACAAGTTATTTAAAGCATTTAATAGCTATGTTGGCGATTGGGTAAACAACGGAATACCTTATGAATTGCGCTTTTATGCTTCTGGTTCTTATCGTGATTTCAGAGATTTAAGAAATCGTTTAAAAGACGACAGAAACTTTGGTGGACATATGGAAATTATAAGTTTTGACAACTACACAAAATTAAATTGTGTGTTCAAAAAACGTCCCGACGAGCTTGCCGATCGTATTATTGATATCTCTGATGAAGTGCCATTTTTTGCTGAAAAAGAGATGGATGTTCGATTGATATACGGACGTCAGATTTCATTTGCACCGCGGAAGGCTAAAGTTCCAGAACTGGAGCACCTAAAAGAAGAATATGAGAAATCTCAAAAGGAAGAAAGTGATGCGGCCAAAATTAGTTCGCCTGTGGAGGCGAAAAAGCCCGCTCAGGAAGTGAAGCCCGCTCCACAAGTAAAGCCAACTTCACCTGCGAACAAACCTGCACCAGCATCTAGAAAAACCACAAAACCAGTTAAAAAAACAAGCTCAAAAACAAAATAATAATAGTATGAAAAAAATAGTTTTATTATCTCTAATTGCTTTATTTTCATTTCAAGCTCAGGCTCAGATAAAATCTTCACTCACTATTTTTAGTCGCGATGGAGAAAAATTTTGGATTGTAAGAAATGGCATTAAACAAAATGATGTTCCAACTACCTCCGTTACCATGGAAGGAATTACCGATCGCTCTTTTAAGATAAAAGTCTTGATTGATGATGACAAACTTACAACTGTTGATCAAAATATCTATACCATAGATGTTGACGAAAAGGTATGTGATTTAACATATGAATTAAGAAAGAACAGCAAAAAGAAATACTCTTTGCGTTTAATTAGTTTTGTGCCCACTAAGCTATCAACTCAGCCCGAAAAGCCCGTTGTGGTTGAAATGGTCGCACCTGAGGTTCAAACACCAAGCCCCCAAGTGACAACTCCCAATGTGCAAGTAAATATGTCTGGCAGTGGATTTATGGCCAATGGGTCCATGTGCGATGCGCCTACGATGAACCCAAAAGCCTATTTGGATTTTCGGTATGAAATAGAAGCTCAAAACATGTATCGACGAGAAGAATATATTAAAAACATGTTCTCGAAAAACTGTATGCTTGCTGAACAAATTGCCGGTATTATAAATCTTAAATATGCTACTGTCGACGAATTAAGCATTGCAAAACATGGCTATAGATACACTTTTGATACCGAAAACTACGGAGTCGTACTGGATGCAATAAAAAGTGAAACAAAGAAACGTGATTTATTGACGTTTTTAAATGTTTCGCAAGGATCCGTTCAAACGACGACCAATACTACTACAAATTCCGAAAATTTAAATATTCAGATAAATGATCCTAATTTGGGTGTCAATTTTAATGTGAATGTGCCTAATACGAATGTAAGCAGCACAACCACTACAACCACTCATCAAACCACAGCACAGAGCCCAGATCGTCCCTACAGGAAAGGTGACAGGCCCAGAGCTGAGCCAGTATATGATAATAATTGTCGGGGTGCAATGCCCACTGCTGACTTTAACCAAGCGACGGCTCAAATAAAAAAAACAAGCTTCGCAGATTCTAAAATGAAAATTGCGCAACAAATTACCAGAAGCAATTGCTTGTCTGTAAACCAAATTATAGAAATATGCAAACTCTTTAGTTTTGAAGATAATAAACTTGAATTTGCTAAATTTGCCTACGATTTTACATTTGAGAAAAACAAATATTACCTTGTGAATGAAGTCTTTAGTTTTTCGAGTTCTCGTGACGAACTCGACTCCTTTATTCTAAATAAATAAATTTGATTTATAGTGCCTTGAGACTATAGATATATGTGGAAATTAATAAAAAAAAACAGTCGTTTTTACGACTGTTTTTTTGTGACTCCGGAGGGATTCAAACCCACGACCTTCAGAACCGGAATCTGACATTCTATTCAGCTGAACTACGGAGCCATTATGAAAGACAAAATTAATAAAAATAAGCCTTGACTTTGCATTTTTACAAAAAAAGAAAAGTTTCAATAAGCCATGTTTAAAAAATAATCGTAAATTTGCAATCATTCTGATTTAGTAAAAGAGCATTTTAAAATTGAAATCCGAAAATAGCAACTTGCAATAGACTTATAAAGCCTGTAATTTGTCAACATAAATTGTTTAAAATGAAAAAGTTTTTACTCTCCTTACTTGTCTTTTTAGTAATGAATGGATTTTCACAAAAAACGATTCAGATTAAGGGAACCGTCCTTGACTCCAGGAATAAGGAAACAATGGTTGGAGTGAATGTCATACTAAACGATACAGCTGGAACAACAACGGATATATTTGGGAATTTTTCACTCGACATGAGTCCGGGAAAACAAAAATTAGAATTTCGATTTGTAGGATATGTTTCTGATGTTCGATATGTTTACATTTCGAGTGGTGCAGAAAATAAAAAACTAATAATTGAAATGGTTTCAGATCAAAAAATGTTGAGCGAAGTGGTGGTCAGCGCAGGACGTCATGAACAAAACTTGTCTGAAGTTACGGTGTCGATGGGTTTAATAAAACCTGCATTTTTAGAAAATAACAATACTCGAGATTTAGAAAGTGCTCTGGAAAAAATACCCGGAATTACAATGATGGAGGATCAAATTAGCATTCGCGGTGGGAGTGGTTTTTCATATGGAGCAGGAAGTCGTGTTTTGTTAATGGTCAACGACTTGCCAATCCTTGCTGGAGCAAGTGGACAGCCTAAATGGTGGGCTACTCCATTGGAAAATATTGAACAAATTGAAATTATTAAAGGAGCCTCTTCGGCTTTGTTTGGATCGTCTGCTTTAAATGGAGTTGTCAATATTCGAACAGCTTGGCCAGGAGCGATTCCTCAAACAAAATTTAATATTTATTCGGGATTTTATGGAAATCCTGAGCGAAAAGAGCTCGTTTGGAAAAGAGGAAGTCAGCCTAACTTTTCAGGAGTGCAATTCTCACATAGTCAGAGGTTTGGAAATTTTGACTTAGTGCTCGGAATGAATGGACATACCGATGATGGATACCGCAAGAATGATTCTCGACAAAGAGTTGGTTTTAACATGAATTCTCGCTATAGAAGTAAAAAGGTAGAAGGTCTTAATTATGGTGTCAATTTTAACACCGCATATCGTATTAATGAACCATTTTTGATTTGGGGAAATACCGACACAATTCCAGATAGTGTTTATTTTTCGCCAAAAGGTTTTGATCAAGTAAATAAAAATTTAGCCATCAATATTGATCCTTATATTACTTTGTTCAAAGGAAGTAATAAGCATAGTTTGAGAACTCGCTACTATTTTGTAGACAATAAAACCAGAGCTGGAGTAAACAATAATGAAACTTTACTTTATGGCGAATATCAATATCAAAAAGTTTTTGAAAAGGGCTTAGTTTGGTCTTCTGGAGTGAGTTTTTCAAAGGGTTCAACCGTTTCTGAAATTTATGGCAAGGAAAAACGTTCTATCATTAGTGGTTCTTTATTTACGCAGGCAGATTACAAAATTAAACGTTGGACTCTCTCATTGGGAGCTCGATTGGAACTGTATAATTTTGATGACGAAACAGATGTTCTTGACACTTTAGTGGGTGATGTTAGAAATTTAGCTGGTTTTTTTGAAAACACAAAACCTGTTTTCCGTTCAGGAGTAAATTATAAGCTATTTGATTTTACTCACCTCAGGGCGAGTTTTGGTCAAGGATACAGATATCCATCCATTGCCGAAAAACACATTCACGCTTCAGAAGGAGCAATCAATATTTTTCCCAATAATACGCTTCTTCCAGAAACAGGATGGAGTAGCGAAATTGGAATTATGCAAGGATTTAAAATTAGCAACTGGAAAGGCTATATTGATGTAGCTGGTTTTTGGACCGAATATGACAACATGATTGAATTTATGTTTGGAACCTATATGCCCCATCCAGATAGCATCCCAGAGTCTATGACTTTTGATGAGTTGCGTGATTTTATTATTTCCCGAACTGGATTTCAGGCGCAAAATATTACCAAAGCCCGAATTTATGGAATTGACGCTACCATTAGTGGAAATGGAAAAATCCGTCAATTTCCACTTAGCTTTATGGCTGGATACACATACACAAATCCGCTAAATATGGCAGCTCCTGATTCTATAAAAGGAACTGATGCCGAAATCTTGAAATATCGCAGTAAGCACACGGCTAAAGGTGATATTGAAATAGGTTTCCGGAAAATATCCCTTGGATTTAGTTATATGTACTTTAGTAAAATTGTCAATATTGACGAAGCTTTTGAAGATGAATTAATAATTAATGTGGGTACATTAGTAATTCCCTCAGGAACTTATATTTTGCCAGGAATGAAAGAATACCGAAAAACACACAATGGTCCAGAACATATTTTTGATGCGCGAATAAGCATGAACTTCGGCTCTGGCTCGAGATTGTCGTTGGTCGTTAAAAATATTTTCAACAAAGAATATATGCTGCGACCTGGCGACGTGCAGGCTCCACGAAATTATGCTTTACAATACAGCCTAAAACTCTAATTTTGAATTCTTCCAAAACAGTTTTAATAGCTCCTCTAAACTGGGGTTTGGGTCATGCAAGCCGATGCGTTCCAATCATCCGTTGGCTTGTTTTACAAAAACACAATGTCATAATTGCTGCCGATGGAAATGCTCTGAGTTTTTTGAAATGTGAATTCCCAGATGAAAAATGCATCCGTTTAGCAGACAATCAATTAAAATATTTCGAGAAATTTCCAGCTTGGCTAAGTATTCTTTTACAATTACCGATGTTCTTTATTTTTGCTCTGAAAGAACAAAAAAGAATTCGAAAAATTGTAGAAAAAAATCAGATTGATGTTGTTATTTCGGATAATAGATATGGAATCAGAACTAAAAAAACTACAAATGTTTTAATTAGTCACCAGCTGAATCTCAATGCTGGAATTTTGAGCTTTATTCCAAATACCATTATTAAACATCTAATTTCTTATTTTAATTTTTGCTTGGTTCCCGATTATCAAACTTATGAGGATTCTTTGGCGGGGAAACTTTCGCATCCAAAAACAATTCAAAAAACAAATATTGAATACATTGAACCCTTAAGTCGCTATGAAAAATTAAATTTTCCCGAATCTGAACTCATTCCAGTTCTTATTTCGGGTCCCGAACCGCTAAAATCAAAATTGATCAAACAACTTCTTTCAAAACTTAAAAACACCTCTTTTTCATATGTCTTGTTTTGCGGGAATGCGGAAAATTATTCCACGGAAAATTATCATAATTGCATTCTAAAAAATCATGATACAACCCAAAATATTTCTACAATTCTTTCCCAAGCACCTCTTGTAATCGCCTCTGGTGGCTATTCGACAATAATGGATATGCATTGTTTAGATAAAGACTGCATTCTTATTCCATTTCGTGGACAAACAGAGCAGGAATATTTGGCAAAATTTCATAATGCTTCTGCGAAATTTAGTTTTATCCCAATGAAAGATATTGCAAATAAAAACTTCAGCCTTCAGGAAGTTATTGAAGCTAAATTAAGAGATAAAGAAAAATCCGCCCACATCATGCAAAGCCGTATCCCCAAGTTCCAAGAGATCATAAGTCAAATTTTGGAACAATAAGCGAAGTTGTTTTCCACTCTGAAGAGTATCGAGTGAACCGCTTATTATGATCCTTTTATTTTCCTCATCAATACCCAAACAACCGCCAAGTAAACCATGTTTATAGCCCGATAAAACAATGTTTTCGTCCGAAAAGAGATGTACATTTAGTTTTCGTTTCTCCAAAGTTTGAGCCATGCCTTTGTCGGAAGTGATAAAAATATTTTGAGGTAGAATTAAAGTACTGCAACGACAAAATCCTTGTTTTACAGATATTATTTCTAGTTCGTCAGACCATTTTAAAATCTGTGAATCACAAATCGAAGAGTTGCACAATAGATATTTTTGATTTGCTGAAACATTATATCGTGCAATTTCGGGATATGAAAATCCGACAGATTGTTCTCCAAATTGATAGAAAATAGAGTTTTTATTGAAATAGTATAAAATGTATTTCGGACAGTTTGGTGCAACCACCAGATTTTCATTTATTTGAGCCAGAAAAAGATCGGGATGACCCTCCAATGGTTTTTCCACCAAAGCTTCTGCCGAAAAATCTAAAACATCATAAAACATTTGTAGTTTTTCTTTCATAAAATTAGGCAACCTGAAATCACAAACTACTGTTTTTTTCACAATGTGTTTTTATTAAATGTTTTAATGATACCTAATTTCCACTTTATCAATGTCTAAGCTGTCATTGCTTTGGAAAGTGAGGGTTTTGCAGAGCGATTTAAAATAGTTTCGATTTTCGCTATTGTATCCAATGGCATAATTGATATTTTTAGAATGAACAGCAATTTTTAGATGATTTAACTCTTGATTATTAATGTTTTGAATTATTTTATCTCGCCAAATCTTACTTAAAACCAATTGGTAAAATGAGGGATGGTAGGGGCCAGCCAATAATTCTTTATTGGAAGTGAATGATTCGGAAGGATGCAAACCCAATTTTAGAATCTTGATTTTATTTTCGTTGAATAGTTCAACCAAAGGGATGCATCTATGAATGGCTGCTTCGATACTTAGTGGAATGTATTTGTTTGACATAAATAAGTCAGCTAATTCGGTGTTTTTTAGCACCAAAACAGGATAAATGCGAGTTTGAATAGCTTGGCATTCTGCAATTTTTTGAGCTGTTTGCAAACTTTTCTCATCGTCATCACCCGGCAGACCGACCATCATTTGCATTCCCAATTGATAGCCCATTTCGTTAATCAATTTTGCTGCTTTTATGGAATCTTCCGCAGTGTGACCTCTTCCAGCTTGATTCAGAACTTCATCGTCCATCGATTGGACGCCAATTTCGATATTTTTCACCGAAAAATGAGAAAGATTCAGTAATGACTCTTCGCTGATGGTGTCGGGGCGGGTTGAAAATCGAATGGAATCGACCAAGCCTTTGTCGATGTAGCTTTGAGCCAAAGATAAATAGTTGATTTGGTTTGATTTGGGCAATCCCAAAAAGTTTCCGCCAAAAAATGCTATTTCAACATAGGTTTTGCTTTGGTCAACGGAAATGAGCCAAGTATCAATGATGTTCGTTGCCTCTTCTAGCGACGGATTTCTTGTTTTTCCAGTAATGGTTTTTTGATTGCAAAACACACAATTATTCACACAACCATATTGTGGCAAAAAAATAGGAATGGAAATATGTTTTTTCATCATTGAGATGAATAAATAAGAGTTTTCTAACCGATTTCTTCTTTCAAACGTTCGGCATTTTCTGCAACTTGCAGGGCTTCAATCAAATTCTCAATATCGCCATCCATAAAACTGCTCAAATTATACATAGTGTAATTTATTCTGTGGTCGGTAACCCGATTTTGAGGATAGTTGTAGGTTCTAATTTTCGCCGAACGGTCGCCAGTTGAAACCATCGTTTTGCGCTTTTTAGTAATTTCATCGAGGTACTTTTGATATTCGATTTCAAATATTCGAGCACGCAATATTTTCAATGCTTTTTCGTAGTTTTTAATCTGCGATTTCTCATCCTGAATGGATACCACAATGCCAGTTGGGACGTGGGTTAATCGAACTGCAGAATACGTTGTATTTACAGACTGACCACCCGGACCTGATGAACAATAGGTGTCTTTTCGGATGTCGTTGGCTTTAAGATCAACGTCAAACTCGTCGGCTTCGGGCAAAACAACTACAGAGGCAGCAGAGGTGTGAACACGGCCTTGTGCTTCCGTTTGTGGAACTCTTTGCACGCGATGAACCCCAGATTCGTATTTCAAAATACCATACGCCTTGTCGCCGGTAACATTTATTATAATCTCTTTAAAACCACCCATGGTTCCTTCTGTTTGACTGGCAATATCTATTTTCCAATTCTTGGTTTCACAGAAATGAACATACATTCTAAACAAATCTCCAGCAAAAATCGATGCTTCGTCGCCTCCCGCACCAGCTCGTATTTCAATAATGGCATTTTTGCCATCTTGCGGATCGGATGGCAATAAAAGTAAGCGGATTTCCTCGTCCAGAGCCTCTTTGCGTTCAGTAAGCTCGTCCAGTTCCGATTTTGCCATCTCTCTAAACTCTTCGTCTTTTTCTGTGGCCAAAACTTCTTTGGCACTTTTAATATTGCCAAGGATGTTTTTATATTCTTTATACGCATCCACTACAGGGATTAAATCTTTGTAATCCTTATTGAGTTTAACATATAGTTTCATGTTAGAAATAATATCGGGATCCGTGATTTTTTCACCAATTTCAACCCATCTGTTGTGAATCACTTGTAATTTATCGAAAAGATTATCCATATTGCTTTATTCGGCTTTTTTTGAGTGGCAAAAATACAAAAAAAAATTGTACCCTCGCTCAGATTGAAAAAAGGAACCCTAAAATCAAATATTTGAACTTGTTTTTTTAGCAGTTCGCTTGAAAATTATTCTTCATGAGTTTTCGAAGAGTCAGAAATGATGCTTTGCAATTCACTCAATTCATCTTCTGTTAAATGTCGCCATTTGCCGACTTCGGTGTCCAAATGGATGTTTATAATCCGGATTCTTTTAAGCTTAATAACCTTATAATCAAGATATTCGCACATTCTGCGAATTTGACGATTCAATCCTTGAGTAAGAATAATGTTAAAACTAAAGTTTGTCAATTGTTTTACCGTACATTCTCGAGTAACAGTATCCAAAATAGGCACTCCTTCGCTCATCCGCTTGATAAAAAGTTTTGTAATTGGCTTGTTTACCGTTACAATATATTCTTTTCCGTGGTTGTTTCTGGATCTCAAAATTTTATTCACAATATCACCGTCATTTGTCAATAAAATGAGTCCCTGACTTGCCTTATCGAGCCTTCCAATGGGAAAAATACGTTCCGGATAATTTATATAATCAATGATGTTGTCTTTTTCTTTTTCTCTATCTGTGGTTGAGACAATACCAATGGGCTTATTAAAAGCAATGTAAACATTTTTCTTTTCGGGAGTTGAAACTGCTTTTCCGTCAACACAAACAATGTCATTCGGCGATATTTTTGTTCCCATTAAAGGAACTTCTCCATTAATGGTAATGCGATTTTCAAGAATCAATTGATCGGCTTTTCGTCTGGAGCAATAGCCAATTTCGCTCAAGTATTTATTAATTCGGATCAAATTTTCGCTCTCCATATACTAAAATGATTTATGAGATTAAAATTCTTCTACTTCTCCAAAGACTCCGCTTTCGAGATAGTCTTGATATTCTTCATCGCTGATTTTTAGATAATCTTTGAGTTTTTCAATTTCACGATAATCTTTTTTTGTGGGTCTTCCAATTCCCGAAGGTCGACTTTCAAAACGCATTTTGAGCTTTTTAATTTTCTCATATTCAGCCTCTGGAGTAAGATCTTTGTAGCATTCAGGAAGCAGTTTTGCACCCACTCTTTTGTCGATTAGTGCAATCACTTCTACTTCTTTGAGGAGAATTCCAATTTTGGCATGAACTACCTGTCCAAGTTTTACCTCTCTGGCAGCCTTGCAATTTGCTCCATCTATTTTTACTTTTCCAGCATTGCAAGCATCGGCTGCTTGCGAGCGGGTTTTATAAAGTCTTACCGACCATAACCATTTGTCAATGCGAACTTTATCAACAGTATGGATCATAAATCCTATTTTTTACGGAAGAATAAATCTATGGGAACGCCTGAAAAATCCCAATTAGATCGGATTTTATTTTCTAAAAATCGAGAATATGAATCCGTTACATATTGGGGTAAATTGCAGAAGAAAGCAAAGGTAGGATATCTGGTTGGAAGTTGAGCTACATATTTGATTCTCACCATTTTATCTTTTTTTACTGGAGGTGGAAAATCCTCAATTAACTCCAGCATATAGTCGTTTAATTGAGAGGTAGGAATGCGTCGTTTTTTATTATTGTAAACCTGAGTAGCCAATTCTAAAACTTTATAGATTCGTTGCTTTTTCGTAACAGAGGTAAAAACAATGGGCACATCTGTAAATGGAGCAATTTTACTGCGAATTAATTTTTCGTATTCCAAGTGGCTATTGGTCTCTTTTTCAATTAAGTCCCATTTGTTAACCACAATAACAATCCCTTTATGATTTCGTTGGGCCAATGCGAAAATATTCAAATCCTGTCCTTCAAATCCGATGGAAGCATCAATTAGTAAAATACAAACATCACTGTTTTCGATGGCTCTGATGGATCGCATCACAGAATAAAATTCCAAATCTTCTTCAACATTTTTCTTTTTTCTCAAACCCGCCGTGTCCACGAGGTCAAACTCAAATCCAAAACCTTTGTATCGGGTTTTACTCGAGTCGCGAGTTGTTCCGGCTTCGGGCGTAACTATGGTTTGTTCTTTGCCTAAAAAAGCGTTGATTATGGACGATTTTCCAACATTGGGACGGCCAATAATAGTAAATGCAGGAATGTCAGATTCTTCTTCAATCGGAATATCTTTATTGAGATGTGTTACTAATTCGTCTAACAATTCACCTGTTCCACTGCCATTGGAAGCCGATACAGGAAAAGGTTCGCCTAAACCCAAGGAGTAAAATTCGCTGTAGTCGAAAAAGTTACTTGGGCTGTCAATTTTATTAACAGTCAACAATACTTTTTTCCCCGAACGACGAAGCATTTGTGCAACGTCTTTGTCCATTGGAGTTAAGCCTTCGCGGCCATCTACCAAAAAAAGAATTACATCAGACTCATCCAATGCTAATTTTACTTGCTTGCGAATTTCCTCTTCAAAAATGTCGTCACTTCCAATTACATAGCCTCCGGTGTCAATCACCGAAAAATTATACCCAATCCAATCGCTGGAACCGTAGATTCTGTCGCGAGTTACTCCTGAAGTTGGATCAACAATAGCATGACGCGTTTTTGTTAACCGATTAAATAATGATGATTTTCCAACATTAGGACGACCTACCAACGATATTATATTTCCCATAAATTACTTTTGTTATTAATAAAAAAATCATTCGATTTTGCGACAAAGATACAAAAAAATGCCTTATACTCACTCTCTCATTGGGTTGCATGAAAAAATAAGAATATTGATAAATACAGGAATAAGCTAAAAATCAGGGTTTATATCCCAGTCTGTTTAAAATTAAGGGATTGTTCCTCCAGTTTTCTAAAACCTTAACTCTAAGTTCTAAAAATACTTTTTGGTCGATAAAATTTTCAATGTCTTTTCGTGCTTCTATACCGATTCGTTTTATCGAAGCTCCGCCTTTTCCAATAATGATGTTTTTTTGCGATTCTCGTTCGGTATAAATCATAGCACTAATATGAATTATTCCGTTCAATTCTTTGTACGATTCAACACTTACTTCCGAGGAATATGGAATCTCTTTTTGATAAAAAATAAAAATTTTCTCTCGAATAATTTCCGAAACAAAAAATCGCATTGGACGGTCGGTCAACTCTTCTTTTGGGAAAAACGGGGGCGAAAGTGGAAGTTTTTCTACAATGGCGGGTACAATGTGTTCAATATTAAAACCATGCAGTGCCGAAATCATAAATATTTCACCATTTTTAAAAACTCCTTTCCAATTATCATAATACTTCATGGCCTCTTCCTGAGTCGTTGTATCAATTTTATTGATAATTAGAATGACGGGAATACCACTTTTATTAACCCGATCGATAATGTCGGAATGATGTTCCTTTTCACCCATTTCTACCATATATAAAAAAACATCAGCATCTTTTAAGGAGGTTTCTACAAAACCCATTAATGCTTCATGCATTTTATAAAATGGCTTTATAAAGCCCGGAGTATCAGAATATACAATCTGAAAATCATCACTGTTTACAATGCCCATTATTCGATGCCGCGTGGTTTGAGCTTTCGATGTTATAATAGATAGGCGTTCACCAACCAATGCGTTCATTAAGGTTGATTTCCCAACGTTTGGGTTCCCGATGATGTTTACAAAACCTGCTCTATGACTCATTTTTTTGTTAAATTATTTTAAATCCGATTTTAGTCTGCAAATATAGTGTATTTTTGCAGAACCAAATCAAAAAGATACCACAAAGTAAAAGATATATTGCGGGGTGGAGCAGTGGTAGCTCGTCGGGCTCATAACCCGAAGGTCATCGGTTCGAATCCGGTCTCCGCTACAAAAGAAAAAGCAACCTTAGGGTTGCTTTTTTGATTTAAACCTAAATGCAAATGTAGCCAAAATGCTTTAACTCTAAAGAAATTAGCTTAGTGTGGCATTTCGACTACGCAATAACCATGTTGTCTTAAATTTGTTGCATGAGTAACGAAGATGCTTGCGTTTATAGATTCGCTTCGCTCGTAAATTCGGTTCTTACAAACACTAAATGCTTGATAACAATACAAGTATTGTTTAAATCTATGCTGTTATCATTATTCTCAATGAGGAGTCAGTAAACATTTTGACGATGGATATTGTTTGTTTTAAAAATTAAAGAGATAATAAGATGAAAACAAATCATGCATATTCAATATGGCCAAATAGATCTACTTTGGCGTTCTCAATGATAAAAACATTTGGGACGAGTCTTTTCCCAGTTTTGTTTATGATATTGATTTTATTTTCAAATAAATCATTTTCTCAAGTTACAAACCCTAAAAATAAAACCAACATGAACATCTTAAACGATAAAATCCAAGATTTAAAATTTCACGAATTACCATATAGTTATGATGCATTAGAGCCTCATTTCGATAAATTGACCATGGAAATTCATTATTCCAAACACCATAAAGCCTATTATGACAACTTAATGTCTGCCATGAAAGATAATCCTGATTCAAAATCATTAAGTCTTATCGATTTAATGAAAAATATCAGTAAATATCCAACGGGAGTTCGTAACAATGGCGGTGGTTATTTTAATCACCATTTGTTTTGGAATATTTTCTCTGCAAAACCACAAAGTTTGCCGCAAGGTGATTTGAAACTAGCAATAGAAAAAGAGTTTGGATCTTTTGAAGACTTTAAAAAAGAATTTGAAACAGCAGCAAAAACTCGTTTTGGAAGCGGATGGGCATGGTTGTCTGTTGATAATAATGGTAAGCTTTTCGTGAGTTCTACTCCAAACCAAGACAACCCATACATGGACATTGTTGAAAAACAAGGAATTCCAATTGTGGGAATTGATGTATGGGAACACGCCTACTATCTCAAATTTCAAAATCGCAGACCCGAATATGTAGCTACTTTTTGGAATGTAATAGATTGGAAAAAAGTAGAAGAACTTTACAAAAAGTCTAAATAATATTTTTTCATAAACTTGTTTTTAATTCATAAAAAATGTTGGCGTAAATATTTACACCAACATTTTTTTTAATTTAGTAATCTATGGTTTTAGGACAAGCACCAAATTTTTTACTAAATTTGCTAAAAATTTCAGACGACAACTATGAACAACGAAGAGCTTTTTAAAAAAATTATTTCCCACTCAAAAGAGTATGGTTTTATATTCCAATCCAGCGAAATTTACGATGGACTTAGTGCTGTATACGATTACGGACAATTAGGTTCGGAATTGAAAAACAACATTCGTAGCTATTGGTGGAAATCGATGGTTCAAATGCACGAAAACATTGTGGGCATTGATTCTGCTATTTTTATGCATCCACAAATTTGGAAAGCATCTGGCCACGTGGATGCTTTTAATGATCCGCTTATCGACAATAAAGATTCCAAAAAACGCTATCGTGCCGATGTTTTGATTGAAGATTACATGGCGAAAATTGAAGATAAAATCAATAAAGAAGTTGATAAAGCAGCAAAACGTTTTGGAGATTCTTTTGATGCAAAAATGTTCAGAGAGACCAATCCGCGAGTTCTAGAAAATCAACAAAAAATTGATTATGCCCGCAAACGTATGGTCGAAACATTGGAAGCTGAGGATTTGGCTGGTGTAAAATCTTTAATCGAAGAGTTGGGAATCGTTTGCCCCGTTTCTGGAAGCAGAAATTGGACCGATGTTCGCCAGTTTAATCTAATGTTTTCTACTCATATGGGCTCTATCGCCGAAGGATCTGATGTTATCTACCTTCGACCTGAAACAGCACAAGGGATTTTTGTGAATTTTTTGAACGTTTTAAAAAGCGGTCGTATGAAAATTCCTTTTGGAATTGCTCAAACTGGAAAAGCATTTCGCAACGAAATTGTAGCTCGACAGTTTATTTTCCGTATGCGTGAATTTGAACAAATGGAAATGCAGTTTTTTGTTCGCCCAGGCGAAGAGATGCAGTGGTTTGAATATTGGAAAGAACATCGTCAAAAATGGCATTTATCTTTGGGTATTCCTATTTCAAAGTATCGTTTTCACGATCACGATAAATTAGCTCATTATGCAAATGCTGCAACCGATATTGAATTTGAATATCCATTTGGATTTAAAGAGCTGGAAGGAATTCATTCCAGAACAGATTTTGACTTGATGGCACATCAAAAACTTTCTGGTAAAAAATTACAATATTTTGACCCCGAAACGAACGAAAACTACATTCCTTATGTGGTGGAAACATCCATTGGTCTCGATCGAATGATTTTGGCTGTTTTAAGTCATGCCTACTGCGAAGAAGAATTGGAAGATGGTTCAACAAGAACTGTTTTGAAAATTTCACCGGTTTTGGCTCCCATCAAAGTGGCCATTTTGCCATTGATTAAAAAAGATGGATTCCCGGAAAAAGCCAAAGAAATCATGAACGAATTAAAAATGGAGTTCAATTGTCAGTATGACGAAAAAGATGCTATTGGACGCAGATATCGCCGCCAAGATGCTATCGGAACACCTTATTGTGTGACCGTTGATACGCAAACCTTGGAGGACAATACCGTTACCATTCGCGAACGGGATTCGATGAAGCAGGAGAGAGTTCCTATTGATAAATTATCGTACATTATTAACGAGAATTTGAAAAGTATGATGTATAGACCCTAATTTATTTTCAAAATAAGTGAAATAAAAAAGCGAGATAATTTATCTCGCTTTTTTATTCTTTAAAATTTCATCCTATTTTGCATAGGGTGAGAAAAAATCAGATGATGTCACGCTCAAAACAGGGTAGCGGGAATTATTTATCATGTCGCGTGCTTGCGAACCCAACCAAATTCCGGTAAAATCAGTAGTTTGCTCTGTCATTATTACGATTAAGTTGGCATCAATTTCATCGGCAAAGTTGACCGTAGTTTCGGTCGTATTAAATGATTCACGTTTATACATTTGATAACGTATGTTATTGGATTTTAGATATTTATCTACAGTGTGCATATATGCATCCACCAATTGACGTACATCTCTTAAATCTGATGTATATAAACCTAAGACATGAATTTTTGCAGAAAATAATTTTGCAAATTTCACTGCAATGGGAACTTTTTGACGAGATTCTATGGAATAGTCAATGGGAACAATAATGTCTGTCAAAGCTCTACTGACTTTTGTTTGATTACGAATGGTCAATACAGGGCAGTTTACAGATATTACAGTTCGGTATGCATTGTTTCCAATAAATACTTCATCCTCGCCAGATATCCCATGTGCTCCAACAACCACAAGGTCTGCCTGCATTTCGAGAGCTTCTCTTGCTAATACTTGATGAACTCTTCCTTCAACAATTTTAGGAATAATTTTGTTGCCTTTGGGCATAAAAGTTTTATGATCATCCGCAATTTTTATTAATTGTTTTTCTGCCAAATCAGCATATTCGTTTATGTTTTCCGACATTAATCCAAGCGTTGTTCCTGGAGTTTTTGCCCATATTAAAGTGATGTCACACTTCGCTTTATCGGCAATTGTGGTAGCATGCAGCAATGCATTAATCGACGATTCTGAAAAATCTGTTCCTACAATAATTCCTTTCATAATCTATTGTTTTAATGGTGTTTATTCTAAATGTAAAAATACAATTTTATTTCGTATTACAAGTTGTTTTGGAAAATCTTTTTACAAAAAAGAATATTTATTAAATTTCGATTTTAATCCAGGGTAATTTTAATCAGTTTTAGCGTGGCACTTTGGTTTTTAGAATACACTTTTAATATGTATATGCCTCGCTGTAATTCAGTGGTTTCTATTTTAAATCCAGAGATTTGATCCAAGGGATAGAGCTTCCCTTGTTTTAATGTTTTTCCTTCTATATTACTTATTGAATAATTGAAGTTTTCATTTTCGGGATTCTGTATTTTTAAAACTATTTCATTTGAAAATGGATTTACAGTGCTGATATTAAGTAGATTATTTGCCGAATTTATGCCTGCTTGAGGATAATAAACCAAAAAATCCATCATTACTGGCAAATGATCAGACATGCCGTATAGTGCGTTTGCAATATTTTGTGGAACCACCGTGTTTGCTGGGGAGATCATGGAACCATTAAAGCGGTTTCCATCCTGGCCAAAGGCTTTATAAGTTTCTGACAAGGCTTTTACATTGTCATAACCATTGAGTATTTGTGCAGAAACTAAAATAAAATCAAAACGATCGTCCATGCCTCCAGTTGCGAAACATTCGCCACTTGTGTGGGTAGATTGGGTGTGAACATGTCGGTAAGAATAACTATTATTCCAATTGCCAGGTGTGTCAATCGGGTCATAAAAGCGAATTGCACTGTTTGGGTAATTTAGTAAATGTTGATATGCAGGCTCGGTTGATGTATAAATATTAAAATCTCCACTTAAAACATAATTGTCCGAAATCCCCCAATTATTCAAACGAGACATTAGCTGCTGAATCATCGATAAACGTCCATCGGTTTCGGTGCTTCCGGCTTTTAGATGAGCAACAATGGGAATAAAGAAAATAGTATCCCCGTTTACGAGATCAGGAGTGTTAAAATACATTCTGTAAATATTGATATCTCGAACTGTTGTTTGGACTATATAATGAGAATGCATAGTCAATTTACGGCTGTCGTAATAAATCATATTCGCCAATGTTCCACCCGATAGACTGGTTAATTGTCCCGATTTCCAGTAATTAACTCCATTGGTATTGAGAACATTATTTCGTATGCGGTCAACATGAGCTTGTGTGTTTGTAATTTCATTTACCGTAATTACATCAGGATTTGCATGATTCAGAATCACTTTTAGCAAAGAATCTTTTTTGTCCAAATTATTATTAGCTATAGTACACCCACCAAAAGGATTCATCGAATATTGCATCAAGTTATAGTGCATGAGCCGAATGGTGTCTTGAGATTTAAGTGCTGGTGTGAGCACGAAAAAAGAAATAAATATAAAGAGAAAGTGGTTTCGAGTTGTCATTTTATTAAAGATTGTAATTCAAAGATACGTTGTTTTAAATTAATGAAGTATTATTCGTATCTCTTTTATGATTCGATTAACAGAGCACTGAGCATAAATTGTATTTAGAAAATTGCATTTTTGCATGCTATTCCAGCCTCTTCCAGGTTTTTCCCCAAAGCTAAAAAACCATGATTTTTAATAATTATAAAATGTTGATTTTCAATTATATTCAAAACTTCTTTTACCAATTCTGGGGTTCCATAAGGGACTTCATTTTCTGTAATTATCCATTTATTTTCTCTGGCTTTTTCTAAGATTTTTGGCGAATGTCCGTGGAAAATTGCATTTATTTCGGGTCGCCTATTATAAATAGCCCAATGCAACATGCTTTCGGAAGAGGGTTTAATCAGTCCGTTTACTTTGATTTTTGAAGTTGAAAAATCCACATCAACAACATGCACAAATTGTTTTTCAGTCAAATTATTTTTAAGTCCGATTTTTGTACCAGTTATAATAAATTCAGGTTTTCCAGAAGTTTTTCGATAGCTTAAATTTCCTGCAGAGCCACCTGGATATGGCGGTGCCAATTGGTGGATGTCAAAATAACGACACCATTCAATCAGTTGTAATAAATCTGAAGATGATTTGGGTGCCGATTTTGTTAAAAAATCAACAGAAAACTTCACTCCGCAATACTCTTCGCTCATATATTTAAAAGTAATTTTCCAATGGCTGCTCTATTGGGTTTAATAATTCCTTTTTCTGTAATAAAGCCGGTTATTAATTCAGCAGGGGTAATGTCGAATGCCGGATTAGACGCTTTTGAGCCCGGATTGGATGTGGTTATTTCGCAAAACAAACCATTTTTGCTTTTTCCAGAAATCCACAAAACTTCATCTTCAGAGCGATATTCAATGGGGATGTGGTCTCCGCTTTTACAGTCAATATCGAAGGTAGAGGAAGGAACAGCCACATAAAAAGGAATATTGTAATGTTTTGCCGCCAAAGCCTTTTCGAGGGTGCCAATTTTGTTGGCTGTGTCGCCGTTGGCAGCAATCCTGTCGGCACCAACGATGACCATATCTATTTTTCCTTGTTGAATAAAAAATGCCATT
>Ga0265295_1002377_pt1 | contig 30067 bp, 21 predicted proteins | sample Munlansysbiofilm_FD_192503 | JGI IMG/M metagenome (GOLD analysis project Ga0265295, IMG submission 192503) | Leachate microbial communities from a municipal landfill in Southern Ontario, Canada - Methane capture system biofilm | ecosystem: Engineered > Solid waste > Landfill > Unclassified ... | reverse complement strand
AATCTCTCACCGCTGGCCACGGGTCTTTACCTGCCGGGCCCTACTCCGACCATTCACACGACCTGCTGCGGCAAGGAGCCGGGACATCCCTACCGGACGCTGCTCCACGAAGGGACGCATCAGTTCGTTCATCTGGTGGCGGGCTGTCCCGTCCCCCGCGGCCATGGCGATAACACCGGCGTCCGGCTTGCCATTCCCTTGTGGCTCAACGAGGGGCTGGCCGCCTACTACGAGGGGGCCTTTGTCACGCCGGATCGACTCGAAGCCGGACGCGTGGCCCCCCTGCGCTTGAAACAGCTCCAGCAAGCCCTGCGCCGGGGGCGGGCGCCCTCGGTTGGCAGTCTGATGGCAAAACACTACGGCGCGTCTTTCGCCCCCGTCGATTACGCGACGGCCTGGGGCATTGTCTATGCCTTGATGCAGGAGGCACCGTTGTCCGTCGAAAAAATCACCGGCCGGCAATGGATTCAAGGGGTGGTAGAAAAATCCAGGCAGGGATGGGGCGCCCTTGACTCGATTTCATCGAATCGACCAGCTCGCCGTTGGTGGAACCTGATCACCGAGCGCACGCGAGCGGATTTTGAAGCCTATCTCGCCGGGAGCGGGATCGGCCTTCCGGAATGGGAGGCGCGATGGAGAAAGTGGATCCTGTCGCTGCCTTGAATGCCCCCAGCCTCCAATTTGCCGGAACTACTTCATCTCGTCTGTGATTGCGTTAACTTGTATGAAAACCTTCCGCAAATCTTCAGCCTTTTGACATGGCCCCCGGATCAAGTCCGGGGTGACGGGAAAGGGCCTCCCTGACCCGGGACAGGGGGAACGAACGGCTGAAAAACACCGGATAGTGGTTGGCCCGGACTTGGTCCGGCATCCGGTATTTTTCCGTCATTTCCTGGCTTGATCAGAGGAATCCATGTTTATCGGAACGCGATGGCGGAAAATAATCCGGAAGTTGTCGAAAACCGTTGGCGCAAACCCCAGCAGCACCATCTCCTGCAATCATTGCGAACGCGGAGAGGAACCTGCCGTCGGCCGAATCCTTTCCTCGAACCATCGCTCCGGTGCCCGGGCAAAACCGGCGCCCAGAACCAGCCGCAGCAGGGCCACCAGGGCCCAGAGAAAGCCGATGGGCAAAACGACGGTGTCCAGGACAAAGACCACGATCAGCGCCACCAGTCGGTCCACCAGGTCACCGGCGGCCGCCTTGACTTGCCCCACCTTGCCCTTCAAGTCGATCAGCTCCCGGCCGGCGTCCACGGTGCGGTCGAGGGCCGCCCGGGCCTGGCCCAGGATTCCCGGCGCCGGCCGTCCGCCTTCCGGCTCGCCGGCGGGGGCCTCCGCCGCCCCGTCTTCCATCGCCGGGCGCAGTCGCTCGACTTCTTCGGCCACCAACCGCACGTTGCGATCGTGCCGCTCCGCCAGCGCCAGACGATAGATGCGGTGGTTGAGCCCAACCACGACGGGGACGGCAAAGCGCACGCAGACCGCCGCCAGCAGAAGCACCTTCCCCGCCCTCAAGAGGTCGAAGCGCCCCCGTCTGCCCAGCCAGATGCCGGCCATCAAGAGGATCATGCTGGCGGCCAACAGCACATCGAGGCCCAGCAGAGGGCTGATCTCCACCAGCACCCGCTGGGTCCCCAGGGCCGTCAGACTCAGGAGCATCACCCAGGAAAAACGCTCCACCAGGTCGTTGACCGGGTCCAGGGCCTCGCCCAAAGCCACCGAGACCCCGACCCCGGCGGGGTTGAGCTGGAGGCGGCTTTCCTGGATCACCGACACCACCGCGTTGAGAGAACGCGCCAGCAGAAAGGCGGCCGTGGCCCGCGCCATGGCCGCCTCGATGTGTGCCTCGGCGGCGGCGTCAAGGCCCCTGGCCAGTCGGTTTTCATGCACCACGCCACGAAGGGGACCGACGGTCACCGAGGCCAGGACGACGACGCAAGTGAGGGTCAGGACGATTCTTTTGCCGGCAGGCCCCAGAGGCATGAAAGATTCCTTCCCGTATCGACGCAAACGGCGAAAGCCGTTAGCGTTCCAATTCAGCCCCGGGCCCATCGGCCCGGGGAATCCGTACCACGAAGCGCGACCCGCGGCCGGGGGCCGAATCGACGTTGATGGTGCCGCCGTGCTGGTCGACGATCTGGTTGGCCACGAAGAGCCCCAGACCGGTGCCCTTGCGGCCCTTGGAGGTGAAAAACAGGGTGAAAAGTTTTTCCCGGGTCTCAGCGTTCATGCCGATGCCGTTGTCCTGGACGCTGAAGACGACATCGTCCCCCTCGACCTGGAGACCGAAGACGATGCGGTGCTCGGATTTGCTCTCGTCGCGCAGGCAGGCGTCGATGGCGTTTTCCAGGATATTGGCCAGGGCCGAGTGGATGTATCCCGGATCGATGTTCAGGGTGGCACCGGCCGGATCGAAGCGCCGCTGGAAGGCGATCCCCTGGGCCTGGGCCTTGGGTTCAAACCCGGCGGCCACCTCCTCGGCAAAAGCCAGAGCATCGATGCGCTCCCAGCGCAACTCCCGCTTCTTGGCGTAAAAAAGAATGTCGGCGATCATGCGCCGGATCCGCTCGATCACCTGCTTCACCGCGACCCACCCCTCCTGGACCTGGGGCAAATCGCCGCGCCGGAAGCCGGCCTCCACCAGGTAGATGCCCCCATCCAGTCCCGTGAGCAACCCCTTGATCCCGTGGGAAATCGATCCGAGCATCAACCCCAGCGACGATAGATGGTCCTGAAGCTCGATCTTCTCGTGCACCAAGGCCTCCAGGCCGGTGGTGTAGTCCTTGAGCTGCCGGCGCATGGTGATCCGGTCCCGGGCGCGCTTGAGGGAAATTTCCAGGGCGTCGATGTGGATCGGCTTGGTGATGAAGTCGGTGGCCTCGTTTTTCAGGCTCTCGATGGCCAGCTTCATGTCACCGTGGCCGGTGATCATGATCACTTCGGCTTCGGGGTCGATGCGCTTGATGCGGCGCAGCACCTCGATGCCGTCCACCACCGGCATCTTGATGTCGGTCATCACGATGGACGGCCGGATCTCTTCGAAGAGACGCAGCGCCGCCAGGCCGTCCTCCGCCGTCACCACCGCGTAGCCCATGTCCGCCAGCGACATGCGCAGCACTTCGCGGATATCCGCCTCGTCATCCACCAGCAGGATGGTGGGCTTATCGTTCATTTCCGTCATGATGAGCATCCTCGACGGGGAAAGTGACCTCGAAACAGGCGCCGGTACCGGGCCGGGCGACGGCCCGAATGGCGCCGCCGCATTCCTTGACGATCCCGTAGCTGATCGACAGGCCCAGGCCGGTCCCCTTGCCGACCTCCTTGGTGGTAAAAAAGGGCTCGAAAACCTTGTCGGCCAAATCCGGGGCCAGGCCGATCCCCGTATCGCAGACCTGGCACACCACCTGGGGGCCGCTGCGGAAGGTCCGCAGGGTGATGCGCCGGTCCACCGCCACGCCGGGCTGGTTGGCCGCCTTTTCCTCGATGGCGTCACGGGCGTTGAGCAGCAGGTTGATGAACACCTGCTCCAGGCGTCCGCAATCGCCCATGATCGGCGGCAGGCCATCGGCCATCTGGCGCGCCACCTCGATGCCCCGCACCTTGAGTTGCTGGCTGAAGATGTCCAGGGCGTTTTCCATCACCTGGTTGACCTCCACCCGCTCCAGGGTCTCATCGCTCTTGCGGGCGAACTGACGCATGTGGTTGATGATCTTGCTGGCCCGGTCCACGTTGCCGTCCACCTTGCGCAGCATCTCGTCGAGCACCGGCGCATCGATCCGCCCCCCCTGCTCCAGCTTGCGGATGAAAAAAGAGCTGACCGTCTTGATCACCGACAGCGGCTGGTTGAGTTCGTGGGCCACGCCGGTGGCCATCTCGCCGAGGGTGGCCATCTTGCTGGCCTGGATCAACTGCTGCTCGGCCTCCAGGCGCTTGGTGATGTCGCTGGTGGTCACCAGCAGCACCTGGCGATCGGCGTATTCCGCCGGCGAGATGCGGATGTTGACGATGATCCAGCCGCCGCCGAAGTGCCGTTGACGCACCCGATCCACCGTTTGGCCGCCGCGCATCCGCCGGGCGTAGTCCCCTCGCTCCGCGTCGGCGAACAGGTCGAGAAAGCAGCGGCCGATCAATTCCCCGGGAGCGCAACCATAGACCGGTTCGACGCTGTTGTTGGCGTCCACGATCTCCAGGGTTTCGGGGTCCAGCACGAAAACCGGGTTGGGAATATTGCTGAAGATGGCGTGATATTTTTGCTCCGATTTCTCCAGATCCAGTTCGAGCTGCTTGCGCGCGGTGATGTCCAGGGAGATCTCCATCACCGCCACGATCCGTCCGGTTTCGTCGTAGATGGGCGAACTGCGCACCATCCAGTGCTTCAGTGCGCCGTTCTTGTCCACGCCGCTCTCCTCGGCCCAGTGGGGTTGGCCATCCTGAAAGGTTTTCTCCACCGGGCAGTGATCGCACTTGTGGTCCAGCCCCTTGTAGGCGGCGTAACAGAAATCTCCCCGCCGGGGGTGGAAGAGATCGTCGAAGAGGCGGTTGTAGCGCAACAGGCGGTAGTCACGATCCTGGACGGTGATCAGACAGGGCACCCCCTCGAACAGTCGTTGGTACTCGTCGCGCTGGTTGTTGAGTTCGGTCTGTTTCAGGTCGATCTGGGCGCTCATGTGATTGATGGCCCCGGCCAGCTGCCCCATTTCGTCGTCCTGGTCCACTTTCACCGCACCGTCGTAGTGCCCCCGGGCGATGCGGTCGGTGCCTTCGATGAGCCGCCGAATCGGTCGATTCACGAAGCGCAGCAAAAAGACGAGGATGATGGTCGAAGTGACGAGGAAAACGAATGCGGACAAACCGATACTCACCCGCTGGGTGCGGGCGATCTCCCGGTCCACATTCGCCAGGGAGACCACCAGATCCAGGGCGCCGAGAATCTTCTTGTCGACGGGGTGGAAGTGGCAGCCGCCGGTGGAGCAGCCCGGTTCGTTGTTGATGGGGGTGATGATGCCCAGCAGACGGTAGCCCGCGTCGGACCGGAAGATGCGCACCCGCTGGTCCAGGCTGAGCCGCTCCAGGGGCGGTTGACTGCGATGGCAGACGTCGCAGGCCTCGGCCTTGATATTGGTGACCTGCTCCACCTCTTCGGTGTGGTTGGAAAACTTGATCTGCCCCTGCTTGTTGTAGATGCGGATGTTCTCGATCTCCGGCTGACGCCCGATGTTGCTGATGATCTGGGTGATGTCGTCCCGGCTGTTGAGCATCATGGCGTAGTGGGTGCCCAGGCGCACGGTGTTGGTGAGCCGGTCCGTGCTGGCCACGATGTTTTCCATCACCCGCCGGCGCTGATGGCGGATGTTGAAGGTGGCCCAGACCGCCATGGAAACCAGGAGTACGGCGCCGACGACAAAAATCAGCTTGGACACCAGGCTGTGGCGGATCCGGCTCATTTTTTCGAGGCCTCGTGTCGTGTTTGGGCCTGTAAATGTTGCTTTTGGCTACAGCGGCCGAACATTCGGCTACACTCCATTTATCTTACCGATTTTGAAAAGAATATCATTTATTTGCCCCCGCCCGTCAAGCCGACTGTTGCTTTCAGCTACAGTCGGATTCTTCTCCGGCGCCCCTCTTTCAGAACTATAAAATATTAGAATAAATAGGTTTTTTGCTGTATTTGACCCTTTGGCATCCCCCTTGCTTTGACATGAGGGCAACCCCATCCAAGGAGGTCACCGCCATGAAAAGCCATCGATTCCCCATCGCCCCCGTCATCGCCCACCCCCGTTGGTGCAGCAAGGTCGATCCAGCCGCCGGCGGTCCGCTGAAGTTGTGCCTTGGGCTGGTGGACTGCAGCCGCTGCGGATTCGCCCAGTGGCTGGATCTGATGGATGCCGACCGGCCGGCGCCCCCCGCGGCGTGTCATGCCCAGGTGCCGGCGGCTCCCGCCGCGGCGGCCTGAACCGCCGGAAAGGAGGAAACCATGCCACGCAAAGACGCCAAACCCCGCATCGAGGGATTCAAGGTCCTTGAAAACGAGTGCATCTGGATGAAGGCCGGGGTGATCAACTTCCGCCTCTGCGACAACGATTACGACTGCCAGACCTGTCCCTTCGACAAGGCGATGCGCCGGGCCATGGACATGGCGGCCCACGGCGACAGCCACCGGGAAGCCCCCGAATGGGTCCGGCATCTCCAGCGCCGCTACGACGGGGCTAACCGCCCCTGCCGGCACGTGCTCACCGGCCGCATCCCTGGGCCCAAGATCTGCACCCAGAATTACGAATGCTACCACTGCGCCTTCGACCAGATGCTGGACGAGATCGACCTGGGCATGGAGATGGACGCCCCCCATTGCCGACTGGTGAGCGGGGTCCAGATGGCCGACGGCTACTACTACCACCTCGGCCATACCTGGGCACGCTTCGAACATGGCGGTCGCGTCCGCGTCGGCTGCGACGATTTCGTCACCCGGGTTTTCGGCGACCTGCACCCGGCCGAATTGCCCCCCCTGGGCGCCCGGATCTCCCAGGGACAGGTGGGATGGAGCCTGGCGCGGCAGAATCGGATGGCCGCCCTGTTGGCGCCGGTGACGGGACGGGTTCTCGCCGTCAACCACCAGTTGTGGGACCATCCCGAAATGATGCGTGAGGCCCCGTATCAGCATGGCTGGCTTTTTATCGTCGAGCCGGACATGCCCCGACGCAATCTCAAGGAGCTGTTTTTCGGCAAGGAAGCCGAGGGTTGGATGGACCGGGAGCAACACGCCCTGCTGGAACTGGTGGCACCGGACTACGCCGACCTGGCCGCCACCGGCGGCCAGTTGATCCATGACGTCCATGGCCGGTTTCCCCGGGTCCCCTGGGACGACCTCGTCTCCCGGTTCCTTCATACCAAACCGGCCTCTGACCGCTGACCGCATCCGTCGGCGGCGAGAAACTCTCGGCAGTAGCGGCAAAACAGCAGCGCGGTGGCGTCCAGCCCGGCCACGTCGCCCGTAAAGTGCATCAGACACCCCGGGTCCGAGCAGTGGGTGAGCGAAAAAAGGTGCCCTAACTCGTGGAGGGCCACCTTGGCGGCACGCTCCAGGACCCGGGCCGGGGGCGGTCGTCGGCCCTCCTCGGCCTCGCCCAGCCGATGCAGCGATACCAGGGCCGCCCGGCCGCCGAGGCGGGCCTCGCCGAAAACGTGGCTGAACACCGGGACGAACAGATCCACCGCCGTCACCCCCACCACCTTGTCGCACCGGCCCCGGGGGCGAGATTCCAGATCTTCGATGACACACCCGGCATCGTACTGCAACCGCTGGGGATCCAAAGCGAAATCGGGACGCGGCAACGGATCGAGGACCATGGATTCCAGGTGCATGAAGCCTTCGACGTGGGCGGCAATCACCTTGGCCGCCAGCCGGGTCTCTTCTCCCATGGGGATGACCCCGACGCGGATCCCCCGGGCAGGCCCCGGCCTCATCGCCCGTTTTCTCCCCGCCCCTGTCCGTTCACAATCCCAGCCGTTTGATCTTCTTGTGCAGGGTGACACGGTTGATCCCCAGAATCCCGGCGGCCCGGGTGACGTTGCCGTCGCAATCGGCCAGCACCTTGCGGATATGGGCCGTCTCCACCTCCTCGAGGCTGGCGCAGGCGCCCGGGGCCAATGCCGAGGACGCCTTGAGGAAGGCAAAATCGGCCTGGCCCAGGGTCCTCGACTTGGCCAGCACCACGGCCCGCTCCACGGCGTTTTCCAGTTCGCGCACGTTACCGGGCCAATCGTAGGCGGTCAGCACCTCCAGGGCGCCGGGGGAAACCCGATCGACCTTGCGCGTGGTCTCGTGGCCGAGCTTCTCCAAAAAATGGGCCACCAGCGGCGGAATGTCCTCCTTGCGTTGGCGCAGGGGCGGAATGTCGATCTGAATCACGTTGATGCGGTAAAAAAAATCCTCCCGGAAAGCGCCGTCGGCGATCTGGCGGGACAGGTCCCGGCTGGTGGCCGAAATCAGGCGAAAGTCCACCGTGATCGACTGGCGACTGCCCAGCCGCACCACCTTCTTGTCCTGCAGGACCCGCAGGAGGTCCACCTGCATCTTGGGGCTGATTTCCCCGACCTCGTCGAGGAAAAGGGTCCCGTTTTCGGCCACCTCCAGAAACCCCTTGCGCGCCTGCTGCGCTCCGGTGAACGCCCCCTTCTGGTGGCCGAAGAGTTCGCTTTCCAGCAAGGATTCGGACATGGCCCCGCAGTTGATGGGCACAAACGGATAATGGGCGCGCCGGCTCTTGGCGTGGATCGCCTTGGCCACCAATTCCTTTCCGGTGCCGGTTTCGCCGATGAGCAGCACCGAGGCATCACTGGCCGCCACCTCCGGAATCAGGGAAAAAATCTTCTGCATGGGCGCCGAACGGCCGATGATATCGTCAAAGCGCGTAATCTGCTCCAGGGTTCCTTTCAGGTAGCGATACTGCTCGGTGAGCCGACGCTGCTGGATGATTTTTTCCAGCACCAGGTTGAGCTGCTCCGGTTTGAACGGCTTGAGCAGGTAGTCGCTGGCCCCCATCTTCATCGCCTGCACCGCCGATTCGATGGAGCCGTAGGCGGTGATGATCACCACCGAGGCCTCCGGGAACTCCTGACGCACCTGTTCCAGGAGCTCCAGGCCGCTCTTGCCGGGCATCTTGATATCCACGAAGAGCAGGTCGTAGACCTCCGATGCCAATCGGACCAGGGCCTCATCGGCCGATGCGGCGGTGCCCACCATGTGCCCGGCGTTGACGAACCAGTGCTTGAACGACTCGCGCACGATGCGCTCGTCGTCCACAATCAGGATGCGCAACTTAGAATTCATGGTTCGGTTCCCCGGCCGGCGTTTCACCGGCGGCATCGATCAGGGGAAAACAGAGATCGAATTTCGTGCCTACCCCGGCGCGGCTGTCCACCTTGATGCGTCCGCCGTGGTCCTTCACCACCCCGTAGACGATGGACAACCCCAGCCCCGTGCCCTCGCCGAAGGGCTTGGTGGTGAAAAAGGGGTCGAAGATATGATCCAGGTCCGCCGCGGCGATACCGGCGCCGGTGTCGGCGATGCGGATGCATGCGCTTCGGTGGGATTTGTCGGTGCGTGAACTGATGGTCAGGCGTCCCCCGCCGGCCATGGCCTCGATGGCATTGAAGATCAGGTTCAGAAAGCACTGCTGCAAGAGGTTCTTGTCGCCGCGAACCGCCAGGCGGGTCGCCACCATTTCGGTCTTCAGGGTGATGCCCTGAAGCTGCATCTTGTGCTGGGTCAGGGCGATGACCGATTTGAGCACATCGTTGAGATCCGTATCCCGGTAGGCCCGCGGGGCTTCGCGGGAAAACGAGAGCAGGCCCGAAACGATCCTTCCGCACCGCTCCAGCTCTTCACACATCAGATTCACGTATTGGCGCATTTCCTCGCGCTGGGCCGCAGTCACCGTTTCCTGGGCCAACGTCTGGCGGATCAGCTCGGAAAAGGTCAGCAACCCCTGGATGGGATTGTTGATCTCGTGGACGCAACTGGCCACCAGCTTGCCCAGGGAGATCATGCGGTCCTCCTGGACCACCAGCTTCATGTCCGACTTGAGGTCGGCCACCCGCTTTTCCCAGCGCTGGGTCAAGGCCTTGGTGATATCGCGCCAGATCTCGATGATGCGCACCACTTCGCCGGCGCTGTTTTTCACCGGGTAGGTGACGATGTTCGAATAGGCCGGGGCCCCGTTGGCGGAAGTCTCTTCACGGATCACGTGGGCCGATTCCCCGGTGCGCAGGGTCTCGATCATCGGGCACTGGTAGCCGATCATCGATTGGTTGCAAGGCGCCTCCAGCCCGTGGATGACCTGGTAGCAGGGGAGCCCCACCACCTCCTCGCGCTGGCGGTGCAGCGATTCAAGAAACGGGGCGTTGACATCCTCGATGGTGAAGTCGCTGCGCAGCACCATGATTTTCTGGCGGGCCTGCTGAATCAAAAAATCGGAGATCATCCGCTCTCCGGCTAACTGGGCCTCGGCCGATTTGAGGCGCTGCTCGGTGAGGAAGAAATTGCGGATGAAGCGACCGATGTTGTGCTCCAGGAGCCCCACCCCCTTGGGGCGCAGGTTGACCAGCTCCATGAGCACGTCACGACGGTTGGTCAGTTCCAGGATCCCGTCAAGATCCGACAGCTTGAAAAAGTCTCTGAAATCGGCGGTGGTGTGGATCCCCTTGGCCGCGGCAAGGCGCAGTCCCTCCGCCTCCGGGTCGATGTCGCAAACGCCCACGATGCGGATATTGAGCCCCGGCAGAGGTTCCTTTTCCAGCAGCTCCAGGAAAAAGCGGCAGGCCCGGCCTCCGCCCACGATGGCCAGGTTCAGCGACAACCGGTTGATGCCGGATCCGTTGGACGTCTCCTTGGTCATGCCGAAAGCCTCCTGGAAAACGACGGGTTCAAACGTCGGTCACGGGCCTTCCGGGGCCGCCAGCGCTGGTGCTCAGGCGGCCGTGGCGGTCTGTCGAAACTTTTCCAGGAAGCCGCCGGTAACCGCCAGATTCAAATCGAGCCGCAGCGCTTCGGGAGACAGGCCCATGGCCAGCCCGAGCAGTTGAGGCAGATAGAGGATCGTCATGGTGCCGGCGACGCCGGTTTGGCGGGCCACCTGTCGCTGGTAAGCCTCGAGGTTGATCTGGCACATGGGACAGACGGTGACCACGGCATCCGCCCCTTGGGCCGCTTCGAGAATGGCTCCCACCAGCTTCAGGCCCACTTCCATCTTGGTGTTCATGTGGGAGGCCCCGCAGCACTTGCTTCCCATGGTCCAGGGGTGCAGATCCGCTCCGGTGGCGGCGATGAGCGGCTCCATGGACCGCGGTGCCTCCGGGTCGTCGAACACGGCGTAGGGGCGCAGGCACTGACAGCCGTAATACGGTGCCACCCGGATCCCGGTCAACGGCCGCACCACGCGCCGGGCCACGGCGGCGGCGCCCAGGTCCCGGCTCACCACGTCGAGCAGATGCCGCGTCCGGGTTCCACCGTGGTAAACAAGGCCTTCCACGGCCAGGGCTTCGTTGATGCGATCTTTCAGATCGTGGGAAACCCGGGTCTTCTCCTCCACCCGCCTCAGGTTGAGATAGCAGGCGCTGCACGGCACCAGGATATCCCGGCCGGGGGGCGTCATGCCCTCGGCCAGGGCGAGGTTGCGGGCCGGCAGCACCAAGGTGAGCAATTCGCTCACCGCCTCGGCGGCGCTGGCCCCGCAGCAGGTCCACCCCTCGATCTCGGTGAGCTCGGCGCCCATGGCCGCCATGAAGGCTCGGGTGCTGATGTCGTATTCCCGGGCCGTCCCCTCCAGGGAGCACCCCGGGTAGTAGAGATATTTCATGACCGGTTCTCCATTTCGGCGACTTTTTCAAAAAGCCTGTTCAGGCCCCCGCCGCCCCGGGACGGGAGCTGTAGCGTCACCTTGCCCCGCCGCATGAGCCGCATCCCCATGTCCGCGTAGCGCAGCGGCAACCAGGGGTTCATCATCTGGGCGAAATACAGCCCCATGAACTCCATCTCGCGCACCCGGCCATGGCGTCGCACGCTGGCGATGAAATTCCGGTAGAACAGGTCCCCCGATCGCAGGTGGGACAAATGCCGACGGGCGGCGAGCTGCTTGAGGCGGCCGATGGCCTCGGTGAGTGGCAGGCCGCGAGGGCACCGCAGGGTGCACATGTAGCAGGCCGAGCAGAGGCTGAAGGTGCGGGAGGCCAGCACATCCTCGGTGCGCCCCAGCAACACCAGGCGCCACATGTGGCGCGGGGTCAAATCCATGGCGAATTCGTTGGGGCATGACCCGGTGCAGGTCCCGCACTGGATGCAGGGCTGGACCATCGCCCGGATATCGGCCAGGGCTGAAGCCTCTTCCGGCATGGCGGTCAGATCGATGGCGGTGTCTTCGGCAAGGGCCATGACGAATCTCCCTTCGGGCATCTGGCATCTCGAATCCGGGATGGATGCATTTCTTTAATGAATCTAAAATCTTGAATTTGCAATTTCGCGTCTCCTAAGCCAGCGCCTGATCCAGCAGGCCGAACATCTGGGGCATGCTCAGGCCGTTGAGCACCGCGGCCCCGTTGGGGCACACCGCCTCGCAGGCCCCGCACCCCTGGCACATGGCCGGGTTGACCAGGACCTTGTCCAGTTCCTCGTCCAGACGCCGGGCCTCGTAGGGACAGGCCTCGATGCAACGGCCGCAGCGGGCGCAGAGGCTGTGGCGCACCACGGCGGTGAGATGCGCCGCCGGCAGGTACTCCCGTTCCAGGATGCGCAGGGCGCGTTGGGCCGCCGCGCCCCCCGTGGCGATGCTCTCTTCCACGTTGCGCGGCCCCAGGGCCAAACCGCAGGCAAAGACCCCCTCGTGCAGACTGTCCACCGGCCGCCACTTGCTCTCGGCCTCGGCGAGAAACCCGTCCGGGTCCAGGGTGGCCCCGTAGGCGGCGGCCAGATCCGCCGGCAGGCCCGGCGCAATGCCGGTGGCCAGCACCACTGCGTCGGCTTCCACCGTCAGGGGCCGGCCGAGGACCGGATCGGTGACCGTCACCGTCACCGGCAGGTCCGGGCCGGTGACCGCCACTTTCGGCTTGTCCTCCGGCCGATAGGCCACGAAGACGACCCCCGCCCGGCGCGCTTGGGTAAAGTAGGTTTCGGCAAACCCATAGGTCATCATGTCCCGGTAGAGAACCACCACCGTGGCTTCGGGGTTTTCCTTCTTGAGCGCCAGCGCCTGCTTGATGGTGGTGGGGCAACAGACCCGGCTGCAGAAATTGCGGGGCTCCTCCCGCGACCCCACGCACTGGATCATCACCACGGTATTCAAGGCGGACGGATCCAAGCGACCCTCGGCCAACCCCGTCTGGAATCCCTTCTGGGTGACGATGGCCGGGTGGCTGCCGAAACCGTAGGCGGTGGTGACCGCCTCTCCGCCACCGGTGGCCAGGACCACCACGCCGTGCTCCAGGGTCTGGACCGCGCCGTCGCCGGCTTCCAGCGTGGAATAGAAGTGCCCCACTTCGCCGAAGGCGCCCCGTACCCGGGTATTGGTATGGATCGTGATCTTCGGATGCTTGCCCGCCCGGGCGGTGGTATCTTCCAGAAGCGCGTTGAGATCGTGGCCGTCCAGGGTTTGACCGATCCACCGCAGGTTGCCGCCCAGCTGCGCGCCGGCTTCCACCAGGTCCACCGGGTAGCCGCAGTCGGCAATGGCCAGGGCGGCCGTCATGCCGGCGATGCCGCCGCCCACCACCAGGGCCTGCCGACGGACGGGCATCGCCTCGACCTGGGGCCGGCAGGTTTTCTCCAACCGGGCCGCCGCCATGGCCAAACGCCGGGGCAGATCGTCGGAATCGCGGGCCGGGTCGCCGTGCACGCCGCTGGCCGCCATCCGCGGCCCGAGCAGGTCCACTACGTCCATCAGGGCCGGGTGGAGCCGGGTGCGCCGGCCCAGCTCCCGCAGACGCCGGATAAAGACATACGGATGACAGGCACCGATGAGGACCCGGTTGGGCTGGTGGGCCGTGATGGCATCGGCCAACGCCTGCCAGCCTTCCGCCGTGCAGACCCGCTCGATGAAAATCATCTCCTGGACCGCCGGATTGCGTTTCAGCCGCTGGATCCATTGAGGACGGTCGCCCTGGGGCAGGATGTGCCCGCCGCAGGTGCATACCGCCACCAGCAGCCGCGGGAGCTGGCGGGAAACATCGCGGAACTCGGTGGTCTCGTTCTCGGCGGCGGCCAGGCTCCCACCGGTGCCGTGCAGCACCCGGGCCGCCTCGCTGCTGGCGGCCGAAGCGAAGATCACCGACTCGCCGATGTCCCGCAGCCCGGCAAAGGATCCGCCGGCCACGATGCCGGGCCGTTCGGTACGCACCGCCGACAGGGGCGAGGTGGCGAGAAAGCCCCAGGGATTGAGGGGCAGATCGGCCATCTGGGCCAGCTCGGCGGTGCCCCGGGCCGGCCGCTGTCCCACCGCCAGCACCACCAGGTCGAAGGACTCCTCCCGCACGGTGCCGTCCAGGGCCACGAAGCGCAGGGCGGGATCGCCGCTGGGAAAGACCGGGGTCACCGAGTGGATCCGGCCCCGCTCGAAACGCACCCCTTCGGCCTCGGCCCGGTCCCGGTAACGCTGAAACGACTTTCCGAAGCAGCGCATGTCCATGTAAAAAATGGCGGCTTCAACATCGCCTCCACCCCTTTCCTTCGCCAGCATCGCCTCCTTGACGGCGTACATGCAACAGATCGAGGAGCAGAAATCCGCCCCGCACTGGATATCCCGGGACCCCACGCACTGGAGCCAAGCGATCTTGCGGATCGGCCGGCCGTCGTGGGGCCTCGTGAGCCGGCCCGCCGACGGCCCGCAGCCCGAGAGGATGCGCTCGAACTCCAGGCTGGTCACCACGCCGGCAATACGGCCGTAGCCGTAAGGATTGGCCGCCTCCTGCCGCGGATCGAAATAATCCGTACCGCCAGCCAGCACAATGGCCCCCACCTCCACCTGCCGATCCTTGGCGGCGAGCAGTTCCTCGTGCACACGGGCCACCATCGGCACCAGGGTATCCGGATCGAAGGGCTTGACCAGGTAATCCAGCGCGCCGATCTTCATGGCCGCCACGGCGGTTTCCACCGTGGCGTAGGCCGTCATCAGCACCACGGCCAGGTCCGGACGCAGCGCCTTGGCCTGGGTCAGCAGCTCAACGCCGTCCATGCCGGCCATCTTGATATCGCTGAGCATGAGCTGGTATTCGGTCTTCTCCAGGGCCTCCAGCGCCTCCGGCCCCGAGGCGGCGCCGTCCACGGCAAACCCCTCGTCCTCGAGCCAGGACTGAAGGGACTGACGTACGATGGCCTCGTCGTCCACCACCAGAATGCGAAAGTCCCTGCGTTCGGCCGTGGACAGGGTGATGGCACCGCAGGGGCAGGCCTCGACGCAGGCCCCGCAGCGGGTACAGGCCGCCGGATCGATGACGTAGGCGTTGGGCACCTGGTGCGGCACGGGCAGGTAGATGGCCTTGCGCCGACCCAGGCCGGCGTTGAAGGCATCGGGCACCTCCACCGGACACACCGACACGCAGGCCCCGCACCCGGTACAACGCTGGGGATCGACATGGGTGGGGCGGGTTCTCAGGCTCACGCTGAAACGCCCCGGCTCTCCGGAAACGGCCGTCACCCGGGTGCCGAGGAGAATCTCGATGTTTTCGTGAAACAACCCCTTGCGCAGGCAGAACTGGCTTCCGGCGTCCCTTTCCACCAGGGGCAGCATCCGGCACATGCCGCAGTGGTTGGTGGGGAACTGATAGTCGAGCTGACTCAACACACCGCCGATGTGTTCGGCCTTGTCGATGAGAACAACGCCATAGCCCGTTTCCGCCAAATCCAGGGCACTGCGAATTCCGGCGATGCCAGCACCCACCACGAGGGCTTTGCCGATTTTTTTCTTCATGGTCTCTTCCCGTCTGTTGAAGAAACTATAGAAGTTACAAGTTAAAAGTGAACTAAAGTGACAAGTTTAAAGTGGACTAAAGTGCCTAAAATTATCCGCGTTGGGAATTTTTCGGAATTACCTGACCGATTTCCCAATGGAGGCGAAAAGAGCCAACAACTCTTTGCATTCATTAAATATTTCTCTTATCTTATCCCTTGAAGACCAGCCTGTTTCAATGACCACCTCCAACCAGTACTGGGTCTCGCTGGCCTCGCTCTCGCAGATCTTGATCCGGCTTTTAAAATCCGCTCGGCTGCGTGCACGGTTCGCTTCCCTGTAATTGGCTCCAATGGAAGTCCCCGACTTCGTCAGTTGCCGTCTGATGACCACGGCCTCCGGTGTATAAGGCAATTGCATTGAAAACCGAATGACGGCCGAGGCAAATTTTCTGGTCCTCGCTTCCAGAATGTCACCAAAAGTCTTGTTGTCCATTTTGAAAACGATCGCGATGAATCAAAAAACCGATTCTTTTCATAAATCACCGGAGCGCAGCGACACCACAACTTTAGTCACTTTAGTCACTTGTCACTTTAGTCACTCGTTTCAGTCACTCGTCACTTCAGCTCACTCATTTAATCCCGACAACCTCCTCAAACTCCTTCTCGCGGAATTCCGCCAGGGGCGGCTTTTCTTCCGGGCTGCGGCCCGGATGGTAGTCGAAGGCTTCCTGGAGCGGGGCGCTGGCGGTGATGAACAGCTCCGCCAGGGGAATATCGTTGGGGCAGGCGTTGGAGCACTGCCCGCAGCCCACGCAGGCCGTGCCGATATGGGCCAGGCGCGTCAGGTGGTAAAAAACGGTATCGGTGGGCATCTTCACCGCGCCCTTGCGGTGAGCCCAGCCCAGGTACTGACACGGTTCGTGATCGAACACATCGGTGACGAAAACGCACTCGCGGCAATAGCACACCGGGCAGGCCACCCGGCAGTTGTAGCAGTTGACACAGGCCGCCAGGTAGGTGGTGAGCTTTTCCAGGGAATCGGTGAGGGCCCGCGTCGTCTCGGCCAGGGCCTTCCTCTGCGCCTGGCGTTTCTTGACCAGGTCCGCCACGGCCGTCTCGCGCGCCTCGGGGACCTTTCCCCCCGGCAGGTCGAGCTGCGCCAGCAAGCCTTCACCTTTTCCGGTGGCGGCGGTCACCGGCAACCCGCGGCCGGCGTCCACCCCCAGGAGGGAGATGACCAGGTCGGCACCGTCCGGCACCGGATTGGTACATGCCTGGCAGGCCGGGGCCAAACGGATCTCGTCCACCGTGCCCTCCCGGCCGCCCAGGGCGCTTTCCACAAACCGGCCGGTGAGGGCCTCGAGGTCCGCGTCCGAAAATCCCAGAAAGTCCTTGTTGGTATAAGCACCGAGACAATCGATCCCCACGATGATCAACTCTTCGTAGCGGGCCTGTTTGAGCTTGACCAATTCGACCAAGGCACGGATCTCGCAGGCGCGCAGTACCGCCACGATGGTGCCGCCGGCCTCCTTGCGGGTCAGCCGCGAAACCATCCGGGCGGCGTTGAGGGGAAAGGCCGGGGCCAACGGATTGGCAGTGATCAAACGCTCCGGTGCGCTGACCAGCGTCGGCATGATCATGGCCTTCATCGGCAATTGACAGGGTACGAGCACGGCCGCGATCTCCGGCCGCGCCAGCACCTGGCGCAAGAATTCGCGCAACCCGGCCAGCAGGTTGCCGTTTTCGACGGGAATCATTGCAGTCTTGGCCATGAACCGGTCCTCCTGAAAAAGCTTGGGATATGGCAAAAAATTGTGGGAAACCAGTGACTGAAGTGACCAGTGACTAAAGTGACTAAAGTGACTAAAGTTGTGGTGTCGCTGCGCTCCGGCAAATTTGATAATCCTGAAAAAATCTTCAATTTTAGTTACTTTAGATCACTTTAGTCACTTGTAACTTGTCACTTTCATATAACCATCTCCGTCTTGGCCTCGCTGGGTCCCAGTTCGCGCACCTGGTCCACCAACTCCTGCATCACCTGGGCGAACTCGATGCCGTCGGAAGCTCCGATCCAGGTGAGGCGGAGTCGCTGGGGGGCAAAACCGAACTGGGGCAGCAGGGCCTTGAGCAGCTTGACGCGCCGGCGGGCCTTGTAGTTGCCGTTGATATAGTGGCAATCGCCCGGATGGCATCCGCTGATCAGCACCCCGTCGGCACCTTCCAGCAGGGCCTTGATCACGTATTGGGGATCCACCATGCCGGTGCACATCACGCGCACCAGACGCACGTTGGGCGGGTAGCTGAGCCGCGAGGTGCCGGCGAGGTCGGCCGCCGTGTAGGTGCACCAGTTGCAGACAAAGGCGATGATGGTCGGTTCGAAATCACTCATGAAAGGTCCCTCCGGCAAACAAAAATCGCAAATTTGAGATCTGCAATCCCCTCATCGGCCGATCTCGCAGATCGTATCGATGATCCCGTCGATTTCGGCGAAAATCTGCTGCGGTTTGAAATGCAGACTGCGGGCCGCCCCGCTGGGGCAAAACCCGCTGCAACTGCCGCAGCCCTTGCACAGGGCCGGGTTGACCACCGACACGCCGCGACGGGGGTCGAACTCGATGGCGGTGTACGGACAAAGGCCGATGCAGACCTGGCAGCCGATGCACACGTCCGGATCGATCCAGGAAATCGTCGGGGCCACGTCCACCTTGCCCCGAGTGGCCAGGGCCAGGGCCTTGGCCGCGGCCCCCGACGCCTGGGAAACGGTGTCGGGAATATCCATCGGCTTCTGGCAGCAGCCGGCCAGAAACACCCCGTCGGTGGCGGTGTTCAGCGGCCCCAGTTTGGGATGCTCCTCCAGGAAGAACCCGTCGCTACCCTGGTTGACCCCGAAGATGCGGCCCACCTGGGCGGCATCGGCCCGGGCCTCGATGGCGGTGCACAGCACCACCATGTCCACCGGCACCCGCACCTTGCGGCCCAGCAAGGTGTCTTCGCCGATGCACACCAGCTCCGGCGGCCCGCCTTCGGCGCCGGGGCGCTCGTGGATCTCGGCCACCTTGCCGCGGATGAAAATGGTCCCCTCTTCCTGGCAGCGACGGTAAAACTCCTCGTAGCCCTCGCCGAAACAGCGCATGTCGATGTAGAACTCGAAGACCGGCGTGTCGTGGCCGACCTTTTCCTTGATCAGGTGGCTGTATTTCAGGGCGTACATGCAGCAGACCCGGCTGCAGTACTCGTGGTAGCGCACGTCGCGGCTGCCGATGCAGTGCAACAGGGCCACGCTGCGCGGCGCCAGGGTGAACTGGCCGTGGTTGTCCCGGATCAGGATCCTGCCGCCGGTGGGACCGGTGGCGTTGCTGAGCCGCTCGAACTCCAGGGCGGTGTAAACGTTACGGTAACGACCGTACCCGTAAGGCTGCATCGGCGTTGGATCCAGGGTGTCGTACCCGGTGGCCAGGATGATGCTGCCCACCTGGATGCTTCGCTCTTCGGGTTTCATCGTGTGGTCGATGGCGTTGGCTTCGCAAGCGGCCACGCAGGCCATGCATTCGCAGCAGACCCCGCAGTTGAGACACCGATCGGCCTCTTGCCGGGCGGCCGCCTCTTCGAAGGCCATCTCCACCTCTTCGAAGTCGCCGGTCCGCCGGGCCGGCTCCCGCTGGGCCGCAGTGGCCCGGGATCGGGGCTTGGCGGTTTCAGGAATCGGCGCCCATTGCTGGCCGGGGACGCGTACCTTGGCCAGTTCCGCCGCGCAGGCGGCCATATCTTCGCCGGCCACGAAGCGTTCAATGGCCGCCACGGCCCGGTGGGCCGCCCCCACCGCCTCGATCACCGTGGCCGGCCCGCTGACGGCATCACCGGCGGCAAACACGAAGGGGATGGAGGTTTGCAGGGTCGCCGGATCAACCCTCAGGGTGCGCCTTGCCGTCCACTCCAGCCCTTCGAGGCCTTCAGCCCAGCCGGTGTCGGTGCGCTGGCCGATGGCGGGGATGACGCAGTCGCAGTCGATGACAAACTCCGAGCCTTCCACCGGTACCGGCCGGCGACGGCCCGAGGCGTCGGCCGGCCCCAGTTCGGTACGGATGCAGGCAAAGCCCACGACCCGATCACCTTCGGCCACCACCCGCACCGGGGCGGTGAGATACTCGATGACAATGCCCTCTTCCAAGGCCCCGGCGATCTCCTCGGCGTAGGCCGGCATCTCCTGGCGACTGCGCCGGTAGACCATGGTCACCGATTCGGCCCCCAGGCGGCGGGCCGTGCGAGCCGCGTCCACCGCCACGTTGCCGCCGCCCACCACCACCACCCGCCGTCCGGGCCGCTGGCGATGACCGAGGTTCACCGTCCGCAGAAACCGCACCGCGTCCACCACGCCGGCAGCGGTATCTTCCCCGGAGATGTTCAGGCGCAGGGACTCGTGGGCCCCCGGGCCGAGAAACACCGCCGCGAATCCCTCCTGTTGCAACTGATCCAGGGTGAAATCGACCCCGAGCCGTTTTCCGGTGTGGACGGTCATGCCCAGGTCCAGAATCTCGCCGATCTCTTCGTCCAGAACCTCCGGCGGCAGACGATAGTCGGGAATCCCCACCCGCAGCATCCCGCCAAGCTGGTCCAGGGCCTCGAAGAGGGTGATCTGGTAGCCCTTGAGGCGAAGATAATAGGCCACGGTGAGGCCGGCCGGCCCCGAGCCCACCACGGCGATTTTTTCCGGTCGATCACCGATGACCGGGGGCGCCGGCCGCTGGCCCCGCACCTGATCGGCGGCAAAGCGCTTCAGGTCCCGGATGGCCACGGCGCTGTCCACCTCGGCCCGTCGGCAGGCCGCTTCGCAGGGATGGGGGCAGACCCGTCCCAGCACCCCGGGCAAAGGCAGGCGCTGACGAATCAGGTCGACGGCGGCCCGGTAACGCCCCTGTTTGATCAGCTGAACGTAGCCCTGGACATTGATGCCCGCCGGACAGGCGATGGTGCAGGGGGCCCGGTCCATTTTCTCGATGTTGAAAGTGATGGGAATCGCCTGGGGAAAAGTCCGGCCGATGGCCTGACGGGTGCCGAGGCCCACATCCCAGGAGTTGGAGATGGTCACGGGGCAGACCTTGGCGCACTCCCCGCAGCCGGTGCACACGCCCTCCTTGACGTAGCGGGGCTTGCGCTTGATGCGCACGGTGAAATTGCCGATGAAGCCGGAGACTTCTTCCACTTCACTGTAGGTGAGCAGCTCGATGTTGGGGCTCTGGGCCACCTCCACCATCTTGGGGGTGCCGATGCAGGCGGCGCAGTCCAGGGTGGGAAAGGTCTTGTCGAACTGGAGCATGTGCCCGCCGATGCTGGTGTCCTTTTCCACCAGGTAGACCTTGTGCCCCGAATCGGCGATGTCCAAAGCGGCCTGCATCCCGGCGATGCCGCCGCCAACCACCAGCATGTCCGGGTGTACCGGGGCCTGGCGTCCTTCGAGGCGGTCGTGGTAATTGACCCGGTGAATGGCGGCCGCCACCAGGCTCTTGGCCTTGTCGGTGGCCTCGTCGGTGTCGGTGGTGACCCAGGAGACCTGCTCTCGCACCGATGCCATCTGAAAATAATAGGGATTGAGTCCGGCCCGCTGACAGGCCCCCATGAAGGTCTTCCCGTGGAGCCGCGGCGAACAGGAAGCCACCACCACCCGGGTGAGTCCCAGCTCGCGGATATCCTTTTCGATCATGGCCTGGCCGGGATCGGAACACATGAACTTGTAGTCCCGGGCCACCACCACGTGGGGCAGATGACGGGCAAATTCCGCCACTTCCTCCACGCGCACCCGGTAGGCGATGTTGATACCGCAGTGGCAGATGTAAAAGCCGATACGCGGGGTCATGAAAATGCTCCTTTTTAGGATCGCAGCACGGTCAAGGCTCCGGCAGGTGGCCCGCTCCCGGAGCGGCGGCCACCGGGTCCCCCGGCGCCACCGGCCCCAGCAAACGCCGCACACGCCGCAGCAAGTCATCCGCCTCGGGGGGTTTGGCCAGAAAGGCTTCCGGTACCGGCAACCGCTCTCCCTGCCGGCCGTCCTCGATCTGCCGGCAGTGCAAGTAGGTCTTGGGCGACAACAGGGACAACATGATCACCGGAATCCGTTTCAGATCCGGATCCAACTTGAGTTGACGGTATACATCGGCCCCCTGCCGGCCTGGCAGGCGCGCCTCGAGCAGAATCAGGTCGGGCTTGCAGGCACCGGCCAGGCGCAGCCCCTCCAGACCGCCGGCGGCCACCACCGGCTTGAATCCTCCCTCGGTGAGCACGGTGGAAAGAAACACCCGCATGTCCGGGTCATCATCCACCACCAGTATGCGCGGACACCCATGGGACAAGGTCGAAGGCTCCTCAATGCCGGTGGAACAGGCTGGCGGCCGCGGCGGCAGGAAGAGAAGAAATGAGAACAGGACAGAAGAAGTAACGGAAGAACGGTGCGGCGACCGCTTTGCCGGGTCATTTTGACGAATGTTTTGAATAACACGAACCGTGCCAAAAAAATGAACAGCACGATCTGTTTTTTGACCAGGCCGACGATCGCCCTTTCTCCTTTAAGAACCACACCGAAAAAATGAATCCTGTTTAATTTCGCAAAAACAAAAGATTCTTTGATTTCAAATCGATGAAACCTGGCCAACCCATCCAGGCCCACCGAGGCGATGGTGACCAAGGCGATTTCCGCTATTTTGATGATCCGTCAATCTTGCAGGACGGATTGGAGGCAACAACCATCTCGATGCAACGTTTTCAACATTAAAGAACAGGGCGGTCAAAAAATTTATATAATTTTCATAATATGTTATATGTTGCAAATCAACGTTGCGCAACAAGGATGCATCATACTGCAACATTTAGAGCCCGTCGTCATTCAACCCGAGACGTCTGATCCGGCGCCAAAGGGTCGTGCGGTCGATGCCGAGCAGCCGGGCCGCCTGACTCCGGCGGCCGCCGCTGCGTTGCAGGGCATCCCGGATCCGTAGCCGGTCTTCATCTTCGCTGCCGGCATTCGACAAAGGGGCAACCGACCGGGATGAGGCCAACCGGCGATCGGTGGTCTGAACGTAGTCGGGCAGGTGCTGGCGGCGGATCTCTTCCCCCTGACAGACGATCAGGGCATGCTCCAGGATGTTTTCCAGCTCACGCACGTTACCCGGATAGGAATAGTTGAGCAGCACTTCGAAGGCGGCTTTTGAAATGCCACTGACCCGGCTGGCCCGCGCCGCGCTCAGGCGCCGCAGGATATGGCGAATCAGCAGGGGAATGTCGGCCCGGCGCTGGCACAGGGGCGGCAACTCGATACGCATCACGTTGAGCCGGTAGAAAAGGTCCTCCCGGAACCGGCCCTGGGCCACCATCCGCTCCAGATCGAGGTTGGTGGCCGAAACGATGCGCACATCCACCCGCACCGTCTGCCGGCTGCCTAAGGGATAAAACTCGCGGTCTTCCAGGACCCGGAGCAACTTGGCCTGGAGCGCCAGGGGCAGGTCACCGATTTCGTCCAGGAAGATGGTACCGCCGTCGGCGAGCTGGAAACGGCCCGGCTTGTTGCGCTCGGCCCCGGTAAACGCCCCCTTGGCATAGCCGAAGAACTCGGATTCGAGCAGGTTTTCCGGTACCGCGGCACAATTGACCTTGACAAAGGGACGCTCGGCGCGCCGGCTCTGGGAGTGAATCACCTTGGCCAGCAGGTCCTTGCCGGTGCCGGTTGGGCCTTCGATGATCACGGTGGCGTCGGAGCCGGAGACCATCCGCGCCAGCTCGAAGACCCGCTGCATGGCCGGCTCCCGACCGATCATGTTGTGCAGGCTGTAGCGCTCGCTGATCACCTCGTTGAGCTGCTGAACCAGGGTCAGGTCGTGGAGCGTCGCCAGGCCGCCCACCACCTGGCGCGACTCGTTGCGCAGCGGCAGGTAGTCGGCCCGCACCGGCACCTTTACCCCGTCCCGAGTGGTCATCAGCGACTTGATGCTGCGCCGCAGGTCTTCATCGGCCGCCGCCTGGTGCAGCAGGTTCGGCACGTTGAGGGAATCCTGGCCAAAGAGATCGGCGGAGGATTTCCCCAGCACTTCACGACGGCTGTACCCGGTGAGTACCTCGGCCGCCTTGTTGAAAAAGGTGATGTGCCCACCGCGATTGACCGTGAAAATCCCCAGGTCCAGGTTGTCGAGGATCAATTTGAGACTGCGCTCTTCGTAGTCGATACGACTGATGAGATCGGCCAGCGGCGACTGATCGTGAAGCACGGTGAGGCAGCCCACCACCGTTTCATCGGGGCCATAGATCGGCGTGGAAACCCGCACCACCAATTCCCGGTCGGCGTCGGCCCCGGCCCGCAGCGCCACGGCCGCCACGTCGGGACAGTCTTCCTGGATCGGATGGCAGCGCATCAGGCACGGCACCCCGAGAAACACCTCGGTACAGTCCCGGCCGATCAGGGGGATCTCATCAAGGCCCATCATGCTCCGGGCCGCATGGTTGATGGCCGTGATGCATCGCTGCATGTCCACGGTAAAGGCCCCGATGTTGAGCCGGTCCAACAAATCGAGCCACTGTTGGCTGGGCACCATGGCGGCGCTGATATTTGGGGTACGTTTGGGCGGCATTGGTTTAGTAAATGACTAAAGTTACAAGTGACTAAAGTGAGCTAAAATTTGAAGTGACTAAAGTTACGAGTGACTAAAGTGAGCTAAAGTTTGAAATGACTAAAGTTACGAGTGACTAAAGTGAGCTAAAGTTTGAAGTGAACTAAATTTACAAGTGACTAAAGTTAAAGCATTCTGGCAGACGTGTAAGAAACCGGAATGGAGCGGCACCGCAACTTCACTATCTTCGCACCTTAGTCGGCCATCCCTTGGACAACTTCGCTGTTTCTCGTTTCAGCCACTCATAATTTTAGTCACTTTAGTCACTCGTAACTTTAGTTCACTTTATTCACTGGCAACTTTAGTCACTTTTATGCTTTTCCCCGGGAAGCGCCAGGATAAAGGTCGTCCCCCGGCCGACACGGCTTTCAAAACGCACGCTGCCCCCGTGGCGCTGGATGATTCCGTAGACGGTGGAAAGGCCCAGCCCGGTGCCGTGGCCCTCTTCCTTGGTGGTGAAAAACGGCTCGAAGATATGATCTTGATGCTCGGGGGCAATCCCGGTTCCGGTATCCTGGACCGTGATCTCGACACGCCGATCCCCGAGCCGGCGAGCCCCGATGGTCAACGCCCCGCCACCGGCCATGGCATCGATGGCGTTGAAAATCAGGTTGATCAGGCACTGCTTGAGCTGATTGACGTCGCCGCGCACCGGCGGCAGCCCCGACTCGATCTTCAGCGATACCATCACCGCGGCCAGCTTGAGCTTATGGCCGGCGAGTTCAACGCAGCCTTTCACCAGATCGGCCACCGCCACGCTGGCGAAAGTCGGCGGCGACTTGCGCGAAAAGGCCAGCAGGGAAGAAACGATCCGGCTGCAACGGGCACTCTCGCTTTCCACCAGCGCCAGGTACTGACGGAACTTTTCCTCCTGGCTCTGGCTGAGCGTGCCACGGTCCATGATCTTTTGCATCAATCGGGCGTAGGTGAGGATACCGGCCAGGGGATTGTTGATTTCATGCACCACGCTGGCGGCCAGATGCCCGAGGGACATCATCTTGTCCTGATGCAGGATCCGCGCCTGCTCGGCCACTTCATGCTCCAGATGCCGCACCCGGCGCAAATCATGAACAAAACACACCAGCCCCGGCTCCCGCTGGGGATCCACCAGACGAAAGGCCGACACCTGCACCGGAATCCGGATGTTGCCGCTACCCAGTAGCCGTGTCTCATAGCGAAAGAGCCGGCCGGGACCGCCGTACCGCTCTCCGTCCAGGGCGGCATGGAACTCGGCCCGCGCCTCGGGGGCGATGAGCTCCTCCAAGCCCAGACGACCCACCACCGCCTCGCGGGGGAAGCCGAGCAGCCCCAGCAGGCTGGGATTGCAGAAATGCACGGTGCCGTCGGCCGCGCAACCGATGATCCCGTCCATGGAGCTTTCGATCAGGTTGCGCTGAAACGAGAAGGTACGCTCCAGCTCGGCGAGGCTGCGCGCGTTTTCGCGCCGGAGAAAGGCATTTTGGTCGGCCACCTGCCGCCGGACGGCCAAACGCTCCACCGCCCGTTCCAGGGCCAGATGCAAGGCCTCGTGGTGAATCGGTTTGGTGATGAAATCGGAGGCGTTTCCCCGCAGTGCCCGGATCGCCGCATCCACATCGCCGTAAGCCGTCAACACGATCACTTCGATGCCCGGATCGAGGCGTTTAATGGCCTCCAGCAACTGCAACCCGTCCATCCGGGGCATGCGGATATCGGTGATCACGATCCGGATGTCCCCCTGGCGGCACATCTCAAGGGCTTCCTGGCCGTCGGCGGCGGTGCGCACGCCGTAGCCGGAATCCCCGAGGGACAAGGCCAACACCTCGCGGATGTCGCCCTCGTCGTCGACGATCAGCACCGTGGGCAGGGGATTGGTCATGGATTCCCCGGAAAGGGTCGCTTTTAAATTATGAATGAATAAAATGACTAAAATGAGCTAAAGTGACTAAAGTGAGCTAAAGTGACTAAAGTGAGCTAAAGTTGCGGTGTCGCTGCGCTCCGGCTTTTTTATAACTGCCAGAATTCATTAACTTTAGTCACTTTAGTCACTCGTAACTTTAGTCACTCGTATTTTTAGTCCCTCGCAACTTTAGTCCCTCACCACTTTAGTCACTTTTTCCCCTGTCTCACCCGAATCGCCCGGGCATGGGCCTCCAGCCCCTCCACCTCGGCCAAACGCACGATGTCGTCCGCCTCGTTCTCGAAGGCGGCCCGATTATAATGGATCACGCTGGTCTTCTTGGTGAAATGATCCACGGACAGCGCCGATGAAAAACGTGCCGTCCCCGCGGTGGGCAACACATGGTTGGGACCGGCGATGTAATCGCCCACCGGCTCGGGGGTATAAGAACCGAGAAAGACGGCGCCGGCATTGCGGATCGCCCCCAGGTAGGAGAAAGGCTCTGCCACCAGTAGCTCCAGGTGTTCGGGCGCGATGCGATTGGCCAGGTCGATGGCGGTATCCAGGTCCGGTACCACCAGGATGGCACCGTAATGCTTCAGGGAGGCCGCGGCGATTTCGCCCCTGGGCAGAGCGGCAAGCTGACGTTCCACGCTGGCCGCCACCGCCCGGGCCGTGGACCGATGGTCGGTGACCAGCACGGCAGAGGCCAGCGGGTCATGCTCGGCCTGACTGAGCAGATCGGCGGCGGCGGCGTCCGGATCGGCGCTGCCGTCGGCGATCACCAGGATTTCGCTGGGCCCGGCGATCATGTCGATGCCCACGGTCCCCGCCACCAGCTTCTTGGCCAACGTAACGTAGATATTGCCCGGTCCGACGATGGTTTCAACCCTGGGGATGGTCTCGGTGCCGTAGGCCAGGGCCGCGATGCCCCAGGCGCTGCCCACCCGGTAGATCTCCTCGATCCCCGCATCCCGGGCCGCCACCAGCAGATGGGGGTCGATGCCGCCGTCCGCCCTGGGCGGCGTGGCCATCACCAACCGCTTCACCCCGGCGATCCGGGCCGGCACCGCCCCCATGAGCACCGATGAGACCAGCGGAGTGGCGCCGGCCTTGCCGCCGGGGACGTAAATGCCGGCGGCGTCCACCGGACGCACCAGTTGACCCACCAGGGTTCCCGGCCGCGGGGTGTCGATCCAACTGCGCGGGGCCTGTTGCCGGTGATAGACCTCGATCTGCCGCCGCGCCCGATTCAGCGCCCGGACGAAAGCGGGGTCCACCAGACCAGCCGCATCCCGGATCTCATCGGGCCCCACCCGGAGTTGATGGGGAGTCAGGTGGGGCGCATCGAAGCGGTTGACATACTGAATCAGGGCGGCGTCGCCCCCTTTTTGGACGTCCGCCAGGATGCGGCGCACCGCTTGAAGATCCTTCTGCCGGAAAGCAAGACTGCGACCAGTGATCTGCCCGAGGCGCTTTTCCGCCTCCCGTGACGGATAGACGTATGTTTTCATGAAACCGGCTCCTTTAAATTCAGATTCTTCCCTAGGTAGGGGATGAACCGGGGCTTGTCAATGCCACCGGGATTGCGCCGCGGTCGATGCCAGAGCCCCGCCCCGAAAAGACAAATCCAGCGCAATGAGCGGCAAATGCCCATTGACAATCAGTGAAATTTTGCTCAAGACTGCGGCTTTCACTTTCGCCTTCCCGCCGCACCCGGTATCGTCATTTTGTCACGGCCGCCAAATGGCGGCCATGCCCCGAGCCGTCGGCGGATGCCAACCGCAATGGAGGATACTATGGCCGAAAAGCGCATCCACAACTTCAACGCCGGGCCCGCAGCCTTGCCCCTGCCGGTTCTCCAGGAAGCCCAGAACGAGTTTCTCGATTACCACGGCAGTGGCATGAGCATCTGTGAAATCAGTCACCGCTCCAAGTGGTTCGACGACGTGATCAACGATGCCGTGGCCCGTACCCGGCGTCTGTTGAGCATCGACGACCGCTACGAGGTGCTGTTCATTCAGGGCGGCGCCAGCCTCCAGTTCGCCATGGTGCCGATGAATTTCCTCGGCCCCGAGGACGCGGCGGATTACGTCAACACCGGCACCTGGGCCACCAAGGCCATCAAGGAAGCCAAGGCCCTGGGCAAGAAGGTGGCGGTGCCGGCCTCTTCGGAAGACGACAATTTTTCCTACATCCCCAAGGCCATCCCCTTCAACCCGTCGGCGGTCTACGCCCACCTCACCTCCAACAATACCATCAAGGGAACCCAGTGGGCCGAATTTCCGGACACCGGCGCCGTGCCCATCGTGGCGGACATGAGCTCCGACTTTCTCAGCCGCCCGGTCCCCATGGACCGTCTCGGCATGATCTACGCCGGCGCGCAGAAAAACATCGGGCCAGCGGGGATCTGCATGGTGGTGGTCCGCAAGGACCTTCTCGAACGCCAGGCCGAGGGGCTGCCCACCATGCTGCGCTATGGCACGTACGCCGAGAAGAACTCGCTCTACAACACCCCGCCATGCTTCGCCATCTACATCGTTCAGCTCGTCCTCAAGTGGTTGGAGGAAACCGTCGGCGGCCTGGCGGCCATGGACGAAATCAACCGGCGAAAAGCCAAACTGCTCTACCAGACCATCGACCTGAGCGGCTTTTACCGTGGCACGGCGGCGGCGGACAGCCGTTCGCTGATGAACGTCACCTTCCGGCTGCCCAGCGAAGAGCTGGAGAAGAAGTTCGTGGCCGAAGCCCTGGACGCGGGGATGGGCGGTCTGAAAGGCCACCGCTCGGTGGGCGGCTGCCGCGCCTCGATCTACAACGCCACCGGCGTCGAGGCGGTGGAAGCGTTGGTGGATTTCATGAAGGACTTTGAAAAGCGCAACGGTTGACCGAACCATCCGGGGCGTGCGGCACGGGCCTGAAACCCGGGCCGCACGCCCGGATCAAGCCCGGTCGAAGCGGGAAAACTGCATACTGAAAGTGCCGCGGCCCTGGGTGGCGGATCGCAGATCGGTGGAGTAGCCGAACATCTTGGCCAGGGGCACCTCGGCCCGGATGATCTGGGCGCCGGTGCGGTGCTCGATGGCTTCGATCTTCCCGCCCCGGGCATTGAGATCTCCGATGACATCGCCGATGAGGGCTTCGGGGACGAAAATTTCCACCGCCATGATGGGATCCAACAGAAAGGGCGCCGCCGCCGCCATGGCTTGATTGCAGGCCTGGGCCGCGGCCACGGCAAAGGCCAGTTCCGATCCCTGCCCCTCGTGAAACGCGCCGCCCAACACCACCGCCTGAACATCCATCACCGGGTAGCCCATGAGGGGACCGGTTTCGAAAGACTCCCGCACGCCCTTTTCCACCGCCGCGAGGTAATCGGCGGGAATCTCCTCGGCGGAGGCCTGGTTGTCGAACCGGATTCCTTCTCCCCGGGCCAGGGGAGACAGACGCAGCCGCACTTGACCGAAGTGCCGCTGCCCGGAGATTTCCTTGTCGAAAACCCCCGTGGCCTCGGCCGGTTGAGCCACCGTCTCCCGGTAAACCACATGGGGCTTGCCCACGTTGACCCGGGTGGAGAATTCCCTTTGCATCCGGTTGACCACAATTTCCAGGTGCAGCTCCCCCATTCCCGACAGGATGGTCTGGCCGGTGTCCGAATCCTGCCGCACCCGCAGGGTGGGGTCCTCGGCCAGCAATTTTTCGAGCACCTGGTCCATCTTCTCCTGGTCCGCGTGGGTCTTGGGTTCCACGGCCAGACTGATCACCGGTTCGTAGATCTCGATATTTTCCAACAGCACGGGATGCTCGGCCCGGCAAAGGGTGTCCCCGGTGGAACCGACCTTCAGCCCCATGACGCCCACGATGCTGCCGGCTCCCACCGTTTCCACCCGATCACGCTTGTTGGCATGCATCTTCAACAGCCGCGACAGCTTCTCCTTGACGTTGCGCGACGGGCAGTACACCTCGTCCTTGGCGCTGAGGGTCCCGCTGTAGACCCGCACGAAGGACAGCCGCCGGCCTTCCATCATGGCGACCTTGAAAACCAGGGCGGCCAGGGGCGCCGAGTCCTTGGGCGGGCAGGCGACCGGCTCGCCGGTCTGGGGGTGA
>Ga0265295_1002376_pt1 | contig 30078 bp, 29 predicted proteins | sample Munlansysbiofilm_FD_192503 | JGI IMG/M metagenome (GOLD analysis project Ga0265295, IMG submission 192503) | Leachate microbial communities from a municipal landfill in Southern Ontario, Canada - Methane capture system biofilm | ecosystem: Engineered > Solid waste > Landfill > Unclassified ... | reverse complement strand
CGAGATGGACTCCGTCGAAGTTACCGATGGTGGCGACTGCGCCTTTGAATTCCCCCGATACATTGTCAAAGCCGTTAATGATTTTCATGGTGATTCTGTTTCCGTGGCATCTCCTGGTGATATTTTAGAGAATGAATACGATATAAGCTCAGCGGAGGTTCTTAGCACTATCGGCATAATTTTGAAACTCAATTTTGCTTGACAAGGCCAAAAGGATCATTGTAAAAAAGCACCTGCTTCCGGATAGGAAGCTCCGGACTTACGGATGCCGAAGTGGCGGAATTGGTAGACGCGCTAGGTTCAGGGTCTAGTGGGCGAACGCCTGTCCGGGTTCAAATCCCGGCTTCGGCACCATTTTAAAAATCTGATATGATGGGGATTTAGATCTGATTTCTAAGTCCCCATTCTTGTTTCTGGAGCGGCGGAAAAAGAGGGGGCCGTGTTTACATCTTCGGGTGTCGTGCATAAATTAAGCATACTGAACGGAAAATCCCGGTGACGGCCGCCTATCCGGGCGGAAGGCGGTCTTTCAGCCATGATGTCAAAGTTAAGGAGGTTTCTGGTGAGTATTTTTTCCGAAGACGAAGGGATGCACTACGAGGGATTTTGTATCCGGCCGCCAAGCGAGGCGGACAGCATCCTCCTGCAGGTAACCCTCGGCTGCTCCCACAACCGCTGCACCTTCTGCGGCACATACCGTGACAAGAGCTTTCGGATCAAGGATAATGATATCATCCTGAGCGACGTCCGCTACGCGGCGCGCCATATGTCCCACAATAACCGCCTGTTTCTGATGGATGGAGACGCCCTGATCATCCCACAGAAAAGGCTGATGTGGATCCTGGAACAGATTGAAGAGCACCTGCCCCGGGTTCAGCAGGTCGGCGCCTATGCAAACGTAAAGAGCATCAAGAAGAAAACCAGTGAGGAACTGGAGGAGCTGCGCCGGCACAATCTCCGCATTCTTTATCTGGGGGTGGAAACCGGTGACGATGAGGTCCGGGAGGCAATCCAGAAGGGTTCCACCGCTGCGACCTGCATTGAGATGGGACGGAAATTGAAGGAGGCGGGCATCCAGGTGTGGGTGACGGTTCTTCTGGGGATCGGCGGGCGGGAAAAATCCCTCCGGCACGCCCGGGCGACGGGTGAACTCCTCAGCGCCATGGATCCTGATTTTGTGGGGGCGTTGACCGTGATGCTCATTCCCGGTACGCCGCTACATGAGGATTATCTCAGCGGCAGATTTGAACTTCCCGATCAGGCCGGACTTCTGATGGAGCTGCGGGAAATGATTGCCCATACCAATCTGAGCCGGGGGTATTTTTTCTCGAACCACGCCTCAAACTATCTACCGATCAAGGCGAAATTTCCCGGCGGGAAGCAGAAGGCCCTCGATCTGATCGATGCGGCCCTGCGAGGGGACGTTCGCTTGAAGCCTGAATGGATGCGGGCGCTGTAGGACGCCGGCAGAGATCTCTCGAAGGGAAGGGGCGTAAGGGCAAGAGCCGTTTCGTTCCGGGTCTGGCAGGCTGTCCCTCTGTGCATCGACGTGCACCAGGTCCGGGAAACCGGCAACCGGAAAGGTATCTTTGGGCGGGCCATTGAAATCCGAACTATCCCGCCGAGCCTGGTTTTCAGCGTTTGATGCCGCGGTGGCGACGGCATGCGTCCATTTCTTCAAATCTTTTTCCCGATATAGAACACATACCCGTAAAACTCCTTATACATCTCATAGAGCCTGGCTTCATGCCGTTGGTTTTCTACGAGCTCTTCGGCTGTTTTGTTGCCGGCATGCTTTGTTAGAAATTTCTCCTGTGCAGAAACCTGCGGAGCATAAAAATGTTCCGTCCAGCAGTTTTCAGGCAAGACAAACGTCGCTATCGGTATATATCCGGCTTTTTCCATTTGTCCGACTTTATGGGAGATGATGTCGATTTCCGGATAAGCATCTTGCCAGTACCGCTCGATTTCAACAGGCCGCCTTTGCGTGAACCAGGATGCTTCTGAAACGGCAAGATATCCCCCTTGTTTCAGGAACTTCCGCCATTCGGTTATGCCCCGCTCAAACCCGATGTTATAGATCGCACCTTCCGACCAGATCAAATCCAGTTCTTCCTTCTGGAAGGCAAGATGCTCCATGGAGCCGACCACGCCCCGCACTCTATCCTGGAGGTTCCGTTTCCAGCTGTTGGCGTTGAAGATATCGATGAAGTCGGCAAACAAATCAATGCCTGTAATATGCCCCGGCGCATGATCGGCGAGCACCATCGTCTGGCCGCCGGTTCCACAGCCGATATCGGCAATGTGTGACTCCCCTGTCAGGTTGTCAATAAAACTCAGGGCTTTAAGCGTTACTTCGGGGCTTCCGGGCCCCTGCCGTTCTACGCTTGAAAAATATTCGCAGATCAATTTGAAATCGAACTCATGGATGGATTTATTTTCCTCACTCATTTTCTCTCCTTTAACTTCCCCGATGCCCTCTGAACGTGCTCTCCCCATAGGGGATGAAAAAGCTCCCCTGATGCCGGAATTCCCACAAGCGGAAACGATCCGGTGGGATACCCATTCGGCACACTTGCAAGCGCATCAGGGGCCCCTCGACTGCAGCCTGGCCAGGTTCTGCTCCCGGTGCTTCTGTGGTGTTGTTCCGGGAATCGGGATCATACTGTCTCCAGGGTACGGGAGCCGGGAAAGTGCAACCTGTGCCGGAGCGGCAAAAATATAACAACTTGTTTCAATATAAAGTACTTGACATGAAAAATAAATTTTAATTAAAAGGTCGATCAGAAAGGGTGAAGGATAATCATGGAGCACGTTTTCAACAGCGAAAAGGCCATCCAGTTCTGGTGGTGGACCGCCATATTCGGGTCCGCCGGCGTGACTTTCCTTTGCCATTGAGCCGCATCAAATAAAACAGCAGGGGGCCGTAGGCAGATCCAATGCCTGCGGCCTTTTTTTGTCTAGCGTGAGCCGGCTTGCCTGGGCATTCGTTCCAATTCCATGACCGGGTGGAGGGAACTCTCGGCGGATGCAGAGGGTGTCCCCCGGAGCAGTATCGCCGAGAGACAAGCTATTTCATAAAGGAGGATATGTTGATGATTACAGCACTGGTTCTTTTTAAGGCAGAGAAGGGAACAATCTCCGGGCTGGCCAACAAGGTGGGAGCCATCGACGAGGTCGTGGAAGTCCTGTCGATAACCGGCGAGTATGATCTGATGGCCAAGATTCAGGTCCAGGACTACGAAAATCTGGCGGACATCGTGACGGAGAAGATGCAGAATATGGAGGGCGTTCTGTCGACAAGAACCATGATGGCCTTTAAGACCTATAAGTTCCATGAACTTATCGTGGGCGCTCCTTCGGCATTGATCATGCCGGAGGACGCTCCGGAGGCTGGCATGGTGCTGGAGAACGGCAAAAAGACGATCACGCCGATTCTGGCCAAGCTGACGGAGCACTTCAACCTCGATAAAAGTGAAATCAACAACGTGATCGATGCCATCAACGCCGGGCAATTGTCCGACGTGCAGATTGCCGGATTTCTGGTCGGTCTTCTGTGCAAGGGTCCCAGCATCAAGGAAGTGGCCTATATCGCCCAGGCTATGCGCCGAAACTGTGTACCCATCAAGGTCTCCACGACAGCGGAACTCACGGACACATGCGGGACCGGAGGCGGATTGACCACCTTCAACGTGAGCACCGCCAATGCCATCATGGCGGCCTCCGCCGGCATTCCGGTGGCCAAGCACGGCAGCCGCTCCATTTCGTCATCCTCGGGCAGCGCCGATGTCCTGGAGGCCCTGGGCGTCAACATCGATCGGACCCCGGAGCAGGTGGCCCGGATGATCGAGGACATCGGGATCAGCTTCATCTATGCCCCCAATTTCCATCCCGTCATGCTCAAGGTATTTGGGCCGGAAAACCAGCTCGGCATCAAGACGATCTTTTTCACGATCATCGGCCCGCTCATCAATCCTGCCGGCGCCAGGAACCATACCATGGGTGTCTACAAGCCGGAGCTGGTCAATATGATGGCGGAAGTGGTCGCTGAAATGGATTTCAACCATGTCATCATTGCCCACGGCATGGATGGGCTGGATGAGATATCCCTGATCGGCAAGACCTCGATTGCGGAAATCAAGCAGAAGCAGATCAAGTACTACGAGTTCGTCCCGGAGGATTTCGGCCTGAAGCGCTGCACGCTCAGCGATATCGCCGGCGGCACACCGGAGTTCAACGCCCGGCTGATTCGAAACATCTTTGCCGGCACGGAGCGGGGACCCCGCCGGGATTTCCTGATTCTGAACAATGCCGCCACGCTCTATGTGAGTGGCAAGACGCCCAGCATCCAGGAGGGGATTGAGCTGTCCCGCTCCCTGATCGATTCCGGTGCGGCACAGAGAAAGCTCAATGAACTGGTGGAAATGTCACATGCCGCGTGACGGGAATTTCGATAGAGAAAAGAAGGAAGCCCGGTGCGGAGGAGGGGGCAAGCCGCCTCTGTCCGCGTCCATACGAATGCGGCAGCGCTCAGGCCTCTTTCCCGTGATATCCGAGATCAAGGTGCGGTCGGACAAGGAGGGCGACCTTCTGCGGGGCCGCGATCCGGTGGTGCTGGCGCAGGAAATGTCACAGCGCCCTGTGGCGGGAATCAGCGTCGTGACCGAAACGGCGCACTTTGGCGGCCACATGGGCCTTCTGAAGGAGGTCGCCGCCGCGGTCGGCGTCCCCGTCCTCCACAAGGACTTCATCACCACGGAACGACAGGTTCAGGAATCGGCCGCCCGCGGCGCTTCAGCGATCCTCCTGATCACGGCCATGCTTGATCTGGGGCAGATGGCGCGGCTCATCGAGGCGGCCAGGGAATGCGGCCTGGAGACCCTGGTGGAGGGGCACGATGCGGCAGAGATCAGGAAGATTGAGCATCTCCCCTTCGATCTGCGGGGAATCAACAATCGGGACATCACCGTCTTTGAAGTGGACGATTCCGATGTGAGCCGGACGGAGGAGCTTGCGGGCTTCTGTCGGGGATCCCGTATCCTGATCAGTGAGAGCTCGATCCGCTCGGCGGCGGATGTCCGCCGCGCCGGCAGAAGCGGCGCCGATGCCGTTCTGGTTGGTACGGCCGTGCTGAAAGCGGAGCACGTGGGTTCTTTCCTGGACGAGCTGATCGCCGTAGGATGGCCGGTATGACACGGATCAAGATCTGCGGCATCACGAACGTCGAGGACATCCGCCTCTGTGCGGCGGAGGGCGTTGACGATCTGGGCTTCGTTGTGGAATACCCCATCGATGTCCCCTGGAATCTTGATCGGGAGCAGGCCGGGAAGCTCATCCGCAGCGTCCCTCCTTCCGTCTCGCCGGTCATTGTGGTCGGGGAGGACCCCCGGACGATCATCGAATTGACGCAGCTTTTGAAGCCCAGTTCGGTGCAGCTTCACGGCAATGAACACATTTCCGTGACGGCGGAGCTGGTGTCCGCCATCCATGCGCTTGGGGTGAAGGTCCTCAAGCCGCTGCGGTTTTCCGTCGAAACGGGGAGGTGCCGATCCTCCTGTGAAGACCCGGTCGATGCCGCCCGGCAGATAGAGGATACGGGGGTGGATGGACTGGTCCTGGATTCCGTCAGCGAATCCCGACCGGCGGGGACCGGTCGGAACATGGATTGGGGCCTTGCCCGGATCATACGGGATCAGGTCCGGGTGCCCGTTATTCTTGCCGGGGGACTGAACGCCGACAACGTTGCGATGGCCGTCGCTGCTGTGAATCCCCACGGGGTGGACGTGATCAGCGGCGTCGAAAACCCGGTGGGGAGAAAAGATCCAGCCAGGTTGAAGGCTTTTGTGGCAGCTATCCGTTCGCTGAACGGCAGCCTGAAATCTTGAGTGGGTTTCCCGATGAGGCCGCGGACCGCGCCAACATCGCAGACCGGGGCCGGAACAGGTTGTGCGGATTTCTGATTTCTACGCCCCGAGGGGGCCGCAGGCCTGTTTGGGGATTGATTTAGCGATTTCAATGTGTCAGTATTCGGGCAAATTTCATATCAGGAGAATTCGTTATGTCCGTCGTGATCCCCTTTCGAGCCCTGAGACCGGCTCGTTCCTTTGCCAGGGATGTGGCCTCCCTTCCCTATGATGTCCTCAACCGGGACGAAGCCAGGGCGTTTGCTTCCGGTAACCCCCTGAGTTTCCTGCGGGTTGAAAAATCTGAAATCGATCTGGATCCGCCCGAGTGCGACGTGCCGGAAAAGGTGTTCGCAAGGGCCAGAGAAAATCTGGACAGCCTGGTTCGCCAGGGCGTTGTTTTCCAGGAGAGAACCCCCGGTTTTTATATCTATCAGCAGCGCATGGGCGATCACGAGCAGACGGGGATCGTCGGCTGCGCCAGCGTCGCCGAATATGAATCGGGGCGGATCAAAAAGCATGAATTGACGCGGGCGGACAAGGAACTGGAGCGGACCCGCCATGTCGATACGGTCAACGCCCAGACGGGGCCGGTCTTCCTGACCTACCGGTCGACGGACGACCTTGACCGCCTGGTCCGGGATTTCAAAGCAGCCTCCCCTGAATACGACTTTGCCGCCGATGACGGGATCGTGCACAGGGTATGGGTCGTAAGCGATCCGACAGATGTCCGCAGACTGGAGGAAGGGCTGAAAGGACTCGATGCGCTTTATATCGCCGATGGCCACCATCGGGCGGCTGCAGCCTGTTCCGTCTGCCGCTCCCGGCGGGAAAACAATCCCGGGCACCGGGGCGACGAACCCTACAATTTTTTCCTGTCCGTGATCTTCCCCCACAATCAGTTGAGGATCATGGACTACAACCGGGCCGTCCGGGACCTCAACGGTTTGGATAGGGAGACCTTTTTCCGGAAGGTCGAAGAAAAGTTTGAAATCCGCCCCGATTTCAGCAGGAAATCTCCCGAGGCGTTCCATTCTTACGGCATGTATCTGGACGGGAAGTGGCACCAGCTGATTGCACGGGAACATCTCTGTGATGAAGCCGATCCCATCGGCCGTCTTGACGTATCCATTCTGCAGAACCACCTTCTGGAACCGTTGCTGGGCATTGAGGATCCCCGGACGGACCAGCGCATTGATTTTGTCGGGGGCATCCGGGGAATGAAAGAGCTGGAGCGGCTGGTGGATTCCGGCAAGTTCGCCGTTGCCTTTTCCCTTTTTCCCACAACATTGGAGCAGCTGATGGCGGTGGCGGATGCCGGACTGGTCATGCCTCCCAAATCCACCTGGTTTGAACCGAAACTGCGCAGCGGCCTGTTTGTCCATCGCCTTTCTTAGCGGGAGGGCCGGCACAGGGGGCATCATGATTCTGGCGCGGGAAGACGAGACCGTGGACGGCCTTCTGAACGGCCGCCTCCAGGTTATCCAGAAGAAGAAGGGCTATCGCTTTTCCCTGGATGCCCTGTTGCTGGCTTCTTTCATCCGTCTGGGGCAGGATCATTCGCTTCTGGACATGGGAACGGGCAGCGGGGTTCTTGCCCTCATCACCGCCATGCAACGGCCGGATGTCCGGGCTGCGGGGATCGACATCCAGGAGGGCATGGTTGAAATGGCCATGCGCAGCGCGGCCCTGAATGGTCTCGATGACAGGGTGTCCTTTAAGGCGGGAGATATCCGTCAAATCCGCCGGTTTTTTGATGCGGGATCTTTTGATGCCGTTGTCTGCAATCCACCTTATCGGAAGGCGAATGCCGGACGAATCAACCCCCTGGGTGAGAAGGCTCTGGCAAGGCACGAGATCCGGGGGGATCTGCGGGACTTTCTTGAAGCGGCCGCCTATGTCTTGAAACCGGGCGGTCGCTTCTTTGTGATCTATCCCGCTCAGCGGCTGGTGTCCCTTATCGCGGGAATGCGGGAAGCGGCCCTCGAGCCTAAACGGTTCCGGTTGGTTCATTCCCGGAGCGACACAGCGGGGACCTTTGTCCTGTCGGAGGGCTGCAAGGGAGGCGGTGAGGAGCTGGAGGTTCTTCCTCCCCTTTTCATCTACAGAGATTCGGAGCTTTATACCGAAGACATGGAGGAGATTTTCAGGGAACTTAACCGGTTTCCGACAGCCGGCGGCGGCTGATTTCCTTCGTCATGACGCGCTTGACGATTTCCCGGAGCTCTTCGTCGGCGATGTGTTTCGTGCAGTCGGCGATCATCTGGAAATCCCTTTTTTTCAGGCTTCGGGAGGCTTCTGAAGCTGAAGAAGGGGGCAGGGCGGAAGGGGTTGCCGGACGGGCGTCAACCCGGCCCAGAGAAAAGAAAATATTCCGGATTTCCTCTTTTTGTGCTATGGAATTGAACTGCCTGATGATATTCTCTTTGAGAAAATGGAGCTGCTGCATCCAGACCGATGTGGAAACGGCCACAAAGAGCGTCCTGGCCCTGATACGGCTGGGCCTTGTCTGGGCGGCAATCTGGGGACCGACAGCCCGGTCCCAAAGGGCGAGGATCCGCTTCTCTTCGAGATCAAAGGGAACATGCCGCCTCTTCAAGGCCTTCTGAAGAACCGGGCCAAGAGGTTCCATTTTTTTCTGTGCAGCTCTTCTTCGCATGGCCAATCTCTTCTCATAGTTAAGGGTTCGGGTCAATACGGGTTTGAGCGGGATCTCGGTTATTCTAAACGTCCCTTATTTTTTTCAGGGATTCGAAAAAGGAGGTTGCGATGGATCTGATGGAAATGATTCAAAAGGTAAAGAGTCACCCCGATTTTCATAAGGCGGGGATGATTCTGTGTCATAACGGCGTGGTCCGGGCGACGACCCGGGACGGGAAGCCCGTCTCCGAGCTTACTTTAACAGCCGACCGGCAGCGCCTTGAAGCCATTGTAGCGGAGGCGAAGAAGCGGCCGGGCATTGTGGAAGTCCTCGTTGAAATCCGCGAAGGTCTGCACCCTGTCGGTGACGACGTGATGTATATCGTCGTCGCCGGTGATATCCGCGAGAACGTCTCCGAAACCCTGATGGATACCCTGAACCGGATCAAGGCCGAGGTCACCAGGAAGCAGGAAACGTTAATATGACGGAATAAGGTCCCGGAGAACGGCTGAAAAGGCCTCGAAGGTCTCCTGTCCAAACAGGACAAAGCGGACAAGCTCGATGTCCCGGTGGGCCGCGAGGTAGTCAAGGACCGTTGTCAGGGCAATCCTGGCGGCCTCCTGGAGCGGATAGCCATAAACCCCCGCGCTGATGGCCGGGAAGGACAGGCTTTTCAACCTGTTTGCGGAAGCCAGTTTCAGGCTTTCCCGGTACGCGCCGGCCAGGATGTCCGCTTCACCGTGGGTGCCGCCCCGATAAATTGGACCGACGGTGTGAATAACGTACCGGGCCTTGAGATTGCCGCCCGTGGTTATGACCGCCTGGCCGGGGGGGCAACCCCCGATTTTGCGGCATTGAGCCATAATGGCCGGTCCGCCGGCCCGGTGAATGGCGCCGTCGACCCCGCCCCCGCCTCTCAGGCCGCTGTTGGCGGCATTGACCAGGGCATCCGTTTCCTCCAGGATGATGTCGCCCTGAACCAGGACGACTCTTCTGTTTCCGATTCGATGTTCCATATTCCCATCTTCCTCAGCCGGATGTTGTCACGACAGGGGCTGACCGTTCTTTTATGATTGACAGAAGACGGCTTGCCCCGTTCCGAAGACAAGCATGTCGTAGGTTTTTTTGATTCGGTCCCAGTTTTCTTCCCGGTCCATGGACCAGTACCGGCCAATGACCGAAACCACCTTTCCCCTTTGCAGCTCCGCCGCCTTGTTTTCAATCTTTTCAATATACAGAGCGCCGCTTTCCGGCTGTTCACCCCGACGGCCGAGCATGGCATGAATGTAGACCTCGGGGACACCTTCCCGTTTGGCCATCTCCATCAGGGCAAACAGATGCGAAAGGGACCCGTGCGAGCTGAAAAAGGAAACGATGCCCAGCAGATGCAGGGCCTTGGAATTGCGCTTTGCCGCAGACATGGCGGAAAGAAAGGCTTCGTTCTCGTAGAACGTTCCGTCGGAAATGGCCTGATTGATGCGGACCCGATCGGCATAGATCGGCCTTCCGGCACCTATGTGCAGATGTCCCGCTTCTGAATTGCCCACCGTTCCTGCAGGAAGCCCGACGGCTTCTCCTGCCGCCTTCAGGGTCGTCCATGGGCAGGTCGTTTTCAGACGATTCATGGTCGGCGTGGCGGCCTGGGCAATGAGGTTGCCATGGGTCTGGTCGCTTTCTCCCCAGCCGTCGAGAATGAGAACAAGAAGCCTTTGCGCCGGCTTGACCCCTTCGGGATCGGGGTTGGTGATCAGCGATTTTCCGGTCATGACCGCCGGAACGGGGAGGCGGAACAGCTGAAGGACGGTCGGGGCGATGTCCGTCAGGGCTCCATCCCGGCGAAGCTGGAGGTCCGGCGTGTCATGGAGAAGGATAAAGGGGACTGGGCTGTCCGTGTGGCCCGTGTCAATAACGCCGTCGGGATAGAGCCATTTTTCGACTGTCCCGTGGTCGGCGGTGACCATGACCGTCAAGCCCTGGCGCTTCGCCTCTTCAATGACCCGGCCCGCCTGGCGGTCGACTGCTTCCACGGCCCTTAGGATGGCCTGCTCATTTTCAATGTGGCCGACCACGTCCACATTGGGGAAATTTGCAAGGATGAACCGGCAGGACGGATCGGCAATCTTGTCGAGAATGGCTTCAGTTATTGCCTCGATGGACATCTCCGGGGCTTCATCAAAGAGATGGACGTCTCTGCGTGTGGGCACGATGATCCTCTCTTCTCCCGGGAGGGGATGCTCCTTCTTCCCGTTCAGGAAATAAGAAACATGGACCGCCTTTTCCGCTTCTGTGATTTTGGCTTGGCTGAACTGGTTCCGGGAAAGGACGTCGCTTAAGGTATCCCGCACCTCTCCCTCCGGGGGAAAGGCCACTTGCACATTCAATCCCTTTTTGTATTCAATCATGGTGGCAAAGGACAGCGACAGGTCATCCACCGGGGAGAATGCAGAGAACCCTCTTTCCGTCAGGCTGCGGGTCAGTTCGATTTCACGTTCTCCACGGATATTGTAGAAAATGACGGCATCATTTTTTCCGATGCGGCCGACCGGCCGTTGACCGGCATCCATCAGAACCAGAGGTTCCATGGTCTCGTCATCGCTGTTGCGCAGATACGCGTTCCTGACGGCCTGTGACATGGTGTGGCCTGTGGAGTGTTTCCCCATGGGCATTTCCTCCTTCTCAGTTCTTACTAACGAAAGCGGCGGGTGATGTAAAGGAAAAATCAGAGAAGACGGGGCTTGCCTTTTCAGTTGAAAAAAGGAGTGTTCAATGTTAATAATCACCAAATATTGAATTTGAAAATATTTATTTTTATTTAATATATTCAGGGAAATCTTCCAAAATCCGCCATAGAAAATTTATGGACTGAAGCGGAGAAGATAATCATGATTCTTCTGACAAAAACCCCCGAAAATGTCCTTCAGGAGGAGCTGCTTAGAGAAAAAGCGGAAGTCCTCAGCCGGGCCGGTGAGAGGGTCTCCTCGATCCTTCAGCAGCTGCAGGACATGGAAGAGGACATAGAGGGGTCCCTCCGTTTCCTGGCGGGGGGGTGCTCGGAAGGTTCCGTGAACGTCGCCCTCTCTCCGGATACGGTCATGCCTGAGCCATTGATGATCGAGAAAATCAATGAAAAAATCCTCCAGTTTAACGCGTTGAGAGAGGAGGCGAAACTGCGCTATCACTATTTGATCATTACCCGGGAGGCTCTGGGTATGCGGAAACATCACTGGGTTGAAGCTATTTATAAAATTCCTGAGCGGAAGGGATATATGCACGGTCGATGATGGACAGATTTCAAAAGCAGCGTTGGCGGATGGTTGAAACCCAGATCCGGGCCAGGGGGGTCACAAATCCCCGCATTCTTGAGGCGATGTCCAAAATACAGCGCCATCTTTTTGTCGAAGAGGCCCTGGCGGATCAGGCCTACAACGACAATCCCCTCCCGATTGGTGAGTTGCAGACCATTTCCCAGCCCTACATGGTGGCCCTGATGACGGACGCCCTGGAGCTCAAAGGGAGGGAGCGGGTTCTGGAGATTGGAACAGGTTCGGGATATCAGACAGCGCTGCTGGCGGAACTGGCCGAACAGATCTTTTCCATCGAGAGGGTTGCGTCGCTGGCCAACAATGCCCGTCGCATCCTGGATCATCTGGGATATTACAATGTGGCGATCCGGGTAGGGGACGGCACCTACGGCTGGAAGGAGGAAGCGCCCTTCGACGCCATCCTGGTAACGGCGGGGGCACCTGGAATTCCGCATCCGCTGGTTGAACAGCTGGCGGTGGGAGGGAGGCTGGTTGTGCCGGTGGGTGGAAGGTCTGTTCAGGATCTTCTGAAAATTACGAGACAATCCGAGGATGTGCAGGACTTGAAAAAAGAACAACTGGGAGGCTGCCGTTTTGTAGACCTGATTGGAGAATATGGCTGGTCCGGCTGATCTTCCCTAAGATGTATTTGTGAAACGAGGAGCCGACACTGAGCAGATTGACCCTTTCCAAAAAACATTTCATCTTTTTGTTTCTACTGTTTATTCCGTTTATCTTCTCTGACGTTTACGGTTTTAAATCTGGAAAACCGAAAGGTGTATACCATCGAGTGAAGAAGGGGGAGACCCTTTACAGCATCGCCAGGGCGTATTCCGTGCACGTGCAGGACCTGGCGGAGGTCAATAATGTAGAAAATCCCGACCTGATTGAAGCGGATCAGGTTCTCTTTGTCCCTCATGCGAATGAGGTCATCGAAGATGTCATGCTGTCGCTGAGGGCTCAGGGATTCGACCCTCTGTGGAACAAGCCCTCCGCTGGTGAAGCGCCTGTTTCCAAGAGTCCGCCCGGCGGAGAAAGCCCTCCCCATTCCAAACCCCTTTTGAAATCTGAAGGCAGCCGGGCTTCGGATGTTGATTTCCCCAAGGCTTCGTCTTCCCTTCCAGGCAGCGCAGCAGGAGAGATTTCTGAAGCGCCGGAAGAGGAGGCCGCTCCGATGGAGCGGGAAGAATTGCCTCCCAAAACGCCTCCCCCCGCCCCTCAGCCGAAGCCTGTAAAAACCGCTGCCGCCGGCTCTTTGAGCAAAGAGGAATTGCCGACGGAAGCTTCCGGGAAGCTGCAGTTTGACAAAAAGAGGTTTATCTGGCCTGTCAAGGGCAGGGTCATCTCCCGCTTCGGCATTCAGCCCAACAAAATGTATCACAACTGGATCAGTATCAGCGGGAAGGATATGACGCCCGTCATTGCAGCGGCCGGCGGGACGGTGATTTTTTCATCGGAATTGAAGGATTATGGTGAAACGATCATTATCAAGCATGCAGATAATTTCGCCACGGTCTATACCCATCTGAAAACCCGGAAGGTCCGGTTGGACGACACGGTCCGAAAAGGGGACACGATCGCCCTGATTGGAAAGATCGGCGAAGAGGATAAAGTGTATCTTAATTTCGAGGTTCGACACCAGAACCGGGCAAGGAATCCGCTTTTTTTCCTTCCCTGATTGCGCATCGCCCTCTTGGGAGCGAATGTCATGACACACACATGAGGTGTTCCACATGGATTTTTCGTTTGAACAGGGTCCAATCCGGCCGCCCAGTGAGGCAAAAAGCCTGCTGATCCGGGTGACGCGCAACTGTCCCTGGAACAAGTGCGCGTTCTGCAATTCTTATCGGGGGAAAAAATTTGAGCTGCGGTCTCTCAATGAGATTATTGCAGACATCAAGAAAATGCAGGACATTGTAAACCATGTTCAAGAGATGTCCTCGAAACTCGGTGAAGGGGGAAAGGTGACCAATCGGGTGATCCGGCTCATTTTTGGCCAGGAAAGCACCTACGATGACAATTTCCGCTCCGTGGCCGCCTGGCTTTATTTCGGGGGGCAATCCGTTTTCCTCCAGGATGCCGACTCACTGATCCTGAAAACGGAAACTCTTGTTTCCGTCCTCAATGAAATCAAAAACGCCTTTCCGTTCGTAACGCGGATCACCTCCTATTGCCGTTCAAAGACAGCTTCCAGAAAATCGGTGGATGAATTGAAGCGGCTCAAGTCCGCCGGATTGTCGAGAATTCACATCGGGATGGAAAGCGGATATGATCCGTTGCTGGCCTATATCCGCAAGGGGGTTACCGCCGCCGAGCACATTAAAGGAGGGCGCCATGTCGTTGAGGCGGGGCTCTCCCTCAGCGAGTACGTGGTTCCGGGGCTTGGAGGAACCCGGTGGACGCGGGAGCATGCCGAAGAAACGGCCCGTGTGCTCAACCAGATCAATCCTGATTTCATCCGGCTGAGATCCCTGCACGCCGTGCCGGGGACCGATCTTCACGACAAAATGCTGAATGGTGACTTTATTCCTTTAAGCGATAATGATGTCGTAAAGGAAATCCGGTCTTTTATTGAAGGGCTTGAAGGCATTGAATCTTCTGTGGTCAGTGACCATATCCTGAACCTGCTGGAAGAGGTCGAGGGGAAATTGCCCCGGGACAAGGAAAAGATTCTGAGCGTTATTGACCGCTATCTGGCCCTGCCGGAAAAGGACCAGCTCATTTTTCGGCTGGGCAGGAGAAGGGGCATCTACCGCAGCGTTGATGATCTCTCCGATAGCCGCCTCTACAATTCCCTGAGGGAGACGGTTGAAGAATATGAACTCCGGGAGCCCGGCCAGCTTGATAAGGCGCTATCCCTTATGATGCATAGCTATATCTAGAGGGGGCATGGATCCTGTTCTTCCGGAAACGAAGAAAAAGAAACGGGTAGGCAAGGGCAAGTCATCTAAATTCGTAATACATTGTATTTATTAAATAAAGAGCGAAAAGCACTTTATTCTGTAAGTGCATGATATTTAAAATAAATTGCCGAACTTTGACGTGACCTTGAAACGGGTAGGGGAATTATATTGACGTTTTTTCAAATATTTGATAGTAATAGCAATTCGAAAATAGCTTTAAGGAGTGTGTATGATGTTTAAGGTGGGTGATTTGGCAGTATATCCAGCGCAGGGTGTGGGTGTCATTGAGGCCATTGAGAGCAGGGAAGTCATGGGCAGCACTCAGAAGTTCTATATCATGAAAATTATGAGCAATGGCATGAAGATCATGATCCCCACTGGTAGTGCGGAGTCCGTAGGGCTCAGGGAATTGATTCTCGAGAATGACGTCCCGAAGGTTTATGAGATCCTGAAGAATAAAGATATAACCATCGACAAGCAGACCTGGAATAAGAGATACAGGGAATATCTGGAAAAAATCAAAACGGGTTCGGTTTTTGAAATTGCCCGGGTGCTCCGGGATCTGCTCATTCTGAAAAATGACAAGAACCTGTCGTTCGGTGAACGGAAGATGATGGATACGGCCAAAAGTCTTCTGATCAAAGAAATCTCTATCGCCAGCAACGCAGAAGAGACGAAAATCGAGCAGGATCTGAAGTCCATTTTCTCGCTGCAGTAAGTATGTCCGAAATATTTGCCTTCTTGAAATGCTTTCCTTAAGCCGTAGACGAACGTGAAATATGAGAAGGAGGTAGATAAGCGATCAGGAAAGAGATGAGCGAAGGCTATTCCTTCTGTACAGTGTTGACGGTACTCTTGAATTCTCCATATGAAATATCCCCTCGCTTTCGCAAAAGAAAGCATGCGTGGTGTTTTGTATCAAATTTAACTTCAGCCAAAAAATTCGAAGGAGTTTATTCCGGGCTGCATTCAAAAGGATAACAAGGTGGCAGAGGACAGGCGGTGCGGCAGTTTCTGAACCGGTCGGCCAGCCTGTGGCGAAGCCAGCCGTTAGCCTGCAATGGAGGCCGCTTGGTATGGACCTCGCCGTGCGCGAGGAATAGGTTTGACCCATTTCAGCGAAGGAAAGGAGGTGAAAAAGTTGATTGTCAGATTCCTCTTAGGATTTGTATGTTCCATCAGTGGTTATTTTATTGCCAGCAATTATTATAGCTTCCCGCTTTCATTGATCGGATTGTTCTTGGGATGCCTCACGGCTTTATTTGTAATACAGGTTGAACAGGCCCTTAGAAAGCTGTCTCTGCGGGTCATTTCCGGCGGTGTGGCCGGTATGATCGTCGGCTTGCTGATTGCTTTTTTGTTTGCCTATGGTCTGAATTTTATAACCGATATTGAAGAAAAATATCAGATCGCCCCTTGGATCTATGCGCTTTGGACGGCGGTCATGGGTTATCTCGGGCTTGTCCTCGGATCTAAAAAAATTGAAGAACTTTACAACATCATTGGACGTGGCCAGAGTGCAGATAAGGAAAACAGGGATTACAGGATTCTTGATACCAGCACCATTATCGACGGCAGACTCGCAGACATCTGTGACACCGGTTTTTTGGATGGAACGCTCATTGTTCCCCGATTTGTTCTGGATGAATTGCAGTTCATTGCCGATTCGTCAGATTCCATGAAGCGTTCCCGGGGTAGGCGCGGGCTGGATATCCTCAACAGGATGCAGAAGAGCGCCGGGATCAGCATCGAGATTGTTGATCAGGATTTCCCCCGGATAAAAAGTGTGGACGCCAAACTGGTTGCTCTGGCAAAGAAGATGAACGGCAAGATCATTACGAACGATTTTAATCTCAATAAGGTAGCTGAACTGCAGGGGATCCGGATACTTAATGTCAACGAACTGGCGAATGCCCTGAAGCCGGTCGTTCTTCCGGGAGAAGTGATGACGGTGAAGATCATCAAGGAAGGAAAGGAAGCCGGCCAGGGGGTGGCGTACCTCGATGACGGGACGATGATTGTCGTGGACAACGCACAGAGGTACCAAGGAGCGACCGTTGAAGCTCTGGTGACTAGCGTTCTGCAGACGACGGCAGGCCGGATGATCTTTTCGGAGTTGAAAGACATTGTTGGCGAAAAGAAAGCCTATGGAAATGGCGCCAGACAATAACAGGCCCGACAAAAGCCCGGGGGAGTTCTGCTTTCCGGGCTTTTTCTTTGTGGTTTTCCCGGCAGGGCGCACGATGACGAATTGAAGAATGGACGATTGCCGATGAATCCGAAAGTGGTGGCCATCATTCCTGCCGGTGGCTCCGGGCGGCGTATGCAGAGCCGCAACCCCAAACAGTATCTTCTGCTCGATGGCAAGCCTGTTGTTGTTCATACCCTGCTTCGGCTGCAGCAACATGCACTGATTAATGAGATTCTGCTCGTTGTTCCGGAACAGGACCGTTCTTTTGTCGTTGAACACATTGAAAAACCTTACCGCCTGACGAAGATCCGTGAGGTGATTGCCGGGGGAAAAGAGCGGCAGGATTCGGTCAGAAACGGCCTGGCAAGGGTTGGGGATGACTGCGACATTATTGTGGTTCATGATGGCGTTCGCCCTTTTGTTGCGGAAGAAACGCTTTCTCAGGTCATCTGCGCGGCCCTCAGGTTCGGTGCGGCGATTGCCGGGGTTCCTGTGACGGACACGGTAAAACAGAGTGACGGGGCCGGAAACATCTCCCGGACTCTGAATCGGGAAGCGCTCTGGCTGGCGCAGACTCCCCAGGCCTTTCAGCGCCGTATTCTCCAGGAAGCCTACCTGAAGGCTGCTGAAGAGGGTTTTCACGGGACGGATGATGCGAGCCTCGTGGAGCACCTGGGAATTCCGGTGAAATTGATTCCTGGAAGTTATCGAAACATCAAAATCACAACCCCCGATGATCTTGTCCTGGCGGGGGCTTTCTTGACGCAGGATTGAGGAGGGATCTTTCCGCCCTCCGATGATCCGGAACCGCTTTGGCTTTCATCCAGGCTGTGCGTTGCATGTCAAAGGAGACGATAGACCGTGAGAATCGGCTGCGGGTATGACAGTCACCGATGGGCTGACGATCGGAAATTGATCCTCGGCGGGGTGAACATTCCTCACGATCAGGGGCTGACAGGCCATTCCGACGCAGATGCGCTGACCCATGCCATTTGTGACGCTCTTCTGGGCGCTATTGCCGGGGGCGACATCGGCCTGCACTTTCCCGACACCGATCCGGCCTTTTCCGGAATATCGAGCCTGAAGCTGCTGGCAATCGTCAAGGACATGGTCACAAAGAAGGGCTTTGCTATCGACTACATCGATTCCACCGTCATCATGGAAAGACCCAGGCTGAGGCCCTATATTGCGGAGATGGAGGAGCGTCTTGCCGAGGTCCTGGACCTGCCTCCCGGTCGGATCAACATCAAGGCCAAGACGAATGAGGGAATGGGATTTGTGGGGCGCCAGGAGGGGGTTGCCGTTTTGGCCGTGGCAACGGTTAGAGAGAGTTCGGATTGATGAGCAGCGAAAAACCGAGAGTGCGCTTTGCCCCCTCACCGACGGGGGATCTTCATGTGGGCAATGCCCGGACCGCCCTGTTCAACTGGCTTTATGCCCGTCACTACGGCGGCAGGCTGATCCTGAGGATTGAAGACACCGATCGTGAGCGGACGACAAGAGCCTTTGAAGACAATCTCATTGAGGATTTGAAATGGCTGACCCTCGACTGGGATGAAGGCCCGGAAAAAGGCGGCTCCCTGGGGCCCTATCGGCAGAGCGACAGGTTGGACCTTTATGGCGTCTTCCTGAAAAAGCTGATCCAGGAGGAAATGGTTTATCCCTGTTACTGCACAGAGGAAGAGCTGGAGCTGGAAAGAACCGCCCTTCTTTCCAGGAAAATCGCGCCCCGCTATCTGGGAAAATGCCGAAACCTGACCCTGAAAGAGCGCGGAAGGCTGGAAGCCCAGGGACGGAAGCCGGCCTACCGGTTCAAGGTCCAGCCGGGACCGATTGCTTTTCCGGACCAGATCCGGGGGGCCATGAAATTTGAGGGGGAGGCGATCGGCGATTTCATCATCGTCCGCTCCAATGGAATCCCCGCCTACAACTTTGCCGTCGTCATCGATGACCACTTCATGGAAATTTCCACTGTGATCCGAGGGGAAGACCATCTGTCCAATACGGCGATCCAGTTGATGCTCTATGCGGCCCTGGGGTTTACCCCGCCGCAATTTGCCCATCACGCACTCATCCTGGGAAGGGATCGGACGAAATTGAGCAAACGACACGGGTCTGTTTCCGTGCGGGAGTTCCGGGAGCAGGGGATCCTTCCCGAGGCGCTTCTCAACTATCTGGCTCTCCTTGGCGGTTCCCTCGGCGAAGGCAGGGAAGTCTGTTCTGTGGATGAGCTTGTCGCTGCTTTTTCCCTGGACAGAGCGGGCAAGAGCGGTGCCGTTTTTGATGAAGACAAGCTGGTCTGGCTCAACAGCCTTTACATTCATAACGCGTCGCCGGAGGATCTGAAGGATCGGTTGTGTCCCTTTATCATGAAAGCAGGATATGACCCCGCTTTGCTGGACTTGCAGTGGCTGGAAGGAATGGTGACGGCGGTGCAGCCGAACCTGGCCAGACTGTCCGACATCAGTCCGTATCTTGCGATGTTCGTGGACAAGGAATTTCCCCTCGAGAAGCAAGCTCTTGCTCTTCTCCGGGAAAAAGACTCGCAGGCTGTGCTTCAAGCCCTGTTGAAGCTGGTCGAGGAGGGGGGAAATGGAGCGGACGATTACCCCCAGCTGATGAGGCAGCTTCGCAGCATCACGTCCGTCAAGGGGAAAGGGCTCTTTATGCCCGTGCGGGCAGCCTTGACGGGGTCGCTCCGGGGGCCGGAACTGGATAAAATCTTTTCCCTGCTGGAGAAGCAGGAGATCCTGGCCCGGTTGAGGCGGGCCCTGTCTCCTTTCAACGAGGAATAGAATATCTCATTCCGTTTCTTTGCTATCGCTTGAAGAATAGCGGCTACGGTTTCCCTTCGGGGAGGTTTTGAATTAAGGGTGCGATTCCGATTCTTCAGCAACAGGAACTCACCGGGTTAAAGCATGGAGAAAGAGGCGGCAAGGCCGTTTCAAAAGAGTTCCCTGACGGGGCCTTGAACTGCTTAAATCCTGTCCCGCCTTACCCAAGCCGCCGAAAGGCAGTGGCCTTGAATGCGGCAAAAATCTGTATCCCCCTGACAATACCGAGATCCTCGGCAGCCTGCCTGGAAATCGCCGCGATCAGGCGTTCTCCTCCACACTCCAGTTCCACCCCAAGCCTAAGACCCGTTTCAAGGATATCGGCCACGCGGCATTCAATGAGATTCCGGGCGCTGATCGCCTCCGGATGCCGTTTGAAGAGAATGATGTCCGTCGATGAAAGTTCGAAGAGGGCTTCTGACAGATCGCTTTTCCCGGAAACAAGCAGCGGCACCTGGCCCCAGAGGTAAACCTGCAGTCCGTCGATGCATCGGGATAATCTCAATTGCAGAAGATTGGTGTAATCGGTTTCATTCGCACCCATCCGGCTCCTCGCCAGTTCCTCCGATGTCATCTGCCCGGTGACATTCCCGTCGGCGACATTGAGCACCATGTCCGTCATGATTCTCATTTCAAGCAGGGAATGGGAGATGAACAGATACGGAATGTGAAAGGTGTCAGAAACGCTTTTCAAAAAGGGAAGAATCTGAAACTTGAGGCTGTCATCAAGGCCCGAGAGGGGCTCGTCCATGATCAGCAGCCGGGGGTTGGACAGGATTGCCCGGCCGATGGCCACCCTTTGCCTTTCGCCACCAGAGAGATTTCCCACGCTCCGCTCCAGGAGATGTTCGATCTGCAGGATGCCGACCACGTTATCCAGCTTGATCTGGCGGTGTTCCTGGGCGCAGCGCCTGTAGCCGTAGAGGAGGTTCTTCCTGACGCTCAGGTGCGGAAAAAGATGGGGGCGTTGAAAGACCATCCCGATCCGCCGGTGCTCCACCGGAACGTTGATTCCCTGCCTGCTGTCGAAAAGCGCCTCTCCATCAAGAAGGATCTTTCCGTGGTCGGGTCTGCTCATTCCGGCAACGAGCCCTACCAGAGTGGACTTTCCGCTTCCCGAGGGGCCGAAGAGGCCGATTCGTTCTCCGGCAATCGAGCATTCGGCCTTCAGTTGAAACAGGCCGAAATTTTTTGCTATGTCGATGCTCAGTTCCATGTCAGTCCGTCCGGATCATTTTCCTCCCCAGCCATTCATGGAAGATAAGAACGGCTACCGAGAGCGAGAGGGATACGAGGCACAGGGCCATGGCCATCTCATCGCCCCGAGGGGAACTGACGTATTCATAGATTGCCAGCGGAATGGTCTGGGTTACGCCGGGAATGTTTCCGGCAACAATGATGGTCGCCCCGAATTCACCCAGCCCCCTGGCGAACATGAGAACGGAGCCGGCGATGATCCCCCGGACCGAAAGGGGCAGAACCACTGTGACGATGTTGTCGAACCAGCCGGCTCCCAGGGTCCGGGAGGCCTGAATCAGTCGGATGTCGATGGTTTCCATCCCGGTCCGGATCGATCGGACCATCAGGGGAAAGCCCACCACCGCCGTGGCAATGACCGCCGCCTTCCAGGTAAAAATCACTTGAATGCCAAGGGGCTGAAGGATCATTCTTCCAACCCACCCCTGCTGACCCAAGAGAAGCAGCAGAAGGTAGCCGACCACGACGGGCGGCAGCGTCAGGGGGAGATTCACCAGAACATCAAGGGCGATTCTGCCCCGGAATTTCCGGAAGGTCATAAGATAGGCAACGGCAAAACCGAAGGGAAGAGAAATCAAAGTGGCCACGATGGCCACCTTGACGGAGAGCAGGATTGCCGAATAATCGGTTGGCGTAAATCCGGGCATGAGGGATTCAGTTTACTGTAAAGCCATGTCTAATGAGGACTTTTTTGGCCTCGGCGGATTGCAGGAACCTGTAAAATGCGGCCGCTTCGGCCTTCCTGCTGCCCGATGGGGTCAGCGCCATGAGGAACGTCACCCTTGGGTAGTAGTTCTGGGGAACAATGAACAGGATCTTCGCATGCTTGGCAAATGCCGCATCCGTCCTGTAGACAAAGGCGCCGTCCACTTCGCCGCGCTCAGCGTACATCAGGCATTCCCGAACGTCTTTCGCCATCACCAGCTTATTTTCCATCTGCCTGTCTATTTTCGCGCTCTTGATCGCCTCCATGGCGTATTGACCAGCAGGAACGCTCTTTGGGCTGCCGATGGCGACCCGATCCAATGTGACCACATCCTGAAGAGTTTTCACATGGAGGCCGGGTTTGCCCACGAAAACCAGTTGACTGAAAGCAAAGTTGGCAACGGTTTTGGTATCGACCAGCATCTTTCCCTTCAGATAGTTCATCCATTCCACATTGGCGGATAAGTAAACGTCACAGGGGGCACCGTTCGCGATCTGCTTTGCCAGCGCACCGGAGGCGGCAAAGTTTCTCTGGAATGCCGTCCCGGGGTTTTTCTTCTCAAATTCCGAGGAAAGTTCAGTGACCACATCCTTGAGACCGAGCGCCACGGACAGGTTGATATCAGCAGCAAGGGAGGATCCAGCCCATGAAACAAAACAGATCACAGCAAACAGCACATTCATGACACGCTTTTTCATTGTTCATCGTCCTTTCTACAATTTGATTTTGCGGGCTGCGGAGGCTGATGACGGAGCCCCGGCTCCCACCGATTGACTTATATTATGCGTGGCATAACATAAACAGATTCAAAAAACAAGCTTCCCTCGTGCCACAAATTTCATTCCCGCTGGTGAGCAGAACATCTTGCATCAGCCATGGGCATTTCCGGAGGTGGGATGTCTTTCCATCCCCTTTGTTCTACAGGATAATTTCAATAATTAACCTAATATTACGAATACTAACATAAGGTAACCTTAAATTCTTGATTTCGGATTCCCGCCATGATAGGGTCGAAAAAAGCTTCTGAAAGGCCATGCTGTGGGGCATTCCTCTGGAGACCATGGATTCTGAAAGGGACGAGACGCTGACCTTTCTTCCCGTGATGTCATGGCCTGTAGACGTGTTAATATTTGGTATATTTTCCGTATGAAAGTTGAGTCGGCATGCAATGAGTGACAGCTGGAATCCAGCCCTTCAAAGCTCTCTTTGTTATGAGAGATCTGAAACAACGTCCGCTGTTCGGGCAGGCGGTCTTTCTGGCGGGAGATCTTGCTCTCGTTCCAGTTCCGTTGTCTTAAATAAGATGAAAGTTCTTGTGGTTTCCGGTGCACGCTCCCATGTCGGAAAGACTTCTCTTGCACGGGTACTTTGTCGGATGCTTCCCGGAGCTGTGCGCATCAAGATCGGCCATCATCCCCGTAAAGCAGGTTATGATGACGGGTTCTTCTATCCAAAGGGGACCGGTTTTAAGGTGATTGTCTCCGAACACGACACGGCGGAGTTTCTGATCATTGAAAGCAACGGCATCCTGGAGGAGGTCAGTCCCGACTGCACCATTTACCTCCCGGCGGATAACCCCAAACCTTCGGCTGAAATAGCCTTGAAAAAAGCGGATATCATCCGTGGGCATCCCGTTTCGCTTTCAGGCATAGCCATGCTGGCCCAACGGCTTGGATGCGACGAAACAGTCATTGAGAAAATCGTAGAGGTGTCCGGGGCGCACAAAGAACAGGGATGAAGTTCCTCTTTTCACTGTCCGTGATGTGAATAGGGTTTTTCCTTAAAGGAATCGATGTCCCCGGGCGGCAGCCATCGGGGACGGGTTTTTTCGGCAATAACTCCCGATATTCCTTCCCAGGCAAATACGTACCAGGATCTGATGGCTCACGTTCTTCCTTGCAGCGATCAGGTGGACCGGATTGATGACTCTATCCAGGCCTTTTCCGAAGGTGAAAACAGGGTGGTTTTGTATGTTCAGAAATAAATGCAACGAGGAAAAAATGAAAAAAGAAGACGAAAAAAAAGAGCAGAATAAAAAGATGGCTAAAATCATAGCCAGGGCCTGGAGTGACGAATCCTTCAAAGGGCGTTTCCTTTCCAACCCCAGGGCTGTTTTGTCCGAATATGATGTTTCTGTTCCTGCGGGGGTTGAAGTAACGGTTATCGAGCAGACCGATAAACTCATGTATATCGTCCTCCCGTTGAAGCCGGGTGAAGAGCTGCTGGTCAAGCCAATGATGAGTGAAGAAACGGATGAGATATCCTGTGTCAGATGCGTTTAAAGGGATGCCTGCACATGTTGCCGCTTATCGATCATTGTCCGCCCTGCGCCATGGCATCGGATGAATAACCCATGTTGATCTCCCCTGTGAAGCCGCTCGAACTGAAGATTGAAATCACGGCCGCATGCAACTTGAACTGCACGTTCTGCTACCTAGGGGGAAAGATCCGCCAGGGCAGATCGTTCATGCCGGACCAGGAGGTCCTTGGCTGGATCGACTGGGCTGTGGATAACGGTATTCCGGGAGTCCGTTTTACAGGAGGAGAGGCCACGCTGCATCCGCAGATTGAAATGTTCTGCTGTTATGCACACCTCTGCGGCCGCACCGTCATCCTGAACACCAACGGTACCGGCGATACCGGGCTCTACCGGAGGCTTTTCCCTGTCGTGGATGACCTTCGGATCAGCCTGCCTTCACTTGATGCCGGGCGCCTGGACTGGATGACTGGAGGGCTTGGCCTGCTGCACCAAAAGGAAGAGCTTATCGAACAGGCACTTGAGGCTGATGTGCCTCGAATCTGTCTTCTTACACCCCTGTTGCCGGAACTGCATGGAACATTGGAGCAGTTTGTCCGGTTTGCAAAAAAATCCCCCCGGCTTTTCTGGATGCCCTTGCGCTACGAATCAACGCCGATTCTGCCCCGCCCCTGGACGCGGGCGGATGCGCAGGCCTTTGCCGAGGAAATGGCGGATTTGATGGATAAGCACCCCGATCAGGCCAAGGGGATCTTTCTGGCCACGCCCTTCTGCGCGGTCAAGCCGACGGAGCTTGGGGCGTATGTGTTTCATGGTCGAACGAGGGATTGCGGACCTTTCGTGGCGTTGAACGTCAACGCCCGCGGTCGGATGCAGGCCTGCTTCGACGTGTGCGAACTGCAGGGAACCCGGAATCTCGAAGAAATCCGGAAGAGCCCGGACATCCTGTCCTGCGCATCGGTCGAAGCGCTGCCTGCGGAATGCCTCCACTGTGCTTATCTCACCCGGTGCGCCGGCGGCTGCCGAAAACCCTATGGCCTGGTTCAACACGGCGGCCGGAAGATCGATTATCTGGCTGGATATCGATAAGTTATCATCATGGGCACTCTGAAGATCAAACGTGGAATGGCTCCAGTCGCCGATGGGAAGGGCGGCTGGCTACTTCTGGATGAAGCGGGACCGGGAAGCGTTTCCTCGGCCCTGGCTTCGGAATTGATCGGCCTGATTTTGCAGGGGATCTCCAGCGAAGATGATCTCGCTTCGGTCCTTGAGGACCGTTTTTCTCCCGAGGAGGTTTTTTTCACTCTCATCCATCTCGAACGGCAAGGGGTGATCGTCAAGGATGCCGGGCAGCCCGAAACGCCTGCGGATGTGTTCCGGGCCAGGGTTCTCAGCCAGAAATTTTCGGCATCTCCTGGTCGGCGGACTTCAACCCTGTCTGTAAAGATCGTTGCCACCGGCGGGGCGGATTCCCTGGCTGACGACCTTGCCGGGCTGTTGTCGCGTTCAGACATGCTGAACATTGAGCGGATCCCTGACGGTTACCTGAAAGAATTCAGTCCCGATGACCTCTATGTGGCCGTTACATCCGATATCCTCGATCCGGAGCTGGAGGCGTTCGGACGCTTCGCCCTGCAGCGCGGGCTCCGCTGGCTGTCCGTCAAGCCCAGTGGGATCGTTCCGCAGATCGGGCCGCTGTTTCTTCCGGAACAGACAGGGTGCGCGGCTTGCCTCCTTGACCGCGTCAAGGGGCATCGCCGGCGGGAATGGGAAGCAATCCTTGCCGCGAAGGATCGGAAGCCCCTTTCCCTGTTCGTGGGAATGACGCCTTTCTCCCTGGAAGCGGTGACGGGCTTGCTTGCCGTCGAACTGGAAAAGCTCGCCGCAGGCGATGTGTCGGATCTGGCCGGATGTGCACTTACCCTCAATTTCCGCGAGCTTCGACTCGATCGGCATCTCCTCACAAGACGTCCCCAATGTCCAGTGTGCGGCACGCTGGCAAAAGGGGGGGCTCATTTCGGTTCCCTTCCGGAGGAACCCCTGCGGCTGCAGTCGAGAATCAAGGCGGATCATCGCGACGGCGGCGAACGGGTCTGTTCCGCTGTGGAGACACTGGAGGCGTATGCCTTCCTGATCAGCCCGGTTACAGGTGTGGTAAAACAGCTGACGTCTCTTGATAAATGCCCGGCCTGTTTCGGCCACATTGTCCGCAGCGACTGGATTGTCCGGAATGCCGGCGGGGCGGCGCGAGGCGAGGGGAATTCCCGTCTTGCCGCTACAGGCTTCAGCACTGGAAAGGGGAGAACCGTCCCGCAGGCGCGTGCCAGTGCTCTGGGGGAGGCCGTTGAGCGTTACTGTTCTCAGTATGAAGGCTATGAATCCTCTGTCAGAGCTTCCCTTGCAGAACTGGGGGATGCGGCGATTCCTCCAAACGACCTGATGGGCTTCAGCCAGCGGCAGTACAGGGACCGCGAAGCCTGGCGCCAGAAGGGGAGCACGGCTTATGTGGCGGATCCCTATGACGAAGGGCGCTCCATCGACTGGACGCCTGCCTGGTCGCTGACGCAGAAGCGCTGGCGGCTGATTCCCAGCGCCTTTGCCTATTATTTCTATCCCGCGGAGGGAGGTGGTGATATCTGCTGGGGTTGCAGCAACGGCGTGGCTGCGGGAAACTGCCTTGAAGAGGCGGTCATGCAGGGCTTTTTCGAACTGGTCGAACGCGACGCCACGGCGGTGTGGTGGTACCATAGGTTGCGTAAACCCTCCGTGGATTTGAACCGGATCGGCTCGCCGTTTGCCGCTTCTGTGAATGCGGCTATGGATGAGATGGGTATGAGGCTGGCGGTGCTGGATCTGACCCATGATCTGGGGATTCCCGTCTTCTCGGCCACCCTCTTCAAACCCGGGGATGGCGGCCGCCTCCATTCCCTGGGGTTGGGCTGCCACAGCGATCCGCGGATCGCTGTGGAACGGGCCCTAGGGGAATTGGGGCAGTGCTGGGGGCTGGCGGACAGAGACGAGTACAGTCTTCAGTTTCAAGGCACCCCCTTGAGCAGAGAGCCTTTTTTAAAGTCCGATCCCGATAAGCCTCCTAAGACCGTTTCGGATTTTTCTCGAGGACAGAGCGTCGACTTCCTTGACGACATCGAAGATTCCGTGTGCCTGTTGCAGAAGCTGGGATTGGAGATGCTGGTGATGGATCTGACCCGCCCGGATATCGGCTTTCCCGTGGTTCGGGTGATCATACCCGGACTGATGCACTTCTGGCCTCGTTTCGGCTTCCGCCGTCTTTTCGAGGCCCCAAGGGCTCTTGGATGGATTGGCGAGAACGGCGGCGAAGATGGCCTCAATCCCGTTCCGTTTTTCTTATAGACACCATGGCGAAATCAACTGACGCCGAGAATCCGTTTTTCCCCCCGGCAGATGATGCCGCTTTTTTCGTGAAGCTGAGGGATGACCTGACAGTGGAAAGGCAGGAAAACGGACGCATCGCCCTCATTCGAAGCAGGGGGAACGTTCTGGATCTGCCCGACCATCCCCTTGTTGAAGATCTGATGAAGGGCTGGATGACGGAGGCCTCGATTGACCGTCTGGCGGACTCAGACGATAATCCGCCGGTTTTCTATTTTCTCTGCGAAACGTTATTCTCCCGGGATCTTCTGCAGGTTCAATGCAGAGCCGGCGGGCGCGCTCTGTTCTCACTTCAACCCGCGCCACACTGGCAGGCCTGGAAGGAACCCCTTCCGGCGTCATTCCCCGGGCTTTCACATTCCGCCTGTCTGCGGCGATATGGCGATGCTCTTTTACTGGAGATGCCCCTTTCCCGGAAGAAGTGTCTCATCCATGACGAAAGCTGCTCGATCTGGCTCATGGAGATGATCCGGGAGGGATTTCCCCCGCCTTTTGAGGACAAGGCCCGCATGGCATTCTGTCGGGCCTTGCGGCTCATGAACGCCTTGGAAGAGGTAAAGACGGACAGTCCCGTCTGGGAGTTTCACGACCTGCTGTTTTATCATGCTTCGAGCATCGGTTTTCATGATGACCCCATCGGCGCAACCTGGCGGCTCAGGGAAAAGCTTCCTCCCGCACCCCTGTTCAAACCCTTCAGGGGTAAAGGGCTTCCGCTGCCGAAGCCTGACGAACACTTCAAGGAACTGCTGGACACCCCCCTTGCCAAGGTGCTTGCAGGCCGCCGCAGCGGCCGAATCCCCGGCAGGCGGCCGATTTCCCTAAAGGGACTGAGCGCGTTGCTGTATGCCTCGGCGCGCTGTCAGGACATCCTCGATGATGCGTCACGTCCCTGTCAGGGGTCACGACGCCCATCACCCAGCGGCGGTGCCCTCCATTCGCTGGAAATCTATCCCCTGATCCACCGATGCATCGGCCTTGGGACCGGAGCGTGGCGCTACGATCCGGAAACCCATGGCCTGGAATCCATTCCTGTGAATGGCGCGTTGCTGGACGCTTACCTGAAAGGCAATCCCCACGCCCAAATCCATGGGGCCGGTTTGCCCAACGTCCGGCTGGTTATAACCTCACGTTTTCTGCGCAATTCCTGGAAGTACGAAAAGATTGCATACCGCCTGATCCTGCAGGATCTGGGCTGCCTCTACCAGACCCTCAGCCTCACCGCCGCGGCCCTGGGATTGGCGTCCTGCATCCTGGGTACGGTGGATTCCAAGCGCCTGGGGAAGGTTATGAAACTGGAACCGCTCGTCGAGCCGGTCATTGGCGAGATGACCCTATCCTCACAGCCCGGTTAGGGTCAGGGCTGCCGCCTGCCTTTACGGACGGAACAGGAACGGGGGAGCTGCGTTCTCGACGTTTGAGAATTTCCAACGGCTGGCTTGACACGCTCACAGGGCAGGGGGAGGGACCCACCATGCCTTTAGCGCCGGACTCAGGATTTTTTGAGGGGGCGAAGAGGGAAAACAGGGGCGGGGCGCGTCATGAACGCGCCCCGCAGGCGAGATTGAAACTGCTTAGGCTGAATAGGTGATGTCGGCGCTGTCCAGCAGGGTGGCTATTGCACCAGGGACTCCGATCAGGGTGCATATTTTGACGGAGTCTCCGCCCTCACCGGTTGTAGGATTGTACCAGACGTCCCCATTGGCTGTGTCATAATAAATTCCGCTGTCTTCGGCTCCGTTACCCGTAAAACCGTTGCCCTCGAAATAGCTGCCTACATGCAGAACGTTTCCATCGAACGTAAGGCCCTCGATGGAGCCGTCAGGATCACCACCGTCAAGGATGTCCTTCAGCACGATCGTGTCGCTGGCGTCATGGGAAAAGTCGGCAATCTTATCGGCATTGGTGTCACCGGAGAGGCTGAAGACAAAACTGTCCTGACCTGCCCCGCCGTTTAGATAGTCTTTGCCCGCTTCACCATACAGGGTGTCGTTGCCGTCACCGCCATACAGAGTGTCGTTGCCGTCACCGCCATACAGGATATCATTGCCAGCCTTACTCTTAAGGGTATCGTTCCCCCCCAGGCCTGTCAGGGTGTTCGCATTGCCGTTGCCGACGATCACGTTGTTTAGGTTGTTGCCGGTTCCTTCTGCGGCCGTGCTATACAGGTAGAGGTTTTCCACATTGGCAGCCAGGGTATGGTCAACATAGGCATTGACCCTGTCGGTACCCGCATCCAGGGTCTCGTAAACCTTATCATTGGCACTATCGACGATGTAGGTATCGTTTCCGTCGTTACCTCTCATGATGTCATCGCCCGTTCCGCCATTTAAATAATCGTTGCCATCCCCGCCGTTCAGGGTGTCATTGCCGGCATAGCCGTTGAGGGTGTCGTCGCCGCCTTTACCCTGAAGGGTATCATTTCCACCCAGGGCATTAAGGGTGTTTGCATTGCCGTTGCCGACGATTACGTTGTCAAGGTTGTTGCCGGTCCCCTTTGTTGCTGTGCTATACAGGTAGAGGTTTTCCACATTGGCAGCCAGAGTATAGTCAACATAGGCATTGACCCTGTCGGTACCCGCATCCAGGGTCTCGTAAACCTTATCATTGGCACTATCGACGATGTAGGTATCGTTTCCGTCGTTACCTCTCATGATGTCATCGCCCGTTCCGCCA
>Ga0265295_1002375_pt1 | contig 30100 bp, 22 predicted proteins | sample Munlansysbiofilm_FD_192503 | JGI IMG/M metagenome (GOLD analysis project Ga0265295, IMG submission 192503) | Leachate microbial communities from a municipal landfill in Southern Ontario, Canada - Methane capture system biofilm | ecosystem: Engineered > Solid waste > Landfill > Unclassified ... | reverse complement strand
GCGATGATGCAGGCGCCGGTCAGGGTGGCGATGTCGATGATCGCCCGCGGCTGCAGGCGACTGGCGAAGGTCAGGGCGTCGGCCAGGATCAGCCGCCCCTCGGCGTCGGTATTGACCACCTCGATGGTCTGACCAGACAGGGAGCGGACGATGTCGCCCGGTCGCTGGGCGCTGCCCGACGGCATGTTCTCGACCGCCGGAATCACCGCCACCAGATTGACCGGCAACTGCAACCGCGCCGCCGTGATCAGGGTCGCCAGCGCCACGGCACCGCCGGCCATATCCATCTTCATCTGCTCCATGTTTTCGCTGGGCTTGAGCGAAATGCCACCGCTGTCGAAGGTGACGGCCTTGCCCACCAGCGCCAGCGGTGCCGTCCCGGTGCTGCCAGCGCGATACTCCAGCACAATCAGGCACGGCGACTGCACGCTGCCCTGGGCGACCGCCAACAGGGCACCGCAGCCCTGACGCTGCAACTCCTGCGGACCATAAACCGTCGCCCGCACGCCAGCGGTCTGACGGGCCAGCTGCCAGGCCTGTTCGGCCAGATACTGCGGCGTCTTGACGTTGCCCGGCTCGTTGACCAGATCACGCGCCAGCGTCACCCCCTGCGCCACCAGCAGCCGCTGGCGCAGCAGCGCCGCGCAGGCGGCCTGCCGCGCAGGCGACACCACCAGGGTCAGGCGCGGCACGGCAGTGGTGGCGGCCGCCGGCTGGCGATAGCGCTCAAACCGGTAATCCTCCAGCAGAAAACCATCGAGCAGCGCCGCAATCCTGGCGTCATCGGCAACCGCCCTGCCGTCCCACCAGCACTCACCCAGCCGGCGACTGCGCCCCAGCGCCGCCGCCTCAGCCCCCAGCCGGCGCCAGTCAGCGGCGCAGGTGCCGGCCAGCCCCAGCAACAGCTGCCCGCCCGCACCCTCGGGAGCGGGCAGCACAAAACCTTCACCGGCTTCGGCCCGAAACAGCCCGGCAGCAGCCAGCGGCGCCAGCACCGGCCCGGTTGCGGCCAGCGGCCAGTCCTCAGCGGTCAGGGGCAGCAGCTGCCAACCTGCTGACGGCATGTCACAACGTACGTCAATCCGATCCATCATGGTCATTCTCCTGTAGGTTTTCCCGGTCGGTTGTCACCAACCTGTTATCTGTTGCAAAATCATCAACCTTCGCCGGCAGCGATGGAGTGAAAGCCGAGGATGGCATTGCAAAGCCCGGCGGTGCTGCTATCGTAGAGACAATCGCCCCTTGAGCCCCGCATCTGGAAAAACGCCTCCATGGTGACACGCCGTTCCCTCTATCTGCGTAAACGCCTGACCATCTTTTTCATGGTCAGCATCCTCGCCATTGGCGCCGTGGTCTCGGCCACGGCGCTGGCGGCCTTCTACGGCATCTTCAAGCAGTCACTGCATGCCAACCTGACCCAGCAGCTGGCCAATAAACAGCTGGCCGTGGACAATTATCTGCGGCGGCTGGCCGATCTGCTGATCCAGTTCGGCACCCGCAGCGAAATCCGCCTTCAACTGCAGCGCTATCTGGCGGGCAGCACCAACCTGGAAGACCTGCGCCACTACAGCACTGCGCGCCTGGCCGATGCCCTGGCACCGCTCGATGAGGCTCGCGGCCTGCTGCGGCTGACCCGTGACGGCAAGGAGGTTGCCCGCGTTGGCATCGTTCTGGGGCCGGCCCACTGGCCCATTGATCCGGCCCACCGGACCCCGCCAAGCGATTTCGGCCCTTACGGCGTGCTGTTTTCCGAGCCCCTCAACATCGACGGCCGCCATTTTCTGGTAGCCGTCAGTGCCGTGCGGCAGAACGAGGAGGTGCTGGGCTACGACCTGCTGTTCTTCGCGCCTGACAAGCTGCGTGACCTGCTGCAAAGGCAGGAAAGCCCCGACAGCGGCCGGGTCTTTCTGTTCCGTAAACAGGCCGACACTCCCCTGCTGCTGAGCACGCCGCAGCTGCAGGACGACCCGGTCACGCGCGATCTGTACCAGAACGTGCTGCTGGCCCTGCCACAGTTGCAGGAGGATCAGGGCATTCAGGCGTTTCCGGCCTTCAAAAGCGCGCCGGCTTCGACCCTGGCCTACAGCCGCCTGCCCGGCGGCAACTGGCACATCGCCGTCCTGCTCGACAACGCCGAACTGCACCGCAAGCTGTTGCGGCGCCTGTTGCCGGTGGCCCTGGTCATTCTCGGGCTGTCGGTGCTGGGAGGCGTGCTGTTCTATGTTCTGCTGCGCCCCCTGACCCGCCAGGTGCTGATCCACGCCAGCGATCTGGAGCAGATCAACAGCCAGCTGCAACAGGAGGTCCGCGAACGGCGTCAGGTCGAGGCCGAATTGCTCACCAGTGAGCAGGAATGGGCCAGCACCTTCGAATCCATCGACGACGCCATCAGCCTGCTCGATCCACAGGGCCAGATCCGCAAGCAGAACCGCGCCGCCCGCCGGCTGCGCAACAGCTATGGCGCGGTGCAGAAACACCGGCCGGAACGGCGCAACCTGCTGCCGGTCAGCGGCCATCCGTCACCACTGCTGCAGCAGGTGCTCGACCATCACGAGGGTGCGGAAGAGGTTTATCACGACGAGGTGACCGACTCGTTCTTCCGCGTCAACATCACACCCATTATTCACGATGACAAACTGATCGGCGCGGTTCAGCTGGTGCAGAACATCACCGAGGAACGCCAGCTGGAAAAAATGAAAAGCGAGATGATCTCTGCCGTAAGCCACGAAATCCGCACGCCACTGACAGCGATTCTCGGCTTTGTCGAATTCATGCTCGAAAACGAAACCAGCCCGGAACAACAGCACAATTACCTGCAGATCATTCAGAAGGAGATGAACCGGCTCAACGAGCTGATGAACGATTTCCTCGACCTGCAGCGGCTGCAGTCATCTCTGCAGGCCTACCATTTCGCGCCCACGGACGTGCTTGAACTGCTGCGGGAAACCGTCGCCCTGTTCAGCATGGTGTCCGACCGTCACCGCATCGTCACCGCCCTGCCGCAACAGCTGCCAACCCTTGTTGCCGACGGCAAGCGTCTGCAGCAGGTGTTCAAGAACATTCTGTCCAACGCTGTCAAGTATTCACCCGCCGGTGGCACCATCACCGTCAGCGCCCGCGGCAGCGACCAGTCGCTGTTCGTCTGGGTTCAGGACGAGGGCATCGGCATTCCAGCCCAGGATCAGCAAAAAATCTTCAACCGTTTCTACCGCGTCAACGACGGTGACCGGCGCATCCCCGGCGGGCTGGGGCTGGGTCTGGCGCTGGTGGACGAGATCGTCAAGGCGCACCGCGGCCGCATCTGGGTGGAAAGCACTCTGGAAAAAGGCAGCACCTTCTTCGTTGAACTGCCCCTGCGGCCGGCCGCGCCGGGCTCCGAACCCACCTCCGTCTAACAGTGCTCACGGGTCTTGTGGAACCGCACCTGCGGCCACTGTTCCACCGTATGCTGCAAGCGCCACTCGCTGGAGGCCAGAAAGGCCAGGTTGCCCTCGGCATCGCGCGCCAGACTGGCGCGATTCTTTTTTTCGAACTCCGCCGCCATCTTTCTGTCGTCACAGCCGATCCAGCGGGCTGTGGCATAGTCAACCCCTTCGTACACCGCATCGACGCCGTATTCATCCCGCAACCGGGCGGTAATCACATCAAACTGCAGCACACCAACGGCACCGAGAATATAGTCGCTACTGGCCAGCGGCCGGAACAGCTGCACGGCACCCTCCTCGGCCAGCTGGGTCAGGCCCTTGTCGAGCTGCTTGGCCTTGAGCGGATTCTTCAGCCGCACGCGGCGAAAGTGTTCCGGCGCGAAGCTGGGAATGCCGACAAACTTGAGTTCTTCCTTCAGGCTGAAGGTGTCGCCGATCTTGATGGTGCCGTGGTTGTGAATGCCGATGATATCGCCGGCATAGGCCTCCTCCACATGGCTGCGGTCCTGCGCCATGAAAATGGTGGCGTTGGGCACATTGATATCCTTACCGATGCGGTGATGGCGCAGGCGCATGCCGCGCTCGAAACGGCCTGAACAGATGCGCAGAAAGGCGATGCGGTCGCGGTGAGCCGGATCCATGTTGGCCTGGATTTTGAACACAAAACCGCTGAAATCGGCCTCGTAGGGCGACACCTCCCGCGTCGTGGTCTGGCGCGGCTGTGGTGGCGGCGCCAGTTCAACAAAGGCATCAAGCAGCTCGCGCACCCCGAAGTTGTTGATGGCGCTGCCGAAAAACACCGGGGTCTGGTTGCCCTTGAGATATTCGGCCAGATCGAAAGGGTTGGCGGCGCCTTCAAGCAGGGCAATATCGTCGCGCAGCTCGTCGGCCTGCGCCCCAAGGCGGGCATCGAGACGGCCATCGTCGAGGTCGTCGATCAGCTCGGCCTGACGAACCCGCTCGCTGTCCTGGGCGGAAAACAGCTGCAGATTTTTGCTGTAAAGATTATAGGTGCCGCGAAACCGCTTGCCCATGCCAATGGGCCAGGACAGGGGGGCACACTCCACCTGCAGACTGTCCTCGATATCGGCCAGCAGATCGAGCGGCGCCAAGCCCTCGCGGTCAAGCTTGTTGATGAAGGTGATAATGGGGGTGTTGCGCATGCGGCAGACCTCCATCAGCTTGCGCGTCTGGGTTTCAACCCCCTTGGCGCTGTCAATCACCATGATGGCACTGTCCACCGCTGTCAGCACCCGGTAGGTGTCCTCGGAAAAATCCTGGTGGCCGGGCGTATCGAGCAGGTTGATCTCGAAATCGCGGTAGTTGAATTTCATCACCGACGAGGTAACAGAAATGCCACGTTCCTGTTCCATTGCCATCCAATCGCTGGTAGCATGGCGATTGGCCTTGCGCGCCTTGACGGCACCGGCCAGCTGGATGGCGCCACCGAACAACAGCAGCTTTTCGGTCAGGGTGGTCTTGCCGGCATCGGGATGGCTGATGATGCCGAAGGTGCGCCGTTTGTCGACTTCATTCTGGTAGAACTTCTGCATACTCATGAGATTCCTGGCGATTCTTGGGAGCGGCCCGGCGGGACAGCCCAGCAAATGACGTCTCTGCAGACGCCGGCCGATAATGCAAGGCGGCAAAATAACGTACCTACCGCCGAGGGTCAACCGTTCCCTCCGTCCGGCAGGCGGGCCGCCGGCTTCAGATCATCACCGTGCTCGTGTTCATCCCTTCAGCAAAGGACCCTGCCATGCTCAAATCCCTCAACCTCGGCAAGAAACTACTGCTATCGTTCATCTGTCTGCTGGCTTTGACTCTGTTCATCGGCTGGATCGGCGAACGCGGCATGCTGCAAATCCAGCACAGTGCCGACAACGCTGACGCCATGAACCGCATCGCCGCTCATTTCGACCGCGCCCGTCTGGCCCAGCTGCGTTATGCGGCCAGCGGCGAAGAACGAGAGTTCGACCTAACCCACAGTGAGGTTGCCGAGCTGCGCAAGGGTGCCGAACAACTCGAGCACAATCTCGCCGACCCGGCCCTGCGCCAGCTGGTCGAACAGATTACCCGCCAGGCCCAGAGCTACGATCAGGCCTTTGACGACTTCAGCAGCAACAGCCGCGTACGCGAAGAAGCCATGAGCCAGATGAAGGAGGTTTCCAATGCCACCTTCTCCCGCACCAAGGAGCTGCAGTCCCTGCTGGAAGAACTGCTCAGTGATACCATCGCCAGCCAGACCGACATAGACGATGCCGACGAGTTCGAAGAGCTTCTGACAGATCGCATCGAACGGCTCAACGCGATACAAAACGTCAACCTGCTGTTTCTCAACGCCCGCAAGTTCGAGAAGGAGCACATCGCCTCCTTCGACGACAACTTTGCCGACCGTGTCAGAAAAAGCATCCTGACCATGCGCCAGCTGGCTGAATCGGTCAGTGAGGATCTCGATAACGATGAGGTCGACCAGCTGGTCGAGGACACCCTGGCCGGCATAGATGCCTACAGCGCCAGCTTTGAAAATCATGCGACCGCCATGACACGGCAACAGCAGCTCAGTGCGACCATGAACGACAGCGCCGCAGCGGCCCGAGCCGCCTGCAGCCAGGCTCTTGAGCAGATCCAGCGGGCCAGCGCCGCCAGCATCGCCGGCGCCCAGCGCCTGCTGCTGGGGATCTGCCTGCTATCAGTCATCATCGGCCTACTGTTTGCGCTGCGCATCGCCCGCAGCATTGCCGCGCCCGTCCGGCGGGTCGTCGCCATGCTCAACGATATTGCCGCCGGTCATCTCGATCAGCGGCTGAAGCTGGACCGTGGCGACGAGATTGGCGAGTTGGCCCGCACCATGGATCGTTTCGCCGACAGCCTGCAGCAGGAGGTCGTCACCCCTCTGGGGCAGCTGGCCCAGGGCGACCTGACCTTCCGGGTCCAGCCGCAGGACGAGCGCGACGCCCTGCGCAATGCCCTCAAACAGCTGGGCGAAGATCTCAACAACATCATGCTGGAGATTCAGTTGGCCGGCCAGCAGATCGACAGCGGCTCCAGCCAGGTGGCCGATTCGAGCCAGGCACTGTCCCAGGGCGCCACCGAACAGGCCAGTTCACTGGAACAGATCAGCAGCTCGCTGCAACAGCTCTCCAGCCAGACCCAGCAGAACGCCGAAGCCGCCAAGAGTGCTCGCCAGCTGACCGAGCAGGTGCAGCAGGACGCCAGTGCCGGCAGCGCCCAGATGGATCAGCTCAACCGCGCCATGGCCGATATCAGCGAAGCCAGCAGCAACATTTCACGCATCATCAAGGTGATCGACGAAATCGCCTTCCAGACCAACCTGCTGGCCCTCAATGCTGCCGTCGAAGCCGCCCGCGCCGGCCAGCATGGCAAAGGCTTCGCCGTGGTGGCCGAAGAGGTCCGCAATCTGGCGGCGCGCAGCGCCAAGGCCGCCAGCGAAACCACCGAACTGATTGAAGGTTCTGTCAACAAGGCCCAGGCCGGGGCCAACATTGCCCGCGAGACGGTGCAGTCCCTTGAAAAAATCGTCAACGGTGTCGCCAAGGCGTCCCAACTGGTCACGGAAATTTCCCATGCCAGCACCGAACAGGCCGACGGCATCGCCCAGATCAGTATCGGCGTCAGCCAGATTGACGATGTCACCCAGCAAAACACCTCCTGCGCCGAGCAGACAGCGGCAGCCGCCGTTGAACTGCGCAGTCAGGCCGACAGCCTGCAGCAACTGCTCAGCCGTTTCCGGCTGGCCAGCCATGGCCAGACCGGTCCGGCAAGCGGCACCACGCCCGCGCCACGCCAGAAACAGCTGGCCGGGTTAGCCGGCTGGCCGGCGCAGGACAGCACAGCCGACGAGGACGGCCTGTTCCTGCCCTGACCTTTGTCACCCGCCTCAAGACAGCACAACGCCGGTCCTCGGATTTCGAGAGCCGGCGTTGTGCTTTGTGCATCGTTGTGCCTGATTCACACCTGCGGCCCAGCTTCAGCCGCCGATAGCGTCAAGCCAGCTGCTGCAGCAGCTCCTCCGCCACCCGGGCGCCATTGGCGACACAGTCGTTCAGACCGATCCCGTCATAGGCATTGCCGGTCAGATACAACCCGGTCAGGGGCTGTAGTAACTGGCGCAAGCGCTGCAACCGGTCGGCATGCCCCACCAGATACTGCGGAATGGCCCGCTCATGGCGGAACACCCGGATAAAGGGCGGCGGCGTGGCAATGCCGAGAATACGGCGCAGGTCGGCCCGCACCAGCGCCTGGACCTGTTCATCGCTGAAATCAAGCACATCGGGACGGGTGGCGCCACCCATCATCGATCGCAGCAGCACCTGGCCCTGGGGCGCGCGCCCGGCAAAGATGCTCGAATCCCACAGGGTACCGAGCACCGAACAACCCTCCTGTTTGGGAATCAGATAACCAAAACCATTAAGATCCTGCGCAATCTGCCGCTGTTCATAGCCGCAACACACCACCTGCAACGGCGCGTAGGGAATGGCGCGCAGCTCCTCGGCCGCCTGCGGCGCCAGCCCTTCGAGCAGGTCCGCCGCGGCATAGGCCGGCGTGGCGCAAACCAGCGCCTCCGCTGCCAGCTGCCGGCCATCGGCCAGCACCAGTTGATAGGCACCGGGCGTCCCCTCGATGCGCCGCACCGCCACGCCACTGATCACCGCCTCGCCCAGCTGCTGGCGCAGGGTCTCGGTCAGCTCGGCAATACCACCGGCGAAGGAGGTCAGCACGCCGCCGGGACCGGCGGCGCTGGCCACAGCCTTGCCGGCCTTGCGCTCGGCGCGCTTATGCCGCGCCAGACAAACCATTGCCCTGAGCAACCCGCCATACTGCCGCTCCAGCTGCACGATGCGTGGAAAGCAGCTTGCGACACTCATGGTTTCGGCATCCCCGGCAAAAATGCCCCCGGCCATGGGCGCGATCAGTTTGTCCAGCGCCTCGGCGCCCAGCCGGCGCCGGCCAAAGGCGCCCAGGGTTTCGTCGGTACCATCGCGCTTGGCCGGCACCAGCGCCTCGCCTACCAGACGCAGCTTGCCGGGCCAACTGAGCAGTTGCGACCGCAGAAACATCGGACCGTTTTCCGGCAGCCGGTGCAACCGGTTACCGCTGAAGATAAAACGCTTGCGGGCATTATCGTTCGAACGCAGCAGACGATCCTCAATCCCCAGCTGGCGGCACAACTCCAGGGTCGCCGGTTTATTGTCAAGAAAGCCGTTCGGGCCCCATTCACAGAGAAAACCGTCTTCCTGCCGGCTCCAGATCTTGCCGCCGCAGCGCGGTTCCTTTTCCACCAGCAACAGCTGTATCGCCCGCCCCTGTCGCGCCGCCAGCTGCTGCAGCTGCCAGGCCGTCACCAGCCCGGAAATTCCGCCACCGATCACCACTATTCGCGTCATATTTTTCCTTTTCTTCTGTTGAGTGCCACTGCCGGCGCAGCCCTTGACGGACATCGGCCCCGGCCCTATAGTGCAACCGGACTATCCACCGACGACCGGCGCGCGGGCGCCACCAGCAGCAGGAGCCTGTTTCATGGCCAAGGATTATTACGCCAGCCTCGGCGTTGCCAAAACCGCTTCGGCGGACGAGATCAAGAAAGCCTACCGCAAACTGGCGGTCAAATACCACCCGGACAAGAATCCGGGCAACAAGCAGGCCGAGGAACGCTTCAAGGAGATTTCCGAAGCTTACGCCGTTCTGAGCGATGCGGACAAACGGCGCCAGTACGATCAGGTCGGTGACAACGTCTTTCACCAACAGTTCAGCCGTGAAGATATCTTCCAGGGCACCAACTTTAACGATATCTTCCGTGAGTTTGGCTTGGGCGGCATGGGTGACGACCTGTTCAGCCAGCTGTTCGGCCAAGCCGGCCGCGGCGGCCGGCGCAGCAACGTGTTCCATCAGCCCCCCCGGTCTGTGCGCGGCAAGGATTATCTGATGAAGCTGAATCTGCCGCTGCGTCTGGCCCTGCGCGGCGGCGAACGCAGCCTGCATCTGCGTCACGAAGGGCGCGATGAGCAACTGCAGGTGCGCATTCCGGCGGGTATCGCCAGCGGCCAGAAGCTGCGCATCGCCGGCAAGGGCGGACCAGCGCCGGCAGGGGGCGAAGCCGGCGATCTGCTGCTGGAAATCCTGGTGGACAGTGATCCGCTGCTGACCCGCAAGGGCAACGATCTGCACCAGCGCCTGACCGTCTCCTTCAGTACGGCCTGCCTGGGCGGCAGCGCCAAGGTGGACACCCTTGACGGTGAAAAACGCATCAAAATCCCGGCTGGCACTGCCAGCGGCAGCAAGATCCGGCTGAAGGGCCACGGGGTTCCGGCGCATGGCCGCCACGAGGCCGGCGATCTCTACGTCACCATTGAGGTGCAGGTGCCAACCAGCCTGAGTCCGTCGCAGAAAAAACTGCTCGAAGCCTTGCGCGATAACGATCTGTAGGCGTGACTTGAGCGCCACGGTTTCGTGCCAGGCCTGTCAGCTGGCCGGTATTGCGCTGCAACTGCAACGCAAAGCGGTACGCAACCTGAATCTGCGGGTGCTGCCACCCGAGGGTCAGGTGCGTCTGAGCGTACCGTTACGCCTGCCACTGGCCGTGGCGGAAGCCTTTGTCGCTCGCAAGCGTGACTGGATTCTGCACCAGCAACAACGCCTGCGGCAACAGTCGCAGCCGCCGGCCGACCTGGGCGACCTGGGCGACACGGCCCTGCTGTGGCACTGGGGGATTGCCCACCAACTGCAGCGCTCAGCCAGCAGCGCGCTGCCGTTGGGCCTTCCCCATACCTGTCCACCACAGAGCGCGGAGCACAGCGCCCTGCCGCAGCTGCGGCTGCCGACAACCTGGGATCTGGCGCAACTGCAACGTTGGCAGGCGGAACAGGTCCGGCAGGCGCTTCTGCCCCTGCTGCAGCCTTGGCAGCAGCGCCTGCAGGTGCAGCTGCGCCAATTCAGCATCCGCACCATGCGCAGCCGCTGGGGCAGCTGTACCCCGGCACGCGCCAGTATCCGGCTCAACAGCGCTCTGGCCAGCTATCCGCCAGTCTGCCTGGAATATGTGCTGGTACATGAACTGGCCCACCTGCTCGAACCCTCCCACAACGCCCGTTTCTGTGCCCTGCTCGATCAGTTCCTGCCCGATTGGCGCTCCTGCCGTGCACAGCTGCGCCAGCCACGCCCGCTTCCGCGTCTGACGCCACCCGCCTGATCGGATGCCTGTCCGGTGTCAGACCGCCGCGGAGACGGCCTGACGTACCAGCGCCGCCAGGGCCGCAATGAAAGACGGCCGGTCGTTCAGCGCCGGCACCCGGCCAAACCAGGGCACGCCACAGGCCTCGGCCAGTTCGCGAAACTCACCGTCAATTTCTTCCAGGGTTTCGATGTGATCGGACACAAAGGCCACCGGCACCACCAGCAGTGGCCGGCCGGCGGCACCGGCGGCGCGGATCAGTTCGCGGCTGTCCGGCGCCATCCAGCGCACCGGTCCGCTGCGGCTCTGATAACCGATCTGGTGCTCGCAGGAATCCAGCCGCGCCATCACCCCGGCTACCGTCTGCTCAATGTGGCGCTGGTAGGGGTCGCCACGCTCAATGAATTTCTGCGGCAGGGCATGCGCTGAGAACAGCAGCTGCAGCTGGTTGCGCTGGGCGGCCGGCACCTGTGCCAGCCCCTCGCGCACGCAGTCAGCCAAAGCGTCGAGATAGGCCGGCCAATCGTGCCAGTCTTCAATATAGCGACAGCGCAGCGACGGATGGTGTGCTGCCACCGCCTGTTTGAAATCCTTGATGCTGCTGCCGGTGGTCGCGCCGGTGTAGTGGGGATAGAGCGAAACAACAACGGCCTCGTCGATCCCTTGCTGGCGGATGGCCTGCACCACCTCGGCGGCGCGCGGCGCCCAGTAACGCATGGCCACGAACGGTAGCCAGTCTCCACCCAGCAACGTCGCGGTTTCTTCCGCCTGCCGTTGCGTCCAATGCAGCAGCGGCGATTTGCCGCCGATCCGGCGATAATTCTCCCGCACGCTTTTGGCGCGAAAATGGGAAATCAACCGGGCAAAGGGTTTCTGCAGCAGCGCCCCCAACGGCAGCTGGATCAGGTCACGGTCGGAAAACAGGTTGCAGAGAAAGGGTTCGACGGCCTCAAGGGAATCCGGCCCGCCCATATTGAGCAGCACCAGGGCTTTGGTTTCATTCATCTGAGGCTCTCCCGCGAAACAAAGGGGCGATACCACAGCATCGCCCCTTTCGATGATTCTTCCAGACAAGCAAGCCAGTCCGATGGTTACTTCTGGCTCAGGCGATGAACCGCCTCGACCATGAAGATGGCGTTTTCCGGTGGCACCGTCGGCAGGATGCCATGGCCGAGGTTGAAGATAAAGCCGGGCCGGCCGCCATTTTCATCGAGGATGCGCTGGACCTCTTTTTCGATGTAGGGCTTGGGCGCGTAAAGTACCGTCGGGTCGAGGTTGCCCTGCACGGCCACGTCATTGCCGAGGATATCGCGTGCCTTGCCAAGATTGATATGCCAGTCGAGGCCGATCACGTCACTGCCCGCTTCCTTGACCAGTTCCAGCATGGTGCCGGAGTTCTTGACGAAGTAGATCACCGGCACATCTTTGCGATTCAAACCGGCAATCAGTTTTCTGGTGTAGGGCAGCACGAACTGCTCAAAATCGTGCGGCGCCACCAGGCCGCCCCAGGTGTCAAAGATCTGGATGGCCTGGGCGCCGGCGGCGATCTGCATATTGAGATAGCGGCAATCCATCTCGGTGATCTTTTCCATCAACGCGTGATAAAGGCCCGGATCGCCGTACATCATCTGCTTGAGGGCGGCGAAATCCTTGCTGCCCTTGCCTTCGACCATATAGCAGGCCAGGGTAAAGGGCGCGCCACCGAAACCGATCAGCGGCACGCGGCCCTCGAACGCTTTACGCAGACGCTGGATGATCGCCGGCACATAGGGTACGGCCTGAGCCATGTCCGCAGGTACGATCAGGGCATCGACATCGGCCTGGCTGCGGATCGGCTTGGCGAACACCGGACCGGGAACAAAATCGAGCTCCATGCCCATGGGCTCGATGGGGGTCAGAATATCGGAAAACAGGATGGCAGCATCAACGCCCAGAATGTCGATGGGCTGGATGGTCACTTCAGCGGCACGCTCGGGATCTTTGCACAGATCGAGAAAGGTTCCTTCGCCACGAGAGCGGACTTCGCGATACTGGGGCAGATAGCGACCGGCCTGGCGCATCAGCCAAACGGGCACACGGTCAACGGGCTGGCCCCAGCAGGCCTTGAGGAAGTTGTAGTCTGTCGCCATTGCACTCTTTCCTTTATTGGTTTTTTTATTTATTCGCCACGATTCTCGGCCGTTTCCCTTTCCAGCCGCTTGCGCGTCTTGAGCGGGATATAGTTGCAGAACGGCTCTTCGGCCAGGTAGTCGCCATACACCGCATCGGCACGGGCGCGACAGCCACCGCAAACATTGATGAACTCGCACTCACCGCACTTGCCCTTGTACTTGGAAAAATCTCGCAACTCGTTGAATACCTTGGAATTGAACCACAATTCCTTGAACGGAATTTGCTTGACGTTGCCGACACTGGAGTGGAAGTAGGAACAGGGCTTGAGGTTGCCGAAACAGTCGATCAAGCAGATGCTCTGAGCAGCAATACAGCCCTTGCCGCCGCCGGTGGAAAAGGTCAGGCTGCGGCGTTTGAAATCCACCCCTTCGGCCTTGGCCATCTGTGGCACAATACGGTAATAATGCGGTGCGCAGGTCGGCCGCATAAGGATCTCGTCCTCGCGCTTTTCCTGCTCGTAGTGCCATTTGAGAATGTCCTCGTAATCCTCCTTCGACACCAGCTCGTCCATGATCTCCTCGCCGCGGCCGGTCGGCACGATCATGAACATGTACCAGGCCGTCGCACCCAGCTGCTTGGCCAGACGGAAGCAGTTGCCAATATCGTGCTGGTTGCGCTTGGTGAAGGAGGAGTTGATGAGGAACTTGATGCCGTTGCGGCGCAGGGTTTCGGCTGCCCGCACCACGCCGTCGAAGGCACCGGCACACTGACGAAAATCGTCATGAATGGCGGCGGTGGAGCCATCGAGCGACAGCGACACCATCTTCAGATCGGCCGATTTCATCTCGGCGCAGACGGCATCGGTGATCAGGGTGCCGTTGGTGGCCATGCACATGCGCAGCCCCCTGGAGGTGCCGTAGCGGGCAATATCGAAGATATCCGGCCGCATCAGCGGCTCGCCGCCGGACAGGACCAGCACCGGCTTTGACACCTCGCAGATGTCATCGATCAGCCGGTAGGCCTCTTCGGTGGTGAAATCCCCGGCGGCCGCCGCCAGATCCGACGAGCAGCGGCAGTGCACACAGCTGAGGTTACAGCGTCTGGTGCTCTCCCAGGCGATCCATTTGGGAATGAATTGTTGTTCAGCGGCCATGGCACTCCTCCGGCAGACGGCGCCCCACCGCAATGGCCAGCACGGGCGCAAGAAAGGGCGATCTTACCCGAGTTTCCCCCCTCTGGCAACCATTGCCGCCCGCACCAGCGACGGAGCTGCCAGTTACGGACGTCGCAGCCACGCGCGGCTTACAGCAACGCCGCCATTGGCACGTCGCTGCGCCGCCATCAGTCTGCGCTGTCTGCCGGATGCAGCCAGGCCTCCACGCGCTGGCACAGTTGCGGCCAGGCAGGGCCAAGACGCTGCTGCAGAAAGGTCAGCAGCAGACTGTCAAACAGTTGCAGCCCCTCGGCCAGCACATGCAGCCGTTCATAAAACAGCCCCAGCTGCTCATTTTCCACCGCGCCATCGCGTTCCAGCCGAACCGCCGGACAGCGGAAGGAGCCAAACTGAAACAGTTCGGCCTTCAGCGTCAGACGCCAGGCCTGTTCCCCCCGCTCGAAATGCAGGGTCGCCTCGATGATCTGCTTGTCCTGTCGCAGGGCACTGCAGACCTCGTCAAAATTGTCCTGCGGCCCGACCACGGTCACCTTCTGCACCCCGCTCTGGACCGCGCCGGCCAGCAGCAACCGATCATCCAGCCAAGCCCGAAAGGCGGTACCGCCGGCTGCCGGACCAGGGCGCTGCACGGCATAGAGACTGCTACCCTGAGTGGTCTGATACATCAACCAGCGCAGAAATTCCCAGCCGAGCCAGCGGTTGCGCTCAATCTGCTCGACCACCGAGGCATCGGCCGGCGCCTGATCCGCCGCCGCCAGGGCTTGCGTCAGGTCCGCCGAGAGAATCTGCCGCGCCCTTGCCAGCGGATGCACCAGCACCAGCCGCAAACCGGTAAAGGTTTTCTGGAACAGGTCGGTCGCCGCGTCGAGGGTACTGGCAGCCAGATGACACAGAAACAGCCGGCCGCTGGGCAGGTGCCAGAGAACATCGTACACCGCCGGTGTTGGTAGTACGCGCGTCAGCAAACGGGCGCGCACCTGTTCCTTGAGTTCTTCGTTACGCTCCTTCGGCACCCGCTGGAAGGTCGGGTTCTCGGCCAGAAAACGCTGCTGCGCCCGTGCCAGTTCAGCCCGCACCAGCGCTGCGGGCAGACGGCGCTGATCGCGCCGCAGGGAAAAACAGACGTATTCGTCGCGCCACCAGTCGGTATTGCCGGCAAACTCGCTGCACTGGAAGTCATCCAGGGTCACCCAGCCCAGCGCCTGCTCCTCACTGCTGTGTTCGATGGAACGAAAAGCGAATTGCTGCAGTTGCTGACCGATCCAGGCGGCCCGTTCGGTCGGACTGGCGGCTGCCGCCGGGAAATCGCCGACAACATCGAAGGGACACAGACTGACGGTATTGGAAAGCAGACCCATGGCTGCCAACCTCCTGTAGCGATGAGTAATCAGATACAAAAAAACCGGGACAGGCCGGAAACAGATCGACCGACAGACCGTTGGAAAACAGCCTGCAGAGCCCAGGGATGGGCGAGCAAAATCAACTATTCACCTGTAACGGCTTGATTTTGTCAGCAAAACGGAAATCGCGGTTTCGACTTGCATCGTTGGAAAGTAAAAAAAGCGCGTGGAAGCGCGCCGTACCAGGCAGCCGGCTGGCCGGCTGAGGAGTCCCCAGCGCTGCTCCGTAGCAGGCATCGCGAAGGGCACAACCGTATGTTCTTCGTTCGGCGGTCAGTCCTCGCTGAAACCGATGGCCGAGACCGGGCAGGCCGGGATGCACAGACCATCGAAATCACAGCGCTCGGCCAACAGTACGGCGCGGCCGTTACGCAATTCGATGGCATCTGCGGGGCAAACCGCAACGCAGTTGCCACAGCCGGTACAGCGCTCGGCGTCAATCACAATGGTCATGGCAGCCTCCTGGCATAGACAGCGGGATGGCGCAAGACGGGGCGCTGCGAGGCGCGGCACCGTCAAAGGGCCGGTAAGCATACACCGGAGCGGGGGCGGGCCGTCAAGACCTGATACGTGCCACCGGCTGGCGGCGGTGCTGTTCCTCGCGGCCATGCTGCAGCGCCAACCAGAAAAACCCGGTCGGGAAGAACAGTAACAGAAACAAACCTGGCGCACTGAGCTGACGCCAGGCCAGCAACAGGGGCACCAGGCTGTAAAGTCCCAGCCCCAATGGCAGCCAGGCCCGCCCCGGCCCAGCCGGCAGCAACCGTTGCCAGTCGGCCGCGCTGCCCTGCTTGGGCGTGCGGACAAACTCGCCACCACGGCGCACCAGCCCGGTGAGCGCCGCCCAGGCCAACCGCGGTGCCAGCCCAAGGGTCAGCAGCGGAATCAGCGGCACGAAAGGCAGCAGCGACCACTGCCGCCGCTGCCAGGCGTGGCAGAAGAAATAGGTCAGAATAGCGCCGGTGGCCAGCAAAAACAGTGTCAGATCAAGCGGCCAGAAGCGGTAGCTATCGGCCTGCAGCCGCCACAGCACCGCCGGCAGCACCGTCAGGGCGACCAGCGTGCCGCACAACCAGCCAAGATTGGCCAGCAGATGGGCGGTGGCCTCGATCTTCACCGGGCGGGGCAGCGTTGCCCGCCAGATCTGCGGCAGGATTTTACGCGCCGTCTGCAACGAGCCCTTGGCCCAGCGCTGCTGCTGGCTGCAGAAGGCCGCCAGACTGTCCGGCAGCTCCGACGACACCGCCAGCGCATCGACATAGACGAAACGCCAGCCGCGCAACTGAGCGCGATAGCTCAGATCAAGATCCTCCGTCACCGTGTCGGCCTGCCAGCCACCGGCATCCTCAATGGCCTGCCGCCGCCAGATACCGGCCGTGCCATTGAAGTTGAAGAAAAGACCGCGGCGATAGCGCACCTGGTGCTCAATGCCAAAATGCGGCCCCAGCAGCAGGGCCTGCAAACGGGTCAGCCAACTGGCTTCGCCGTTGAGGAACTCCCAGCGGGCCTGTACCAACGCCACGGCCGGATCGGCGAACCAGGGCAGCAGCCGGCGTAAAAAATCCGCCGGCGGCACAAAATCGGCGTCGAACAGGGCAATCAGCTCACCCTGGGCCGAGGTCAGACCGGCCGCCAGGGCGCCGGCCTTGTAGCCCTCTCGCCGCGTGCGCCGCAGGATCTCGAACGGCAGGCCCCGCTCACGCCAGAATGCGACCCGGGTCGCCACCAGCGCGGTGGTCTCGTCCGTCGAATCGTCGAGCACCTGAATCTGCAGCCGCTCCGGTGGCCAGTCGAGGGCCGCCACGGCATCGAGCAGACGCTCGACCACACAGGGCTCGTTATACAGCGGCAACTGCACCGTCACCAGCGGCAAGGGTCCATGCCACTGGGGCACTACCTGCGGATGACGCAGCAGCTGGCGCCAGCGCCACAGCAGCCAGAGACGATGCAGACCATAAAGGGTCAAGGCCAACAGGGCGGCAAGATGCAGCCCGGCACCAATCAAAATCACAGAGTTCATCATGGCCGCCTGCTATAGCACGGCGCCGCGGCGAAATCCAGACGGAATGAAAACTATCAGGATGGCCGATCACAAACCAGAGACGGTATCGGAATAAGCGATTGGCAAAATCATCATCCCGCATGGTATGTTCTCGTCGTTTACGCACCCGGCCAGCAACCCACCTTCTGCCACAGAATTTCATGCTGCGGAGTTCCGCTCCGCTGCCGGGAGCCTTTCAATCCACGGGAAGAACTGAAGGAGAGACCCCATGAAGCACTTGCACCATCGAATGGCCCGCCTGCTGCCACTGACGCTTCTGTTGCTGCTGTGCGCCAGCAGCAGCCTCTGGGCCGGCGCCTGGACCCAGCCCAAGGGCAAGCTCTACACCCGCCTGGCCTACAGTGAATACGAAGCCAACCGTTATTTCTATCAGGACGGCACCACCAAGGCCTACGCTCCGAATGATGTTTTCAAAAACCAGCGGCGCGACTTCGATTATGATGAACAAACCTGGTCGTTCTACAGCGAATACGGCCTGCTGGAGGATCTGACCCTGATCGGCTCATTCGATTACAAGGAAACCGAATGGACCTATCAGGAACGCGGCCGCAAACTGGTGAACGGTGTCATGACCACCTTCAGCAACGGTGTCGACAAAACCGCCAAAACCAGCGGCCTGGCCGATATCAATGTCGGCCTGCGTTATCGCCTGCTGGCCCTGGACGCTGGAGCCCTGTCACTGCAGGCCCTGTATAAAACCGGTGAGGCTTACGATGAAAAAGACCAGGATCTGGGAACCGATATCCAGCTCGGCGACGGGCAGGACGACATCGACGTCCGGCTGCAGTTCGGCCATTCCCTTTATCCGCTGCTGCCGGGCTACTTCAATGTCGAGGCCGGCTACCGCTGGCGCACCCAGCAATACGCCGATGAATTCGTCTATCTGCTGGAGGCCGGCTTTGACCTGAGCCGCGCTCTTTATGTCCGCACCAAGCTTGATGGCAACGCCCATGTCGGCAACGGCGACTCCGGTCCCACCGGCAAATTCACCGAGGTCGATTCCAACCCCTACGAAACCGATCTGGGCAAGCTGGAAATCACCCTGGGCTACAAACTGCTGCCACAGCTGATGCTCGAAGCCAGCTACTTCAACGAACTCTACGGCGCCAGCACCACCAAGGGTGAAACCTGGTCGCTGGCCCTGGCCGCCAGCCTGTTCTGAGCCCGGCCCGGCCACAACAGGCCCCGAAAGACCGCAACAGGCGCACCGTTTTTGCCGGTGCGCCTGTTTGCTCTTCTACAGGACAATGAACCTTCCCATGCCAACAACCGCCCCGCGCATCGCACTGATCATTCCGGCCCACAACGAGGCCGAATCCCTGCCAACCGTTCTACGCCGCGTTCCGTCCTGCATCAGCCAGGTCCTGGTAGTCGATAACGGCTCGACCGATGACACCGGCGTCCTGGCACGTGCTGGCGGTGCCAGGGTGGTGCGCGAGGAACGGCTTGGCTATGGCTCGGCCTGCCTGGCCGGCATCGCGGCCCTGCAGGGCGAGCCGCCAGAGCTTGTCGCCTTCGCCGATGCCGATGGCAGCGACAACCACCCCCAGCTGCAGTTGCTGGCACAGACCCTGGCCGAAGAGAATCTCGATCTGGTGCTGGCCCAGCGGGTGCCAAAGAACCGCGCCGCCCTGAGCCTGCAGCAGCGCTTCGGCAATGGCCTGGCCACCTGGCTTATCAGCCTGCTGTGGGGTGGCAACTACCAGGATCTCGGCCCCATGCGTCTGATCCGCTGGTCGGCCCTGCAGGATCTGCAGATGCGCGATGCCGGTTACGGCTGGACCATCGAGATGCAGATCAAGGCCTTGCAACAGGGTCTGCGCGTGCGTGAAATCCCCCTGCTGTATCTGCCGCGCCTGGCCGGTCAGTCCAAAATCAGCCGCACCCTGCGCGGCGTGGTGCGCGCCGGCAGCACGATCCTGTGGATTGTCGCGCGCGAGGCCTGGCGCGACCGGCGTCAGATCGGCTGGCGCCTGTACCGCCGCAGCAGAGCCGCCATCAGCGCCAGCATCAACGCCATGGCCGGCGCGCTGAAGATGTAAGCCGCCAACCGGGTGCTTTCCTGCCATTGGCCGTAAAGGGCATAGCCGGTCACCACCTGGTATCCCAGCAGGCCCGACCAGCCCAGCACGAAGGAAGCCAGCCGCACCGGCGGCGGGGCCAGCGGCGCCAGCACCAGCGGATAGAGCAGGTACCAGGGATGCAGGGTGGGCGTCAGCAGGGCGAAGGCCAACAGCAGAACCGCCGCGGCCTGCCCCAGCGCGACGGCCGGCTGGCCAGTAGCCTGTCGCAGCCACAACAGCAGCCCCGCCAGGATCAGCAGCAGCAGGGTCGCCAGCAGCAGCCGGGCCGTCAACCCATCAGCCAGCAGCGCGCGCATCAGACGAAAAGGCAGAGCGGCAAATTCCCAGTGGCGGGCATACTGGCCAAGGGTCTGCAGGCCATTGCCCAGTTCCGGCCAGAACAGGCCGGCCGGCAGCAGTACAGCGCCAGCGGCCACCAGCCCAAACAGGCAGCGCCGGCCCGGCGCCAGCGCTACCAGCAGCAGAGGTGCCAGCAGCAGAGGCACCAGCTTGATCCCGCCCGCCAGAGCCAGGGCCAGACCGCTGCCCGCCACGGAGCCCGGCGCCGCCCGGCCCGGGGCGGGCAGCAACAACCACAGGGCCAGCAGCAAAAGCGGCAATGCGGCCAGGTCCAAGTGGGCCGAAGCCGCTCCTTCGATCACCGCCAGCGGATGCCAGCCATACAGGGCCGCCAGCGCCGCCGGCTGGCCGACGCGGCGCAGCAGCGCCATCAGCAGCCCCAGGGTTGCAATGTCGCAAGCCAACAGCAACAGCTTCCAGCCCAGCAGGGAACCGCCGGCCAGCGCGAACAGCAGCTGGGCCACGGGCGGATAAAGGGTCACCAGCTGGGGATGATTGATCAGCGGCTGCCACTGGGCGGCCAGCGGCGAAGACGGCACGGCCAGCGCCGGCGGCAGGGCATAAGGGTTGACACCTGCAACCAGTTGCAGCCCATCCCACAAATAGCGGTACAAATCATCGGACAGCTGGGGCGGGCGCGGCACGAACAGCAGCCGCAGCAACACCGCCGTCAGCAGGATCACTAACGGCCAGCAGCGCCAGCGGGCGCGCGGCAAGGCGGCCAGAAAACCGGCCAATGCCAGCACTGCCACCGCGCTGGCAGCGGTCATTTCTACCAGCGCCAGGCGCAGATCGTTCTGGCGCGCCAGAATCAGAAAGGAAACCATGATGACCAGCATCAGCAACAGCAATGCCATATCGGTCCCCATTCCAGCAACATTCCCGGCCTGGCCGGGGCGAAGGTTCTGTTGTCGTGTTCTGTCCATGCTGTCCCTGTTGCTTCTGCCTCTGACGGCTGGCGCCGCCGAGGGGACGAGCTTTCAACTGCAGCGCCTTGATGTCAGCACCGCTCTCGAACGTGCCGACCTGATCCGGCTCGATGCCCGCCCCCGCAGCCACTGGCAGCAGGGCCATCTGCCCAATGCCTTGTCCTTCAGTTGGGAGGACTATAGCAGAACCGACCCGGACGGCGTCAAATACCGCGTCTGGCCACCAGCCGAGCTGGCGGCGGCATTGGCTGCCTGCGGCATCGACGAGCACAGCGCCCTGCTGCTCTACGGCGATGGTGACAGCAGCTGGGGCGGCGAAGGCTGGCTGGCCTGGCTGCTGGCCTGGCTCGGCCACCAGGGGCCGGTCTATCTGCTTGATGGCGGCATCCAGGCCTGGCAGGCGGCCGGCGCGCCGCTGAGCCAGGAGATTGCGCAACCCGCCGCGACAAAAACCTATCAGGTCAGGCTCAACCGCGCCCTGAACTGCAGCGCCAGCGATATTAAACAGCGCGGGACCGCCTGGCAGTTGGTGGACACCCGCAGCTATTTCACCGAATGGCTACCCGGCCACCTGCCCGGCGCCGTTCATCTGCACTGGGAAAAGTTCTTCCAGGGCGCCGACCGCCGACCGCTTGACGCTTCTCAGCTGCGCCAGCTGCTGCGTGCCCAGGGTATTGATCCGCACCAGCCGGTTGTGTACTACTGCACCGGCGGCATCCGCTCGGGTTATGCCTGGATGGTGCACCAGCTCGCCGGCTTGCCCGCCGCCATCAACTTCGAAGGAGGAACCGAGGAATGGGCTGCCCGCAATCACTGACCTGGAGCGATCCATCGCAAACGCGCCAGGGCCTCGATCACCTGCTGGATCATGTCGCCAGTGGCTGCAGCGAATGCGGTGCCTGCGTGCGCAGCTGCGCCTTTCTGCAGCACTATGGCAACCCGGCCCAGCTGGCCCGTCGGCTGCAGCAGGACGAAGAACCGGCATTGGCAGCGACCCTGGCCTTTTCCTGCAGCCTGTGCGGCCTGTGCGACACCCTGTGCCCCGAACGCCTGAGCCTCAGCGCCCTGTTTCTGCAACTACGCCGCGCGGTCGTGATCGACCAGCCGCAGATTCTACGGCGTTTTCGGGGTCTGCGCAGCTATGAAAACCTCGGCACCTCGAAACGGTTCACCTGGCATGCCCTGCCCGACGGCTGTCAGACGGTCTTCTTCCCCGGCTGCGCTCTGGCCGGCAACCGGCCGGCTGCCGTCTGGCAGTTGTATCAGCAGCTGCGCCGCCAGCAGCCGACCCTCGGCCTGGTCCTCGACTGCTGCACCAAGCCCTCCCACGATCTCGGTGATCAGCAACGCTTTCATCAGCGGTTCGGACAGCTGCGTGATCTGCTGCTGGCCGGTGGCGTCACAACGGTTCTGACCGCCTGCCCCAACTGCTACGAGGTGTTCCGCCGCTATGGCAACAGGCTGCAATGCCATTCGGTCTACGAGGAATTGGCCGGTCAGCCGGCCTCACTGCCCGGCCCACCAGCCACAGCGACACCCGCACGGACGGTGACCGTGCATGATCCCTGCGTCAACCGTCAGACCCTGCCGGTACAGCAGGCGGTACGCCAGCTGCTGCAGCAGCGCGGGCTGAAGATCGAGGAAATGCGCAACAGCGGTCGCACCACCCTCTGCTGCGGCGAGGGCGGTTGTGTGATGGCCAGCGCGCCACAGCTGGCCCTGAAGTGGCGCGACCGTCGCGCCGAACAGGCCCAGGGCCGGCCCCTGGTCACCTACTGCGCTGGCTGCATGGAGTTTCTGCGACCCGTCAGCAACTGCTGCCATGTGCTCGATGTGCTGCTGCAACCAGCGGCGGCCCTCGACGGCAACCTTAAATCCGTACCTTCCCTGTTGCGCTACAAAAACCGGCTGAGCCTGAAGCGCCGCGCCAGGCAACAGATTCAGGCCCCCCATGCCCAGGAGCGTCCCATGTCTGACCCTGCCGCCCGCCCCGCCGCCACCGGCCGGCAAAAACTCGTCCGTCTGGCCGTGCTGGCCCTGTTGATCGGCGCCATCGTGGCCCTGCGCGCCAGCGGGCTGCTCGACCAGTTCGATCCCCAACAGCTGCGCCACACCATCGCCGGCTATGGCCTGTGGGCTCCACTGATCTTCATGCTGCTCTACAGCCTGGCACCGGTGTTCTTTTTGCCGGGCCTGCCCCTGACCCTGCTGGGCGGCATCCTGTTCGGACCAATCTGGGGCGTGGTCTACACCCTGAGCGGAGCCACCGCCGGCGCCAGTCTGGCCTTTCTGGTGGCGCGCTACCTCGGGCGCGACTGGATCGCCACCAAGCTGACCGGCGAACGCTGGCAGAAACTGGATGCCGATGTCGCCCGCCAGGGCTGGAAGATGGTCGCCTTTACCCGGTTGATTCCGCTGTTCCCCTTCAACCTGCTCAACTACGCCTTTGGTCTGACCAATATCCGTTTCAGCCATTATGTGCTCACCTCGGCGATCTGCATGGCCCCCGCCACGGTGGCCTATATCGCCCTGTCAAGCTCGCTCACCGACCTGCTGCGCGGCACCCTGACCACCGAACTGCTGGTCGGGCTGGTGTTGCTGGTGTTGCTGGCACTACTGCCCTTGGGCTGGAAGAAATGGCAGGCGCGGCGCCAGCCCCGGCCATGATCGCACTGGACCGGGCGACACGGCTGGTCGGGCTGCTGCTTGGTGCCGGATTGTTCCTCAGCCCAGCCCTGGCCGCGACCAGCGCGCCGCTCCACCTGAAACTACACAGCAAAAACCCGAGCACCTGGCGATCACAGCCCCAGGGAGGTCATGCCGACCTGTGGCTTGATCCGGCCAACGGCGACTTTCACCTCAGCGCCACCAGCCTGCAACCCCACCGGTGTTATGGCCTGATCTGCCACAACAACCAGGGCCGCGCCAGCCGCGGCTACTGGTTGGCCAGTGGCCGCAGCGATGCTGCGGGCAACCTGCAGCTCAACGGCCGCTGGCACCTGTGGCAGGCCAAGGTCTGGCTGGTGCTGGCCGACGACTTGGCCGGCCGGCCCGGTGATCAGCAGCCTGACGGACTGCGGCGCTGGCGACCGCAGGACTACCTGTTTGAAAGCCGTCAGCTGCCGCTGGCGGCTCTGCCAGTGCCGCGCTGAGCCGCTGGCCGATTCTTGCTTTGACCCGGCTGCGGCGGGCGGCCTATACTGCCGCCTCCACCGCCTAACCGGGAGCCGCACGTGACCCTATCAAGCCCGCCCGACCTCAAAGATCTGCTGGAAAAAATCAACAGTTACGGCAAGGAGAGCATCGAGGACATCCTCCATGTGCTGGCGCAGTCGGTCAGCCTGCTGACCGGCCTGAGCCGTTGCCGCATCTATCTGGAAGACCTGACCAAGGGCCGGCTGGTGTGCGCCCAGGCCAGTGGCCGGCACAGTCAGGAACTGCTGGCCATGAGCTTCCCCATCAGCACCGGCGGATTCCTGATCTCGCATGTTTACAGCAGTCAGGAGGAGATCCTGCAAGAGGACATGGGCACGCTGGAAGCGGTCGAATCGCGTGACATCGCCCGCCGTTTCCATATCCGCGCCAGCTGGCTGCTGCCGTTGGTACATGCCGGCCGCTCCATCGGCGTGCTCTGCGTCGACAGTGGCCGCATCGGCCAGCTACCGCCCCAGGACCGCCAGCAACAGCTTAAAACCCTGCTGCAACAGGTCATCCCGACCCTCGACATCGCCCGTAAATACCACCAGCAATTGCTGCTGGCGCGTCGCATCGATGAAGGCAAGAACCGCGAGGCGGCCCTGTACATGATGAAATCAGCCGTCCATCTGGTGGAGAACCTGACCCTGGCCTCGGTGCTGGTGCCCTCACCGCTGTCCGCCGGCAACCGGGCCCAGGGGCTGCAGATCCTGGCGTCCTATTCCGAGCAGCCCAAGGCCAAGAAGGTTTATGAAGACGAGCAGCTCATCAGCCTGAGCCAGGGAGAATCGCTGCTGTCACGCTACATCGCCGACGACGGCACCATCATCGACGAGCGCTTTCTCGAACCGCTGTACTTTTCCAATCTGGCCGCCGAACCGCTGCAGAAACGTTACCTGACCGAGGAACTGGGGCTCAAATCGCTCTATGCCGTACCGCGCTACGCCCCCCACAGCCGCCGTATTCACTGTGTGGTCAATTACTACAGCGACAAGGATCACAACTTCACCGAGTTCGAGCGCGGCCTGCTTGACGCCCACGCCGAAATGGCCGAGCGGGTCATCCGCGAGATCGGCGGCGAGCATATGGAGATCCAGGTGCTCGCCGAGATCAACGATCTTTTGCAGGAGCGCTTCGACGGCCTGCAACCCTTCCTCAATCGCGTACTGTCGAAGGCCACTGAGCTGATCGGAGCCGATACCGGCAGTATCGCACTGGTGCGTGAACAGGAGGACGGCATCTGGCTGATGGTGGAGGACAGCGACGGCACCATCATCGGCGCCAAGAGCAAGGAATGGCTGAAGAAGAATATTCCACCGATCCGCGTCGGCGGCCATGAGCTGCCACCGGAACAGCGCAGCCTGACCGGTCTGGCGGCCTTCAGCGGGCAGGCCAAGCTGGTGGCCAACACCGACGAGGTGGGGCCGCAGGATTTCTATCGGCCGATCACCAACCATGTAAAAAGTGAACTGGCCGTCCCCATCCTCAGCGACGACAAGGTGGTCGCTGTCATCTGCCTGGACAGCTTCCGGCCCCATTACTTCACCGACGAGCATCGCCGCATCCTGCGTATCATCGAACGGATGATCGCCCGCTACTTGGTCGACCTGCAGCAGATCGCCGCCCTCACCGACGAGGTCCGCCAGCTGCGCCGCGACGTAACCTACAAAGACCCGAAGATTTCCTCCTACAAGCTCGGCAACATCATCGGCAATTCGCGCAAGGCCGGCGAGGTGGTCAGCTTTATCCAAACGGTCACACCGCTGGTGTTCAACCGGCTGCTGTCCTGGCTGCGCAACAGCGCCGAAGACAATGCCCTGGGACTGCCCTCCATCTTCATCACCGGTGAAACCGGCAGCGGCAAGGAATTTGTTTTCAACAACATCTATTCGCGCCTCAACGAGATGTACCAGACCCAGCTGCGCAACGGTCGCGAGCTGCCGGTCAAAAAAACCAACATCGCCGCCTACAGCGGTGATCTGACCTATTCGGAGCTGTTCGGCCACAAACGCGGCGCCTTTACCGGGGCCCATACCGACCGCAAGGGCATTCTCGAAGAGGCCCACGGCGGTGTGGTCTTCCTCGACGAGATCGGTGACGCCGATCCCAAAACCCAGGTCCAGCTGCTGCGCTTTCTCGACAACGGCAGCTTCGTCCGACTGGGGGAAAACCAGACCCGCTTCGCCCGCGTGCTGCTCATCGCCGCTACCAACAAGGATCTGCCACAGCTCATCGCCCGCGGTCTGTTCCGCGAAGATCTCTATCACCGGCTGTCGGAACTGACCCTGGAGATTCCGTCCCTCAATGAACGGCGCGAGGACATTCCCGACCTGAGCACCCACTTCCTCGGCAAGCTTTACCGCGCCTACAAGCATCCGGACGACCGCGAGGATGAACCGCCCCAGCTCAGCAGCAGCGCCCAGCAACTGCTGAAGGAACATCATTACAGCGGCAATATGCGCGAACTGCGCTCGATCCTGCTGCGCGCCCTGTTCTTCAGTCGCGGCAAGATGATCGGCGCCGACAACATCCGTCGCGCCCTGGCCACCCGCCCCGATCCGGTCGACACCAGCGAACCGCACGGCGCCCTTAACCGCCAGCTGGCCCAGCAGCTGTTCGACCGCATCGTCAACGGCGAGGAAAACTTCTGGACCGCCGCCTACGAACCCTACAGTCGCAATCGGCTGGCCCGCGACACCATCACCGACATCATCGATCTGGCACGCCAGCGCGGCGCCCGCACCATGCCCCGCATCGCCGCCCTGCTGAAGGCCTGCGACCCGGCCAGCGAAGACGCCGAACAGCGCAAGCTGTTCTACCGCTTCAAGAATTTCCTCTACAAAACCATCCGCATCTGAGCCGCCGATGACCGCCCTTGATCCTGCCCGTTTGGTGCTGGTGCTGGTGGAACCCCAGCAGCCCGGCAATATCGGCGCCGCCTGCCGCGCCATGGCCAATTTCGGCGTCCAGCAGCTGCGGCTGGTCAACCCGTGCAACCACCTTGCGCCCGAGGCCGTCAAGTTCGCCGTCAGCGCCAGCCCCCTGCTCGGCCAGGCCGAGCAGTTCAACGACCTGCCTGCCGCCCTGGCCGATCTGCATTTCAGCGTGGCTCTGACCCGCCGCCTTGGGCGGTTGCGCGGTCAGCCCGAAGAACTGCCCCACCTGCCCGGCAAGCTGGCCAGCCTGCCCAGCGCCAGCCGCATTGCCCTGGTCTTCGGCCGCGAAGACAAGGGCCTGACCACCGCCGAACTGCTGGCCTGCAGCTCGGCCGCCACCATTGCCACGCCGGGCGACAAGGGTTCTCTCAATCTGGCCCAGGCCGTGGTCGTCACCCTGTACGAACTGACCCGCCCTGCCCCTGCCGTGGCCGTTACACCCGCCGCTGCGCTGGCGCTACCCAATCATCAGCAGATCGAAAGCCTCATGCGACCCGTGGAAGAACTGATCGATCGCATCGGCTACAGCAATCCCAGCCGGCCCGAGGTAATACCGGCCATGCTGCGCCGCCTTCTGGCGCGGGCACTGCCCGACCCGGCCGAGATCAACCTGCTGCGCGGACTGGTGGAACAGCTGTCGCAAAGTGTGCAGGACTGGCCGGGCAAACGACGTGGCTGATTGCTGCTGGCCATCACTCCACCCCAAAGCTCTGCCGGAGCTGCCTGGGAAGCAAAACCATGCACTCTTCAAGGTATACGAGCAGGTCACCGCACCGGCGCTCTGACCAGCACAGGCATAAAAAAAGACGGGCTTCCTCACAGAAGCCCGTCTTTTTTTATGCCTGTGCCAGTTGGCAGCAACACCACTGCCGGGAGTTCTTATCCCACCATCACAGATAGGTGCGGGCGCCAACGTAACGTTTGCGGTAATAGTTGTCATCGAGGCGGGAAACCGCCACCGGTTTGCCCCGCCGGGGCGCATGGATAAAACGGCCGTCGCCGACATAGATACCAACATGGGAAATGCGGCTGCCACTGATGGCGAAAAACACCAGATCGCCCGGTCGCAGCTGGGCGCGAGGGACAGGGCGGCCGACGCGGTATTGCTCACCGGAACTGCGCGGCAACTCCAGTCCATTAAGGCGGTAAGCCGTCAAGGTCAGACCACTGCAATCAAAACCATTTTTTTCCGACATGCCGCCATAACGGTAGGGCGTCCCGAGAAAGCGCTGGGCCGTGACCACCAGTTCATGCCGCAGCCCCAGGACCGGCTCCGGCTGCCGCAACAGCGGTGCCGTCTGCGGTGCCACGACATAGAAATCGGCGATCAGATCCTGGCGCTGCAGACGCTCGGCTTCAGCCCGGGCGGTAGCCGCCGAAGGATAGTCGCCAAAACGCACCCGGTACAGACCGGCATCGGTTTCAACCGCCTGGGCATCACAGCCAGCATCGGACAGCTGCTGCGCCAGCCGTTCGGCGTTGTCCTGCCGGGAGAAGGCACCGACCTGAATGCTGTAACCCAGCAACTGCACCGCCGGCGGTTCGACAATCGCAGCCGCTGTGGCCTCGGCCGGCACTGCGGCTGCGGCCTCCGTTAGCACAACCAGCGCCTGCGACGGTTCAGACGCTCCCGCAGCGGTAGCCGCCTTTTTTCCGTTGCTGTCAGCGACCGACGTGGCCGGCAGGACCACCCCTGCTGTTTTTTCCGCCATGGGAATCGGCGCCATACAGCCAACCAACCCGCTGGTCAGACCAACAAGCAGCAGCAGGATTTGGGCAACATTCCTCATCGGCATACCTTCCTTGATAATGGACATTTGGCAAGAACCGCCTAGTGGTAAAGACTTACGATTTGCGCCACGAAACTGTTATAGTCGGGAAGTGCCAAACCCTCCGATGCCGTTTTCGGCCCCATGAACTCAGATGCGGATACCGCCCGATGCCCAGATCGCTTATTCTTGTGCCGCTGCTGCTGGTCGGATTCCTCTGTCCGCCATTCCTGACAACCGCCGGTGCTGCCGCGCACAGCGACATCCGCATCGCTGTGCTGGCCCTGCGCGGCGAAGAGGCTGCACTGCAAAGCTGGCAAGCCACGGCGGATTATCTCAACCGCAAGATTCCCAGCCAACAGTTCCGCATTGTGCCCTACGATTTCACCGCGATTGTGCCGGCGGCGCGCCAGCACGCCTACCATTTCGTTATCACCAACCCGTCGATCTATATCGAGCTGGAAGAACTGTGCGGTGCCAGCCGAATCGCCACCTTGCGGCGCCAGGTGGCTGGCCGGAGCCAGACACGCTTTGGCGGTGTCATCTTCTGCCGGTCAGAGCGCACCGACCTGCAGACCCTGACGGACCTGAAAAACCGTCGCTTCATGGCGGCCGGCGAAAACTCCCTCGGCGGCTGGCGCATGGCCTGGTATGAACTGAAGGCGGCCGGCATTGAGCCGGCAGAGCATTTCGCCCAGCTGCGTTTCGGCGGCAGCCACGATGCCGTGGTGGCAGCCGTCGCCCAGGGTGCGGTTGATGCCGGAACCGTCCGCACAGGCATCCTCGAGGATCTGGCGGCAACCGGGGTCATCCGGCTAACAGATTTCCGTATTCTGCAGCCCCGCCAGCATGAGGGTTTCGATCTGCTGCACAGCACCGACCTCTACCCGGAATGGCCCATTGCGGTTCTGCCACAGACCGACGCGTCTCTGGCGCAGCAGGTTACCATCGCCCTGCTGGAGATGGCCGATAACGACCCGGCCGCGCAGGCTGCCGCCAGTGTCGGCTGGACCGTTCCGCAAGACTATACCAGATTACATGAACTCTTCAAAGCGCTTCGACTTGGGCCTTACCGGGACTACGGCAGCTTCACCTTCACTGCGGTGCTCCGTCAATATGGCTGGGTACTACTCGGCGCCACGGCGGCTATCGTCCTGCTGCTGCTGTACACCGCTTTCGTGCTGCGACTTAATGGCCGGCTCAAGCGCACCCACGCTGAGCTGGCCCAGGCCCATCAACAGCTCAAGGCGGCCCAGTTTCAGCTGCTGCAACAGGAAAAGCTGGCCGCCATCGGCCAGCTGGCGGCCGGCATTGCCCACGAAATCAACAATCCGGCCGGTTTTGTTCTGAGCAATCTTGATGGCATCGCAAAAACCAGCAAACGACATAAAGTCTTGAAATAATTTGATATAGCCGAAGTTGCCACTTTACTCCGTGTCTGACTTTTGGCAAAATAACCGCAAAAATTCAAGAGGTTATGAGG
>Ga0265295_1002374_pt1 | contig 30110 bp, 25 predicted proteins | sample Munlansysbiofilm_FD_192503 | JGI IMG/M metagenome (GOLD analysis project Ga0265295, IMG submission 192503) | Leachate microbial communities from a municipal landfill in Southern Ontario, Canada - Methane capture system biofilm | ecosystem: Engineered > Solid waste > Landfill > Unclassified ... | reverse complement strand
GCTACTTCGCTATTCGGTACTCATTATTCAGTGTTCATTATTTCTTTGAACATCGAACGCTGAACATCGAATGATGAATGATGAAGTTTTGGTTTGGCAGGGGCCGTTCCCATTTTAAACCATGGTTTTTGGAATTTTTGTACTTCAGAATTCTACATTCATAATTCAGTGTTCATTATTTCTTTTTTTCTACATTTTTTTCATCCTTCAAAAAACTCCCCCATCATCCGCTTCGCCTCGTCCCATCTCTCTTTGCGAATGCAGTACTTTATCTTTGGCGGATTGAATTCGCCCTGAATAAGCCCCGCTTCTTTTAGCTCGCTCAAATGCTGCGATAGCGTGCTACGGGCAATTGGTAAATCCTGTGCAATATCGCCGCTGTAGCAGCAGGTTTGTTCCGATAGTATCTCCATAATTGCTATCCGAGCCGGATGGCTGAGCGCCTTGGAGTAGCGAGCTAGCGCTTTTTGCCTATTGGTATAATTTGGCTTTGTCATGGTAATGCATTTGATGTTTCGCAATATTACGAAATGTTTTTATTTCGGCGAAATACGAAATGATTTTTTTTGATTTCCCATTGGTTTGAACCAATATCCTTTTTTAGGGTTAACTATGAAAATAATTTTTGAAATGAAGAGTTGGAGCGAGCTAAAATACACCAAGCAACGAATTGTTAGCCATAAGAAGATTGCAGAGGGGGCTTACATACTTTCGTTTAGTCGGAATTTTGATTTTAAGGCAGGGCAAGTTGTTGGCCTTGGAATTAACAAGGAGATTGCCCCAAGGCTATACAGCATTGCCAGCGCCGAGAAGGCCGATATGGTCGATATCCTTTATGCAGAGAAATCGGGTGGAGAGCTTTCTCCAGCCTTGCCACTGTTTAGGGAAGGCGATGAGATACTGGTTTCGGAGCCGTTTGGAACGTTCACGCAGTATTCCGATGATGCTGTTTACGTTGCTGCGGGTACGGGCATAGCACCTTTTATGTCCAGAATTCTTTCGGAGAAAGGGAATAGTCCTACGCTAATTCATGGTGTTAGCTACCCCGAATATTTTTACTATAGCGATTTCCTAACCGAAAAGCTTGGTCGTAATTATATTCAGTGTTGCTCCCGTTGCGCTGAGGATGATTACTTTCAGGGGAGGGTAACGACCTTTCTTACGCATTGGCAAAACCTCGATACCACCAAAAAGTATTACCTTTGCGGCAGCGCCGAGATGGTTGTTGATACCCGCGATGTGCTAATTTCGCGCGGAGTACCATTTGCCAATATTAATGCGGAGATTTACTTTTAGGAATTTTCACGCAGACCTGCCAAATGACTGGCAGGCAGGGGCGCAAAGCCGCAAAGTATTAAGAACGCAAAGTTTTCTGTTATGTCTGAGAACGAGATATCAAAAATAATTGTTGATGCTTGTTTTAGAATACACAAAAAGTTAGGTCCAGGACTTTTCGAATCGGTTTATGAGAGGATTTTACAAATAGAATTCAATGTCGTTTAGTTAAGAAATCCTCCGAAACGCCTGATTTTATTAGCCTTGAGGTGTAAAATAGTTCTTTGAAAAGTTTGTGATTCAGATTTGATTCCCTATCTTGTAGGGGTATATAGGGGGTAACCCGAATGCCTGTCAAAACTTAGATTATCGAGAAAAACTAACAACAAATATCGACTATGAAATTGAAAATGAGCAATTTGTCAGCCGTTCCAAAGACGGCAGTGATGGGGTGTTCACACGTAGCCGAAAACTTCCACTCAAAATAATAATCCTCCTTGTGCTGAAGTTCAAGAGTTCTTTACAACGAGACCTGGATCGCTTTTACAAAGAAGTAATGAAAGGCGACTTCAACATCAGGGAGGTGACCAAGGGAGCCTTCACTCAGGCTCGGGCAAAACTGAACCCTTGGGCCTTTAAGCGACTTAATGAAGTTGCGGTAAATTCTTTCTACGAAGGCGCATCATACATTGTGTGGCACGAGATGCGTTTGTTGGCGGTCGATGGGACTCGCCTGGTATTGCCGAATCATCCCAGCGTGGTTGAGGCGTTTGGAGTGCATCAATTTGGCCCTAAAGCAGACAGCCCCCGCTCACTGGCCTTAGGGTCATTGTTGTATGACGCCCTGAATCTTGTCACTTTAGATTCTCAGATAGCCCCTTACGCTTCAAGTGAAAGAGACTTGTTGCTGGAGCATTTGGAGCATGTCAAACCTGGGGATTTGTTACTTCTTGACCGCGGCTATCCCAGTTTTTGGCTGTTGTTTCTGCTTAAAGCGAAAGGTATTGAGTTTTGTGTTCGTTTAAAAGAGGACTGGTGGCTCAAAGCGAAGGACTTCGCAGAGAGTTCTGAGAAGGAGAGAATTGTAACCTTTGCTTTACCTAAGAAAGACCGATCAAAGCTCAAGGACTTTCCCCACATGCTGGATCGAGAGATAACCTGCAGGTTAATAAAGGTCGAGCTTGAAAATGGAGGAAAAGAGGTCCTTTGTACCTCGCTGGAGGATAGTGCTACTTATCTCCATGAAGACTTTGAGGAGTTGTACCATTACCGCTGGAACGAGGAGGAGGCATACAAATTACTAAAAAGCCGGATTGAGCTGGAGGACTTCTCAGGTAAAACAGCAAAGGCTGTAAAACAGGACTTCCATGCCAAGGTGTTTTTAATGACGCTTTGCGCTGCGTATGCACATCCAATTGAAGAAAAGGTGATTGCAGAGTACCAAGCAGACAAGGAAAGGAAGCACGATCAAAAAATCAACCGCACCAATGCACTGGCAACCACAATGGATATGCTGGTTCCGGCTTTTATTCATAAAAAATACAAGGAGGCTCTGGATGCTTTTGATCTGTTGGTTTGGAACACCAGGGAAATAATACGCCCAGGGCGGAGCAATCCACGAAAGAAGAGACAGAAAAAACCTTACGCAATGAATTACAAACCGTTATAAAATATCACTAACTAAACGACATTGAAATAGAATTGGAAAAAAGTGGGCTAGTTGTAGAAAGACAAATAGTAATTCCTGTTATTTGGGATGATGAAGAAATTGAACAGGGATTTAAGGCTGATTTAATTGTCAATAAAAAGGTAATTGTTGAGTTAAAGTCTATAGAAAAGCTTGCAGCAGTGCATCATAAGCAATTACTAACCTACCTTAAGCTAACAGGCATAAAATTAGGCCTTCTTGTTAATTTTAAAGAAAACCTAATTAAAGATGGTATAACCCTAATAGTAAACAATTTATAAAGTTAGACAGCTTCTTACGCTTTGCGATTAACAAAACTGCGTCTTTGCGTCCCCACCTGCCGTCGGGCAGGTTTGCGAGAATTATATCTTAGCGAGCAACAATGCTGCGTCTTTGCGTCTTTGCGAGAAATTAAATTAAAAAGCGAGAAACACCATGCAAAAACCCCCTCTTTTCGGACTTACCCTTTCGCAGCTGACCGACCTGGTGTTGGCCGAAGGCTTGCCTAAGTTTGCTGCAAAGCAAATAGCCGACTGGCTATACAAAAAGGATATCGAGAGCATCGACCAGATGACCAACCTTTCACTCGATGCCCGAGCTAAGCTTAAGGAAAAGTATCGTATCGGTTTGGTAAAACCTACCAAGGTGGCCAAATCGGCCGATGGAACAAAAAAATATCTGTTTACCACCGAGTCGCTGATGTTTGTTGAGGCGGCTTACATTCCCGATGCCGATAGGGCAACGCTTTGCGTATCGTCGCAGGTGGGGTGCAAAATGGGCTGCCTGTTCTGCATGACCGGCAAGCAGGGCTTTCAGGGAAACCTATCGGCTGGCGAAATTGTGAACCAGCTCCGTAGCATCCCCGAGTGGCAAGGGATTACCAACATTGTGTATATGGGTATGGGCGAGCCCTTCGATAATCCTGATAACGTGCTGGCGTCGCTCGAAATCCTTACATCCGATTGGGGAATGGCTATGAGTCCACGCCGCATTACCGTTTCAACTATCGGCGTTAAGCCCGCAATGATTAAGTTCCTTGAGAATAGCCAGTGCCATTTGGCTGTGAGCCTGCACAATCCTTTCGACGATGAGCGCCGTGCGCTCATGCCCATACAAAATGTTTACCCCATTCAGGATGTGGTTGATGAGATTAGGCGATACGATTTCTCTGGTCAGCGGCGCGTTTCGTTCGAGTATGTCATGTTCGACGGCGTAAACGATTCGCCACGCCACGTTAAGGAGCTTACGAGGTTGCTTAGTAACCTAAACTGTAGGGTTAACCTAATCCGTTTCCATCCCATCCCCGACAGCCCATTAAAGGGCTCGTCAGATGATAAGATTATGGAGTTCCGCGATGCTCTAACATCCAAAGGGATTTTTACCACCATCCGCACCTCGCGAGGCGAGGATATTCAGGCGGCATGTGGACTACTCTCCACTAAGGAGTTGTTAAGTCAGAAGAAGTAAAAACCTCGATGCCTATTGGCACAGCCTTTGCCTTGGGTTCATAGTTTTTTGCTATTATTTGCTAACTTGCCATCAATTAATACACCATTGTGATATGAAAACGAGTAGCCTAACACTTGCCCTTATGCTCATGTTTAGCATAGCCAATTCTCAGCAAACTAGCTATACCGCCACCGAGGCCAACTCCTTTGCGTTGAGTATGTACAAACAGTTTGCGCAGGCCGATAACGACAATGTTTTTTTCTCTCCCATTAGCATTAGCATGGCCCTTGGGTTGACCTATGCTGGAGCCGATGGCGAGACCAAAAGGCAAATATCCGAGGTGCTTAACTTCCCATACAACGATAAGGATTTTCACGCCCAAATGGGACAACTTCAAAACAATCTGTTAGATAAGCAATCGGAGGGCGTTGATATTGCCCTGGCCAATCAGCTGTGGACCGAAAATAGCTACCGTTTTAAGTGCCGATACCTACGTACCACACAAAAATCGTATAACTCCCCAGTAAAAAGACTCGATTTCAGAGGAAACCCTAACGCTAGCCGTATTGAGATTAACCAGTGGGTTGAGGAGCTAACACGCGATAGGATTAAGAACTTGCTGCCCGATGGGTCCATATCTAGCCAAACCCGTTTGGTGCTTACCAACGCCATATACTTTAAGGGACAGTGGGATAAGGAGTTTGAGAAGGACAATACCCATAACGATACCTTTACAACCATTGATGGTGAAAAGCTGGAAACGCCCATGATGAACGCCAAAGAGAAATTCAACGTATATCAGGGCGATGGTATAAAGCTTCTTGAACTGCCATACAAAGGCAACGATTTTTCGATGCTGGTGCTACTCCCCAACGAGGATAGGACGCTAGGTGAGATTGAAAGAACCTTGAGTGTCGATAATCTGAATGATTATATCAGCAAGCTAGCCGAGAGGGAAGTTATGCTAAAGCTACCCAAGTTTAAGTTCGATGCCGAGTATCAACTTAAGCAAACCTTGTCGGAAATGGGAATGCCCATTGCCTTTAGCAATGCGGCTAACTTCTCGCGCATGTCGAGAAGGAACGATTTAAAGATTGATGAAGTTTTTCACAAAGCATTTGTAGAGGTGTCGGAAGAGGGAACCGAGGCCGCTGCTGCAACCGGTGTTGTCATGGTGCTAAAGTCGGTGATTATACCCTTTGAGTTCTATGCCAACAGGCCTTTCATTTTTATTATTCGAGAGAATGCAAAAGGTAATATCCTATTCATGGGGCGAGTTACAAATCCAAATATTTAGCATAGGCAGTGAGCAAACATATTGCGAACCTTATTAGCCAGGGCGAGCATCAGCAGCTCGATTTTAAGCACTCCATTTCCGACTCCAAGAAGATAGCCCGTTCGCTGGCCGCCTTTGCCAATACCGCTGGCGGTACGCTGCTGATTGGGGTTAAGGACAATGGCAATGTGTCGGGCGTAAACTCCGACGAGGAGTTCTATATGCTCGAGGGCGCTGCCCAAATGTACTGCAAACCCGAGGTTAAGTTTAAAATTACCCATTGGGAAATTAACGGTAAAATTGTGCTTGAGGTTTACGTTAAGCACGATCCAAAAAATCTTTACAAAGCACCCGATAAAGGCGGGAAATGGAAAGCCTACTTTAGGCTCGATGACGAGAATATGGTGGCCACCCCGCTACAGGTAAAAATATGGAAAGCCAGCCGCTACCGAAAAGCTGTGCAGCTATCGTTAACGCCACAGGATAATGCTTTGCTCGATTTTATTAGAACCAAGCAAAAAGTTACCGTCGAGCAGTGTGGCCGCGCCGCATTCATGTCGTACGCCGAGGCTGAGAAAAGGCTTGTAAATTTGGTTGTTTTGGGTGTTGTTGATTTTAAATCGACCCACGAAGGCGATTTTTTTGAGGTTGCAAAAGAGGTTGATTGAAACGATTAGCATTCTGCAATTTCCATCCTCCCTGTTTTAACGTTAAAACGCAAAGAAGAATAAATATAAACCAGTACCCACTCCCCATCCCAACTTCATCATTTTACATTTTACCTTCAAAGAATCTCACGCAAAGGCGCTAAGCAGCAAGGGACAACTAGTAGTTAATCTCCTTATCCACACCCTCTAAGGAGGTATATAGCGATAGGGTATATATTGCAAAACCTAAAGTACCCCTGTCTTACTGACGAAGTCAGGCACCCCGTAGGGCGTGCAATAGGTATTAGTATCCCTTATTGCGCACCTGCCTGCAGCATGCAGGGCTACGAAGCGCTAAAATCATTTGAGATAATCTTTTCAATCGCTATGCGCCCCCTCTGGGGGCAGTATTCAACTCGCATTGTCTAACATATTAAAACTAAACTGATATACTGGACAGACAGAAGCGTAATGGCATGTAGCGCCACTCACCACTAATTTTGAGCATTTGCTGCAAGGCAAAGTGCAAAAACCCTCTGTGTCCTCAGTGTCTACTCAAGTATTATCAGCACTCTATCCATTTGCTAGGAGCCCCTCGCAGCAACAAGCAACATCCATATGCAAGCAAAAAATACTCTGTGTTAAAAATCTCACGCAAAGTCGCTAAGCCGCAAGCACGCAAAAAGCAGTTAGCTACTACCCAGTACCCACTCACCACCCCATTTTAAGCATTTGCCGTAAGGCAATGGCGATAAAATAACTCTGTGTCCACTGTGTCTTCTCAAGTATTATCAGCACTCTATCCATTTGCTAGGAGCACTCCCAGCAACAAGCAACATCCGTATGCAAGCACAAAAAAACTCTGTGTTAAAAGTTTAAACGCAAAGCCGCATCCTTGCAAATTATTGTAAAAGAATTAGAATAGATTTTTTATGGCAAAGTAAATGCGTACTTTTGCACCCCTTTTCAGAATAATAATAATAATATCACCATAATTTATGATTACAGTTTCCAACTTAGCCATTCAGTTTGGCAAGAAGTTTCTTTTTCAGGATGTAAACCTAAAGTTTTTGCCGGGCAACTGCTACGGAATAATTGGGGCCAATGGGGCTGGGAAGTCGACCCTCCTTCGTCTTATCTCAGGCGATTTAGACTCTACCCGTGGGTCGGTAAGCCTTGGCCCTGGCGAAAGGCTCTCGGTGCTAAAGCAAGATCACTTCGCATTCGATGAGGTTACCGTGCTTAGCACCGTGCTCATGGGGCACAGCGTGCTTTGGGATATAATGCAGCAAAAGGATGCAATATATGCCAAACCCGATTTTAGTGATAAGGATGGAATTAAGGCCGCCGAGCTGGAAAGTAAGTTTGCCGAAATGGATGGTTGGAACGCCGAGAGCGATGCAGCTGCCCTGCTAAGCGGTTTGGGTATTAAGGAAAACCAGCACTACAAGCTTATGAAGGAGCTCAGCGGTAAGGAGAAGGTTCGTGTGCTGCTGGCGCAGGCACTTTTTGGTAAGCCCGATAACCTTTTGCTCGATGAGCCCACCAACGACCTGGACCTTGAAACCGTGCGTTGGCTCGAGAACTACCTGTCGAATTTCGAGAATACCGTTCTGGTAGTTTCGCACGATAGGCACTTTTTAGATTCGGTTTGTACGCATACTGTTGATATCGATTTTGGTAAGATTAAGCAGTTTGCCGGTAACTACAGCTTCTGGTACGAGTCGAGCCAGCTGGCTCTGCGTCAACAGCAGCAGCAGAACAAGAAGGCCGAGGAGAAGAAGGCCGAGCTTCTTCAGTTTATTCAGCGTTTCAGCGCAAATGTGGCCAAGTCGAAGCAAACCACCAGCCGCAAGAAAATGATTGAAAAGCTCAACTACGAGGAGATTGAGCCATCGAACCGTAAGTATCCGGGCATCATTTTTACTCCCGAGCGCGATCCGGGCAATAAGATTCTTGAGGTGAAGAACCTAACCAAAAGCGTAAACGGGGAGTTGCTTTTTAAAGGTTTAAGTTTTACTGTTGAGAAGGATGAGAAGATTGTGTTTCTGTCACGCGATTACCGGCGTATGACTGCACTTTTCGATATCATAAACGGAGTTTCAAAAGCCGACTCAGGAACCTACGAGTGGGGCCAAACCATTACGAACTCTTACTTACCGCTCGATAACTCAAAGTTTTTTAAAAAGGGGATGAGGCTGGTGGACTGGCTTGGGCAGTTCTCGGAGGATACCAGCGAAGCCTTTCTGCGTGGATATCTGGGCAAAATGCTCTTCTCGGGCGAGGAGATTTACAAGGATTCCACGGTGCTTTCGGGTGGAGAGAAGCAGCGATGCATGATAGCCCGTATGATGCTTATTAACGCCAACGTGCTGGTGGTTGATACCCCCACAAACCATCTCGACCTCGAGTCCATTCAGGCGTTTAACAATACGCTAACGCGCTTTAAGGGGAATATCCTGTTGGCATCGCATGACCATGAGTTTATTCAAACCGTTGCCAATCGTATAATTGAGATTACACCAAACGGTATTATTGATAAAATTATGGAGTACGACGATTACATTGCCGATGAGAAAATTAAGGAGCTGCAAGATTCGTTGTACCGATAGCGCTTTTTTAAAAATTATTTAGTGGTAAATACAAAACAAGGCGCAGCTTCAGCTGCGCCTTGCTTGTTTAACCCAGATTAGTCATTAGAAGTTCTGAGAACTAATGGCTTAGCTTTGTTTAACCCTCCCGATGAATCGGGACAAGCTGATTTAGAAAAACTAAATTTGTAAGCATTTATGTGATTTTTCTCTACTCATCGGTGGTGAATTCGCCTAGGTTTTCAACCAGAATGGCTGCATTGGGCACAGGGTTGCCAGTTACAGCATCGGCAAACCGGAGCGTGAAAATATCCTCCTCTATTTCGAGCAGAACATCATCAAACTTATTCTTCATCTGCTCAAACTGAGCCACAGAAGGTAACGATACGAATAGACCTGCTACTGATATTAGCAGTGAGAACAAAAATCTTTTCATAGGAATTGGGTTAGTGTTTACACAATTATTAGTGTGCAAAAATTTTATTTTTGAAAAACTAACCCAAAATAACTCCCACAATGGTTGCCGATATTAGCGAGGCCAGTGTACCGCCAAGTAGCGCTCTCATTCCGTAGCGCGAAAGTAGAACGCGCTTGCCGGGGGCTAGCGAGCCAATTCCTCCAATTTGTATGCCAATGGAGGCAAAGTTGGCAAACCCACAAAGCATATAGGTGGCCATAATTATCGATTTTTCGCTGGCAAAAGCACCCGCTGCTTTAAGCTCGGCAAGGCTAACATATCCAATGAATTCGGTCATAATTAGCTTTTCACCAAGCAAACGTCCAAGCAGGGTTATATCTTCCTTGGCAACACCAATAAGCCACATAACAGGAGCAAATGTGTATCCAAGGATAAACTCAAGCGATAGCGAGTTATACTGGCCGTTGGTAAATGCAGCAATGGAATCGTTGAGGTTGGTCCAGTCGCCAATTTTTTGTACAACAAAGTTGAACATGGCGATAAAGGCTATAAAAACCAGCAGCATGGCGGCTACGTTAACGGCTAGCTTAAGGCCCTCGCTGGTTCCGTTCGATATGGCATCGAGCACGTTATTCCCTATCTTCTCTTTCGGAACCTCAACGTCGGTGTTTATTTTCTCATCCTGTGGGACAAGAATTTTTGAAATGACAACTGCACCCGGAGCCGCCATGATGGAGGCTGCCAAAAGGTGCTTGGCAAAAACCAATCGTTGCACAGGGTCATCGCCACCAAGGAAACTGATGTATGCCGCAAGTACGCCCCCCGCCAGAGTTGCCATTCCCCCAGTCATTACCAGTAGTATTTCCGAGTTGGTCATCTTCTCAAGGTAGGCTTTAATCATTAGTGGCGATTCGGTTTGGCCCAGGAATATGTTCCCAGCTACCGAAAGGCTCTCGGCTCCCGATAGCCTCATGGCTTTAGTCATTACCCAAGCCAGTGCCCAAACAACCTTTTGGATTACACCTAGGTAGAAAAGTAAGCTCGTAAGTGCAGAGAAAAAGATGATGGTTGGTAACACCTGAAAGGCGAAAACGAAGCCAAAAGTGTTTACATCCAGAAAGCCGGGGAATAGAAACTCTGTACCGGCTTTAGAAAAATCGAGGATTTTCACGAAGAACTTACCGGCAAAATCGAAAAACATTTGAACCGGAGGGAATTGTAGGATAGCAAAGGCAAGCAATACCTGAATGCCAAGCCCGATGCCCACCACGCGCCATGATACAGCTTTTCGGTTCGCGCTGAAAAGAAATGCAATGCCAACAATAACCAGCATGCCCAGCAGGCCCCTCATCAGTGAGGTGAAGCTGAAGCTAAATGCCTTCCTTTCCATAAGGATTTGGTTGGTTGGCTGTGGGGTTTCATCTGCTGCTGATTCAAGAGCTTGACTATCGGCAACCAGCTCGGTGTTAATTGTGTCTTGCCTAAGGGTGTTATCGTCATGTTTTTCAGAAGCAACCACTATCATTCCGGTTAGCACAATGCCAATGGAAAGACCAAATAGAATTTTCTTTATCATTTTATTTCGGAGTTAATAATTAGGAGCGTTTGTTAATCTCGTCGCGGATGTTCGATGCCCTCTCGTAATCCTCTTTCGATATGGCATCGTCTAGCAGCATGTTGAGCTCCGCGAGGGTTAAGTGTTTGAGGGCTTCGGATTCGCTATCGCTTTTTGGAGTTTCCTCGGGGGTAGGTGTGGCTTCCGCTTCGCCCTCGTCAACATCAAGCACAATACCTGCCTTGTCAATTATCTCGTCGGTTGTGTAAATTGGGCATCCAAATCTTAGCGCTAAGGCAATGGAGTCGGAGGTTCTAGCATCGATGAATACCTCCTTCTTGCCATTGTCGCAGCGGAGCTTCGAGAAGAAAACGCCCTCCTCTAGCTTATATATCTGCACATCGAGAATCTCTATGCCAAACGATTTTGCAAAGTTTAGAAACAGATCGTGCGTGAGTGGCCGCGGTGGGGTTAGCCCTTCGAGCTGTATGGCTATGGCTTGCGCTTCGAATCCCCCTATGATAATGGGTATGCGTCGCTTCCCGTTCTCCTCGCTTAGCACCAGAGCGTATGCCCCCGACTGAGTTTGGCTGTATGATATCCCTAGCACATTTAGCTTAACCTTATTCATTTACACCACTTACTTTATATGCTTTACATTAGGTAAAAAGATGAGATACAAACCTAGTTTAATTTGTTAAATAATACAAGGAGGGACAAGTTTTGTTGATTTTTTTGTAGGCAAAAAACGCTATTCGTCAGATAATCAAAACCGAAAACTGGTTGGCAAACCCTAGTTGGTAATGTACAAGAAGGATCCGCTAAGCGTTGTTTTGTATCTTTTCAATGGATAGCCACTGGATGCTTGTCCCCAGTTGTGGAACGAATATGTTGTGTTGCAATGTGGGCATTTGCCCGTGTAAAAGCCGTCCTCAACAATAGCTATAGCTGTGCTTTCCTCGACATGCTGCGGACAGGTAGCGTCAAAGGCAAAGAATTCATCAATGGAGTAGCTGTATATAATTACTCCATTTTTGTGGTAGCCCTCGTTGGAGTACACTATTGCGTTACCGGGTGCTTTCAATTCAATAAACTCTGGGAGGTCTAAATTAATTCTGAAGTTAACATATACATCGGGTACAACTTTGGGCTCCTCCTCAACGCATGAGGTAGAAGGAAACATTAACCCTACAGCTAACCCCAGAAACTTTATCTTTGTCCAATTCATAATCGTTACCTTTTTGCAAATATACACTACCTTTACAAAATGCTCAGGTATTTTTTTCGAGTAAACATTTACACAATGAATTTTAGCAAAAGTACTAATACATTTTGTATATTTGTAATCTTAGCATCGATAGCTATTTCGTTAGGCTCTTGCACCAGAAAGGTATACCCTTCGGGGCTTGAAGGAAACTTGCTGGGTACACAAAAAAATTACAAGAAGGAGGTTAGGCAACGCGAAAGGATGGCCCGTAAGGCCGAAAGGCAAACAGCAAGTTTAGAGCGAAAAGCACTCCGCCCGCAGGCCAAGGAGAAGCGAAGAGCAGAGAGAGCAAATAAGAAGGCGGTTGACAACCACATTAAAAACCAGCATCCCGATGTGCAAGCGCGAATGAAGGAGAACCAGCGCTTTACTAAGCAGCGCTACGCTTCGAGTAAGACCTTTTGGAAACGAGTTCAATTTTGGAAAAAAAGTAAATAGAGATGGAATTTGACAGCTTAATTTATATCATAATTGCCGTTGTGCTGGCCATTGTGAATGCCGTGGCTCAAAAAAAGAAGAGGGTGTCGGCCGAAAGACCTGCCCCTAGTGCACCTCCCGAAAGTGTTGACCCCTATTACCATGATGAAGAGGAAGGGGTGAATGTGTTTGACGCCGAAGAGCACGCTGAGGCCAATCCCTTTGAGATTCTGTTTGGCGAGCTGCCGAAAGCGGAGAAGGTGTCGACCCAACCCGAAGCTATTGTAGATACTATTAAGCCAGAGCCAACCCCCGAACCCGAACCCCAGCTTAACGATTTTCATACCAAGATGCAGGAGAAGGCCCAGGAGTTTATCGACTTTAAGCATGAAAAGAATTTCTTCGATTTTGAGGAGGATAGCATAGCCAGCACCGCCATAGGGGATGTTCTTTCCGAAGAGGAAGAGGAAGCTCAGGCCGAGTTGGATAGACAGAACGATATTCTGCAGGATTTTACCGCCGCAAAGGCTGTTGTGTTTTCAGAAATTATTAAACCAAAATATTTTGCCACCGGAGTAAATAGCTAGTATTGTTTTTATTATCAAAAATTCCGTATCTTTGCAACGGAAAAAGAGTTCCGATTTCTCGGAATTCTTTTTTATTTATCATACTTATCAATAATGTTTTTATGCTATGTCGAATGTAACCTATTTAACCAAGGACGGGTTGCAAAAGCTGCAGAAAGAGCTTGAGCACCTACGAACAGTTGAGCGACCAGCCATCTCTCAAATGATTGCAGAGGCCCGCGATAAGGGAGATCTGTCCGAAAATGCTGAGTATGATGCTGCCAAAGAGGCACAGGGTATGCTTGAGATGCGCATTGCCCGGCTCGAGGATGCTATTGCCAAGGCTAGGGTTATTGATGAGTCGAAAATTGATACCGACAAGGTTCAGATTCTGAATAAGATTAAAATTAAGAATTTGGCTACCAGCGCCATTATGGAGTACACCCTAGTCCCCGAAAGTGAAGCAAATATTAAGGAGGGTCGCTTATCGGTTGGTACTCCAATAGCCAAAGCTTTGCTTGGTAAGAAAAAGGGAGAGAAGGTTGAGGTGAGCATCCCCTCGGGAGTGGTAACCTTTGAAATCGTTGATATCTCAAGATAAATTTAATATTTGTCCTATGGCATCCATATTCTCAAAAATAGCAGCGGGCGAAATACCCTCGTACAAAGTTGCAGAAGACGATCGTTACTTGGCCTTTCTTGATATTAACCCCTTGGCCAAAGGCCATGTGCTGGTGATACCCAAACAGGAGGTTGACTATATCTTTGATGTTGACGACAAAACGCTTGCCGATATGATGATCTTTGCCAAGCGTGTGGCTCTGGCTATCGAGAAGGTTGTGCCCTGCAAGCGAATAGGTGTTGCTGTGTTGGGGCTAGAGGTTCCGCACGCCCATATCCACCTTGTACCCCTTAATCAAGAAACCGATATAAGTTTTTCGAAACCAAGGGTTAAACTTACTAATGATGAGTTTGTAGAACTTGCACAAAGCATTTCAGCAGCTTTGTAAAGCAATCTATCAATATCTACCTATTGAGCAGCCAAATGGCTGCTCTTTTTATTTGCATAAGCGTAATTTTTACTACATTTGGTACGAAGCGGATTTGATTGTTGTAAAACCCAAACTCATAGCACCAAATGCTGGTTAAAACCTATGGCAGTGCAGTGCACGGCATAAAGGCAACTACAATTACCATTGAGGTAAGCGTTAGCCAGGGGATAAACTTTTTTCTTGTGGGCCTACCCGATAATGCTGTGCGCGAAAGCCAACAGCGCATTGCCACCGCTTTCGAGTCCATTAAGCAGAAGATGCCTAAAAAGCGTGTGGTTATCAACATGGCCCCAGCCGATATTCGTAAGGAGGGAGCAGCATACGATCTGCCTCTGGCAGTTGGAATTATGGCTGCATCAGAGGTTATTCAGCCTGATATGCTAGCCGAATTTGTTATCATGGGCGAACTCTCGCTCGATGGCTCAGTGAAACCCATAAGAGGAATCCTGCCCATTGCCATACAGGCAAGGGAGGAGGGGTTCAAGGGGTTGATTGTACCATACGACAATGCACGCGAGGCGGCAGTGGTAAATAACTTGGAGGTATACGGTGTCGAGAATCTGGGCCAGGTGGTCGATTTTTTTAACGGCGATATGGAGCTAACCCCAATGGTGGTTGACACACGAGCCGAATTCATTCAGCATGCCAACGAGTACGAGGTAGATTTTTCCGATGTGAAAGGGCAGGAGAATGTGAAGCGTGCCTTTGAGGTGGCCGCCGCCGGTGGGCACAATTTAATCATGATAGGTGCACCTGGTGCCGGAAAAACTATGTTGGCCAAACGATTACCCACCATTATCCCTCCCTTAACGCTTCGCGAAGCGCTTGAAACCACAAAGATCCATTCCGTTGCAGGGAAAATTGACAAGGATACCTCCCTGATGACCCGAAGGCCATTTCGAAGTCCGCATCACACAATTTCCGATGTAGCTCTGGTTGGCGGGGGAACGTATCCTCAGCCAGGCGAAATTTCGCTGGCGCATAACGGGGTGCTTTTTCTCGATGAGCTCCCTGAGTTTAAGCGGACTGTACTCGAAGTTATGCGACAACCACTCGAAGATAGGGTGATAACCATTTCGAGGGCTAAGTTCTCGGTGGAGTACCCCGCCTCATTTATGCTTGTGGCATCTATGAACCCTTGCCCTTGTGGCTACTACAATCACCCAGAGCGGGAATGTGTTTGCTCGCACGGTGTTGTGCAAAAATATCTGAATAAAATATCTGGGCCTTTACTCGACCGAATAGATATTCATGTGGAGGTGGTTCCAGTACCATTCGAGAAGCTGACTGATGCACCTCCCAGCGAGCCCTCGGCCAGCGTGAGAGAGCGGGTTGTGAAAGCGCGCGATATTCAAGCCGAGCGTTTCATTGAGTGGAAGGGCGTTTACTGTAATGCCCAGATGACCAGCAAACTAATTCGGAAATTTTGTGTTTTAGATGATGCCGGTACGGCATTGCTCAAGAATGCTATGGAACGATTGGGGCTGTCGGCTAGGGCGTACGACCGAATACTCAAGGTTTCACGTACCATAGCCGATTTGGAGGGGAGCACAAGTATAAAGCCCGAGCACGTTGCCGAGGCAATTCAGTATCGTAGCCTCGATAGGGATACCTGGGCCGGGTAGGTAGTAACTTTTTGTCCTCCTAGCTGATTTGGGTTTTAAATATGCGATATGATACTAAACAGAGTGATACGTAGGGTAATACTTTTCATGTATGTGGCTTTACTGCTGCAGCTTGGGTTGGCTCAGGAGGGAAACCCTTTTATTACGCATTACAAGCTCCCCGATGGGGTTAGCAATCAGAACTGGGACTTTGTACAGGGCGATAATGGGCTAATGCACATTCTTAACCGCAAGGGAATTTTTTCGTTTGATGGCTTGCAGTGGGAGAACCTTAAGGTTGAGGGAAGGCCAATAGCCTTGGCATACAGCGAAAATCTATTTGTTTGTACCGACAGGGGGGTCGGATATTTGGATGTTACTCCCGAGGGTGAATGTGTTGAGCATCTTTTAATTGAATCGACCGATCAGAATTACTTTTACAAGTTTATCCAGCTACCCGATGGCCTCCTGGTGGTATCGCCTACCACAATTTGCAAGATTACAACTCAGCCGCAGATAAAGGTTGACACCATACACTTCGATGATCGGCCACAGGTATTTATCTCCGACTTATTTGAACTCGAGGGTGGCATATATCACGTACAGAATAGAGCATTTATTTGCTTAAATAAACCCGAGGGTGGGTATGAGATAGTCGCGGGATTGCCCATTGGTTTTGATATGACCTTTTCGTTTGTTCACTCAGGAAATGCATACTTCGGTGCAACCGACAACAAGCTCTATCGGTTTGATGGTGAAAGGTTGACTCCCTTTAGTTTTGACGATCAGGACTACATCGTTGCAAGTGTTCCCACAGGAGGAATATCTGTTGATGATAAAACCTTTGCCCTTGCAACCCTAAATGGGGGCAGTGTTGTTATTAATAGCAACGATGGTACTACAGCATATACGCTTAATTACGTTAGTGGTCTTCCCGATGATGAGGTCTATTCGCTGGGTAGAGATAGCGACAAAGGCTTATGGTTGTCGCACGGTATGGGTATATCACGAGCCGATTTGAACGTTCCTGTCAAATCCTATAGCTATTATCTAGGCCTTAGTGGGAACGTTCTCTCAGCTGCAATGTACAATAATAAGTTTTACGTAGGAAGCAGCGAGGGGCTGTTCTACCTCGATGAGAAGCGCGACTATAAAGCCATTAGCATACCCGTAAAGAGGGAAAGCAAGCCTGCTGAGGTTAAACCAGAGTCAGAGCAGGTTTCTACAGAACCCGAAGCCATCGAGCAGAAAAAAAGAGGGTTTCTGTCGCGGTTGTTTAGCCGTGGATCCGATAGGGTTGAGGAGGCGGAGATACAAGCACAGGTTCAGCAAGAGGCTATTCCACAAGCTCAAGAAAATGAGTTGGCGCCTCAAAGACGAACAATATACCAACTCCAATCGGTCACCCACCAGTACACCCAGGTGCAAGCAGTTAAGGGTAAGGTTAAGCAGCTACTTACATACAACGATAAACTTTACGTGTTAACAAACCGCGGGTTGTACGAGGTTTCCGATGACAAGGTGAGCTATATTGTAAGAGATTTAAACTTAACCTTTATTGAGCCCTTGACCGAGCAGCCAGGGGCCTTTGTGGTTGGTGCCGATGCAGGGGCATATCTTGTCACTCAGTCTCGTGGCCACTGGAATTCAACCCCTTTGATAGAAGGCTATAACGAGCAAATGGTGAGTTCAATACAACTCGACTCCCATAAATTCCTGCTTACTAGTGAATTCGATGTGTTGTTGGTTACTCGATTAAAAGCAAATAGCTATGAAGTAACTAAGATTGCAATTCCTGGCACTCAATACAGCAATCCTATTGTGAGGTGGCATAATGAAAAACCTTATGCTTTTAGTTCCAGCGGAGCCTATCTTTTCGATCCTAGCTTGAACACGCTAATGCTTGATAAAGATTTTCCAATTCGTGAAATTTCAACAATCATCTATAACCAATCGGACTACACATGGTTTAAGCACAATGGAATTTGGGACATTCCGTCATCTGTTTCGGCTGATCTACAGGCAACCAAAAACTATTTAAACCTGTTGGAGAACCCTCAGTACATCCATTACCAAAGCGATTCATGCCTTGTTGTGGTGGATGATTTTAGGCATGTGTATAAGATTAACCTATCTAACCAAGGCCCTCGAGATAATGATTTGGGTATCTTTTTCAAGAGTATAAAGGATAGGGAGGGCAGCCTTTTAGGGTATAGCAATGTTGAGTTAACCTACTCCAACAATGCCCTTAGCATTAGGGTAAGTGCACCGTCGTATGTTAAGGAGGGTTCAGTGTCTTTCCAATATCAAATTAAGGGGCTAATGGATGGTTGGACGCAGTGGAGCAGCGATCCAGCTATGGATTTCCCATATCTTCCGCCGGGGAACTATACCGTTTTGGTCAGGGCAAAAGATGTGCTGGGGATTGTTAGTCCAACCCTTAGCTTTAGCATTGAGGTAAAACCCCCATTTTGGCAAACGCTGTGGTTTTATGCCCTCTGCGGTGCTTGCATACTTGCCCTGTTTTTCTTGATTGTTAAGGTGCGCGAAAGGAATCTAAGGCGCGAGAAAGAGGTGTTGGAACAAAAGGTTCGTGAACGAACCAAAACCATCGAGGAGCAAAAGGAAACCTTGATGAAGCAACGCGACGATCTGGAGACTTATAACCAAGAGATTCTGGCACAGAAGGAGGAGATTGAGGCTCAGCGCGACGAGATTGAGCTGCAGCGCGACCAGATATACAAGCAGAACGATGAGATTACGCAAAGTATAGCTTATGCCCGCAAGATACAATCGGCTGTTATGCCATCTAAAGAAATTGTTAGCTGTATACTACCCAATTATTTTATTATGTTTCGTCCTCGCGATATTGTGAGTGGCGATTTTTACTGGATTGGCGAAAAGGATGACAATATAGTTGTTGTAGCCGCCGACTCTACTGGGCATGGCGTACCTGGAGCATTCATGAGCATGATGGGGGTGTCCTTTATCAACGACATTGTGAACGTTGAGGGCATTGTAAGCCCATCGCAAATACTCGAAAATCTGCGGCAAAAAATAATAACCACCCTATGGCAAACCGGCAAGGATGGCGAGGCGCACGATGGAATGGATATGGCCGTGTGTGTTTACAGAAAGGATATGAGCCAGGTTGAGTACTCAGGCGCATATAACTCCTTGTATATTATCCGCAAGGGGGAGTTGATCGAGTATAAGGCCGATAAGATGCCCGTGGGGGTGCATCCTAAGCAAAATATTGGCTTTACGTCTCATACAATTGATTTATTGCCCGGCGACAATCTTTACATCTTCTCCGATGGTTTTGTCGACCAGTTCGGTGGTCCCCATGGGCGAAAGTTTATGACCAAACCATTTAAGCAGCTGCTCACCACCCTTGATGGATTGCCCGCAGCCCAGCAAAAAAAAAGTGCTTGAGGATACGCTCGATCAGTGGCAGGGAGCATACGACCAGATTGATGATGTGCTTATAGTGGGTGTGGTTGTATCGTAGAGCCAGATTTTTAATCGTTTATGGTTTTGTTAGTCAGGTCGAATACCATTAGGGTATCTGCAAACCCACCGTCCTTAACTAGCTTCTTCATCTGGTTTTTGGTGAGGCTTTGCCTGTAGAATAGGTCATTCGACTCGGTTGTGGAGTCGGGGATTAACCCCAGCGAGGACTTTAGAGTCAAGGTGTCCTCATCGCCTAGCCCCTTGATATAAAAATTGTTTCCCTCTTGGTGCCCTAGCATTACCATCCAGTAGTTATTATCTTCAAGCATATTGATAAAGTAGAACTTATCAACCTTCTTTACAATTAGGCTATCGGAGATTGTGTATTCCCTTTTGGTGGTTCGGTTGCCAAGAGAATCGGTGCTTATGCTTACCCATGAGGTTTTGTTAATAAAATGTGTTTCACCCTCATCAGGCTTGTCCCACTGCCCAATTATTGGTTTTGGCATTTCGTTTATCGACTTTGCATCAATGGGCTGTGGCTCGGGAAAGTAATGCGTGGTGCACGACGAGGCAAAGGCCAGTGCACATGCCGTGATAATGGTTAGGTATTTTCTCATTGTTGTAAGGTTTACCAAACAAATGTACACTAATCGTATGTAAAAGTCAATGCAACAAAAAGAGCCGAGGAATGCCCGGCTCTTAATAAATCTTTCAGTCGATTTGTTACAGGATATGGTACGATACAGCCACGCCAACTGTTACTACCGAGGCCATAACCATTAGTTTTATCAGGATATTTAGACTTGGTCCAGATGTATCCTTGAACGGATCACCCACGGTATCCCCAATTACGGTTGCCTTGTGTGCATCCGAACCCTTGCCACCCATATGGCCTTCCTCAACGTATTTCTTGGCGTTATCCCAAGCACCACCGGCATTGGCCATAAAAATGGCTAGCGCAAAACCGCTGGAGATAGTTCCCAACAGTAGACCTGCAATGCCCGGAACGCCAAATACTATACCCACAACTACTGGGATAAGAAGGGCAATAAGCGATGGGGTTAGCATCTCGCGCTGTGCCCCTTTGGTCGATATCTCAACGCAACGGGCGTAGTCGGGTTCTGCTTTACCCTCCATAATGCCAGGGATGTCGCGGAACTGACGGCGAACCTCGTCAACCATCTTTTGGGCAGCACGGCCCACGGCATTCATGGTCATACCGCTAAAGAGGAATACAGCCATCACCCCAATGAAAATACCTACTATTACCAAGGGGTTCATAAGGTGAATCTCGTAGTGCTGAACAAAATCGATGAATTGGGCATCTATTGCTTTCACCCCATTGATCAGCTCGTCGGGCCTGTCGAGGAATTTCACAAACATCATCCTAATCTCCTCAAAGTATGAGGCAAGTAAAGCTAGTGCTGTTAGGGCAGCACTACCAATGGCAAATCCTTTGCCAGTTGCAGCGGTGGTGTTTCCAAGGGCGTCTAGTGCATCGGTACGTTTGCGTACCTCGGGCCCTAAGGCGCTCATCTCGGCATTACCGCCTGCGTTGTCGGCAATGGGGCCGTAAGCATCGGTGGCAAGGGTAATTCCTAGGGTCGATAGCATACCAACGGCTGCAATACCTATTCCGTACAGGCCAAAGTTTAGGCTATCTGCACCAAAGGTAAAGCCAGTGGCAAAACCAAAGGCTAGCGTAATGGCAATTACAATAATGGCTAGAGGAACTGCTGCAGATATTAGGCCTGTTCCAACTCCACTGATAATTACGGTTGCTGGCCCGGTGCTGCTCGACTCAGCAATCTTTTGAGTTGGGCGGTATGCCGATGCGGTAAAGTATTCAGTCGATTGTCCGATGGCAATACCTGCGGTTAGTCCAACTATAATTGAGCCCCAAATGCCAAGGGGTAATCCTAGAAACTTAAGTATAAAGAATGATGCGATTACGATTAGCACGGCGCTAATGTTTACGCCAAATCCCAGCGACTTTAGCAGCTGCTTTTGGGTTGCTCCCTCCTTGGTGCGCACAAGGAACACGCCGAGGATAGATAGTATAGTTCCCACAGCAGCAATAAGCATTGGGGCTATCACCGCATTGTTTTGCAGGGGGCTGTTGATATATGCAGCGGCACCCAGCAGGGCCGAGGCAAGAATTGATGCAGCAAACGACTCGAAAAGGTCGGCACCCATACCAGCCACATCGCCTACGTTATCGCCTACGTTATCGGCAATGGTAGCAGGGTTACGTGGGTCATCCTCTGGGATGTTAGCTTCAATTTTGCCCACTAGATCGGCCCCCACATCGGCTGCCTTGGTGTATATACCACCACCCACACGGGCAAACAGGGCCTGGGTTGAGGCACCCATGCCGAAGGTAAGCATCACAGCGGTAATGGTCATGAGCTTGTAGCCACCCTCCATCTCGGGGATAAAGTAGTTAAGCACGATGAACCAGATGGAGATGTCGAGCAGTACGAGCCCCACAACAACAAGGCCCATTACTGCACCACTCCTAAACGCTAGGCGAAGACCTGCATCAAGCGATGTTCGACAAGCATTCGCAACGCGGGCCGAAGCAAAAGTGGCAGCCTTCATGCCAAAGAAACCTGCCAAGCCCGAGAATGCACCCCCTGTTATAAATGCAAATGGAACCCAAGGGTTTTGGACTCCGAGGCCATAGGCCAAAATTGAAAAGATTATGGTTATAACCACAAACACAATGATAACAATTTTATACTGCTGCCTTAGGTAGGCGCTTGCGCCCTTACGCACGTGGGCAGCAATTTTCTTCATCGTGTCGGTCCCTTCGTCTGCCTTCATCATTTGGGCAAAGAACCTCCAGGCAAATGTTAATGCCAAAATGGAGGCCACTGGGACTAACCAAAACATTGGGTTTCCAATCATGTTAGTTGATTTTTGATTAGGTTAAAAACTTTGGTTTTTATTGTAAGCCGAAATTACTTGCCATGTATAACAATCACAAATTTTTAAACCAATTTTTTGTATTTTTTCAAATACCCAACATAAATGATGTTGATAAACTGATGGTTATATATGTAAGAAAATGCATTTGTTAGCATTGTCATAGATTATGGCCAGTAACAAATTGCATCATCAAGATGTTTACACGAATAGCTGTTTTTTTTGTTGCATAGCCCGTGTTGCCTCGGTTACCAGTTGCTTGCGCATAATGTAGAGAAAGCGGGAACAACTATTCGAGGGGAGCCTATGGTGGCCTCATTTTTTCGATGGTATAGAGTTAAAGCAACTTGAAGTGGTTAGTACTCAGCCCCAAACTGCATTAGGTACTCCTTTATAAAGCTGTGGATTTCGCCATCGAGTACCTCTTGCACATTGCCCGTTTCATACCCTGTGCGAACATCCTTAACCAGCTTGTATGGGTGTAGCACGTAGTTGCGGATTTGCGACCCCCACTCAATTTTAAGCTTTTTACCCTCCACCTCGGCTTGCTTCTCCTTGCGTTTGCGCAGTTCCAACTCGTATAGATGAGCCTTGAGCAATCGCATGGCATTCTCGCGGTTGTTGTGCTGCGACCGTGTTTCGGTGTTTTCAACCACAATTCCGGTGGGTATATGGTGAAGCCTCACTCCAGTTTCCACCTTGTTCACGTTCTGTCCACCTGCACCCGAGGAGCGGTAGGTGTCCCATTTTATATCAGCTGGGTTTACCGTTATCTCAATGGTGTCGTCTATTGCTGGGGCAACAAAAACTGATGCGAATGATGTATGGCGCTTGCCGTTGGAGTTGAAAGGTGAGATGCGTACCAAGCGGTGAACCCCATTTTCGCCCTTTAGAAACCCGTAGGCCAGCTCTCCTTCGAACTCAATGGTAGCCGATTTAATGCCAGCCTCATCCCCCTCAAGCATTTCCATTAGCGTGGTTTTAAATCCATTGCGCTCGCCCCATCGCAGGTACATGCGCATGAGCATCTCGGCCCAGTCCATGCTGTCAATGCCACCTGCCCCCGAATTTATTTTAAGAATTGCACCTAGCTTGTCCTCCTCGTGGCGTAGCATGTTCATCATCTCTAGATCTTCAATCTTCGAGAGAGCCTGTTGATACTGCTGCGTAACCTCATCCTCAGATCCCTCACCCTCTTTACAGAAGTCGAAAATTACCTGTAGATCATCCACAGCACTGCAAACCTCGTTGTATGAGGTAATCCAATTCTTGATGTCGGCAATAACTTTTAGCTGCTTTTCGGCTTCGGTGGGGTTGTCCCAAAACGAGGGATCCTGCGATTTTTGCTCCTCCTCCTCAAGGCGTACTATTCTGCTGTCGATGTCAAAGATGCCTCCTCAGCGCATCGGTGCGCTTGAATAGATCTTTTATTTGGTCGGTGGTAATCATTAGTAATATGCCAAGTTTATGGGTGCAAATATAGTGAAAAATTGGAGGGTAGTCGAAAAGGTTCCATGGGTAAACCTTTTTACTAATCAGCATCTAAATAGTTAAAAATCGACAAATGAGGCCACTTGTTTTAATTGCAGCAATAGCACTATCGGTGTTTTCCCTTCGGCTAGCTGCTCAGGAATATCCCAAGGAGGTAATTGATGCTGCTCACAGCATATCGAGTCATACATTAATGGATTATGTGCATGAAATGTGCCTTCCCAAGTACGAGGGGCGTGGCGCTGGATCTGAAGGGTATAACCTAATTGCCAGCTGGGTTGTCGATCACCTTTCCCAATGGGGAGTGCAGCCTGCAGGCGAAAATAATAGCTATTACCAAATGTATCCTTGGCCCTACACCCAAGTGCTGTCGCCAGGTGAGGTGGAGCTAATCGTTATCCAGAAAGGAGATACCATAAGGAAACCATACACCATCCCCGATCAGTTTTTCCCGGGCTCAAATTCCGACTCGGGCGTTGTTGAGGGCGAGGTGGTTTATGTTGGGTTTGGGATATCTGCTCCCGAGTTGGGTTACGACGATTACATAGGGGGTTGATGTAAAGGGGAAAATTGTGGTGTTTGCCTCCGAGTCACCCGCCAAAAGCGATCACCACGATGTGGAAAAGTGGGTGCCATATAGCCTCCATCAGTATAAATTTAAGAATGCCTTAGAGAAAGGTGCTGCAGGAGTGCTTTACGTTGGAACCATTGCAAACCCCAGCATCCCATTTCAGGAAGGAATGGTATATGCTCATATTGGCGACGATGTGGTGAAGGATCTGTTCTTTGGTACTGGTAAAGAGTATGATGCGCTAAAGAGCAGGATTCACGAAACGATGAAACCTGCATCGATGAGCCTTAGGAAGAATGCGCGAATTGTTGCCCAAACAATACATCACCCCCACACCATCACCAGTAATGTGCTTGGCATTGTTGAGGGTAGCGACCCAGCTCTTAAGGATGAGGTTATTCTTGTTGGTGCCCATCTCGATGGGCAGGGAAACCCAGGTGTTTTGCTGCCTAGTGCTCTCGACAATGCAACTGGTGTGGCTAATCTTATGGAGGTGGCTAGAGCGTTGGCTCATCTACCCGAAAAACCAAAACGATCGGTTGCCTTTTTCTTTATTGGTGCCGAGGAAACTGGTCTGATTGGAAGCAGCTACTTTGTGAATAATCCTACAATTCCTAAAGAAAAAACGGTGTGCTTTATCAACCTCGATATGGTGGGTAATGGCAAGGGATTGGCTCTATGGGGTGCCGAAAGTTACCCACATATTCTTGAGGCATTCTCGAAAGCCAATACCGATTTTGTGCATCGTAGTTTTTCCTCCTCACCTGCACGGATACCACGTACCCGCCCCCGTAGCGATGCAGCAGTTTTTTTAAAGGCAGGGTATAGCGCTGTAAGCGTTGGTATCACCGAGAGGGTGATGCCGGTAAACTACCACCACCCCAACGATAAGCCTGAGCTAACCATTACCCCAGAAATTATGAAGGATGCATCGCAAATGTTGTTTCTTGGTCTGTGGAACCTAGCCAATAGGTAGGGGCTTTCGGGTAGATGGTTCTATCGTTGAGTTAGCTTGCAGAGAGGTAATCTTCTTATCTGATCAGTAAACATATTAACAGTCAATTGTTTTTTAAGGCAATTGACTGTTTCTTTGTATGTTTGTTAAGCCTTATTGATGTTATCGTTGGTGGCTTGTAACATATTGGTTATTAGTCTCGTTTAATGTCAATGTTAATGGTTCTTTGGGTGATTTTATGCTTCCATTTTTCAAAATAAATATAGAATCCTTAGCATCAGCACATACCGTAAAGCATTTTTGTTAAATTTGTATGCATTATCCAAACCCACAAGCTATATGAAAAAAATTACTTTACTAGTATTACCCTTGTTGCTTCTGTCTGCATTCTTTGTTGTTGGACAAACTGTAACCGATGTTGATGGGAATGAGTACCAAACACAGGTCATTGGAGGTCAGGAATGGATGGTTGAAAACCTAAGGGTAAGTAAATATAGGAATGGAGATGAGATTTTAACCAATCAAAGTTTAGTTCTGTGGAATAGTGCTACAGAAGGAATCTGGGCAAACTATGAGGATAACCCCACCAACGATGCCATTTATGGCAAACTCTATAACTGGTATGCAGTTCAAGATGAACGGGGTCTTTGCCCCACTGGTTGGCGAGTTCCCACCGATGATGATTGGCAACGGCTAGTGTATTTTATCGATGCTAAAGCTTGGGGGAACAACAATACCGTGGGTAGTATTTTGAAGTCCCGACGCCAGGTTAACTCTCCATTAGGAGGTGAGCATAGTACGAGCGAGCATCCTCGTTGGGATGAGCATAATAGCCGGTTTGGAACCGATGACTATGGTTTTGGAGTATTACCTGCAGGCGCCTTCACCTTGGCTGATGGTTTTGCCAATTTAGGCAAGTGGGCGTACCTGTGGAGTACTACATTAGGCACCGACGATCATGTTTGGGTTAGAACCATCCTGCATTCACATCGTGGTATGAGCCGATCATTATATCCCAAGGAGATGGGCTTTTCGGTTCGTTGTATTAAGGGCGCTGATCCCGTTGCCCAAGTTCCTCAGGTAACCACCAGTATTCCTACTGATGTTACCATATCGTCTGCAATCCTAGGTGGAGTTGTTACTTCCGATGGGGGCCTTTCGGTTACTGATAGGGGAGTGGTTTGGAGTACAGCGGAGAACCCAACTCTAGTTAATCATTTGGGACAGGCATCTATTGGTGTAGGTGTTGGTGCCTTTTCTAACCTAGCCGAAGGATTTACTGCAGGTCAATCGTATTGGGTAAGTGCTTACGCAACAAATGACGCTGGTACAGCCTATGGAATTCAGAAAAAGCTTGATATCCCATTGACAGCGAGTTTGCCCATAGTGAATACTGTTGATATTACAGATATTACATTTGAGGCGGCAAAATCGGGTGGCGAGATAGTTTCCAATGGTGCAGCACAAATCACTTCACGAGGGGTAGTTTGGAGTACGGAATCCAATCCTACCATCGATTCGTATCTTGGAATTACTTCTGATGGTGTTGGTAGTGGAAGTTTTGTTAGTAATCTTTCTGGATTAAATCCTGAAACCACATACTATTTACGTGCCTATGCAACAAATAGTGTGGGTACTACATATGGAAGTGAATTGCAATTTGAAACTACTAAGGAGGTAATTCTATATAACCTTACCCTAGATGTCAATCCACTAGGTACAGGCACGGCCATCGGCGCAGGCAGCTATGAGGCCGGCGAGGGCGTTGCCCTTGTTGCCACCCCCGAGGCGGGTTACCAGTTTGTAAACTGGACGCTCGAAGGCACCGAGATAAGCACCAGCGCAAGTTACACCTACACCATGCCCGAGGGTGACGTAACCCTTGTGGCTAACTTCGAGGCGATTCCCGCCACGCAGTACAGCCTAAGCATCATCATCAACCCTGAGGGTACAGGCACGGCCATCGGCGCAGGCAGCTATGAGGCTGGCGAGGGCGTTGCCCTTGTTGCCACCCCCGAGGCGGGCTACCAGTTTGTGAGCTGGACACTGGAAGGCACCGAGGTAAGCACCAGCGCAAGCTACACGTACACTATGCCTGAGAGCGATGTGACCCTTGTGGCCAATTTTGAAACGCTATCCTCTGTTGATGATGGTGATTCCTGCTCAGATGCACCCACCGTTACCGATTACGATGGTAATGTTTATAATACTGTTTACATAGGGGGGCAGTGCTGGATAAGGGAGAACCTTAAGACCACACATTATAGTAATGGTGATCCAATAGTTAAAGATACTGACTGGGGATCGGCGACAACAGGTGTTTACGGTGTATATTCTTTTGCCAGTATATCAGGCCTAAGTTCAGAGCAGGAGGTGCTAGATGCCTATGGAGCTCTTTATAACTGGTATGCGGTGGATGATGAGCGTGGTTTGTGCCCCACTGGCTGGCGTGTAGCAACAATCAGCGACTGGGATGCGCTTGGAAACTATGTCTCCAGTGTTGATCCCAATCAGGTCGGTAATCAGTTGAAGTCTTGTCGTCAATTGGGTCATCCAAGTGGCGGAGAGTGTGATGTTTCCGAACACCCACGTTGGAATTTTAATGCCACAAACAGTGGCGATGATCGTTTTAATTTTGGAGGATTGCCTGCCGGATTTAGGGACCAGAGCGGTAGTTTTCAACAGGTTGGAGCTGTGGAACTTTGGTGGACTGGAACCTCGTACGACGATGGGGCAGCTCATTATATTGAGATAAAGGTAAATGGCTCCGAAATGGTCAGCACTTTCCGTAATCCTAAAAATTATGGATCGAGTGTTAGGTGCATAAAGGAGTAAGTTTCCTTAATTAAAGAAGGGCCAAGCGCCTTGCATTTTAATGCTGTTAATTCTTTTTTTGTTAATTGATTAGAGCGTAGAGTAAATTATTCTCATAAATTTTTGTTATTCAAATTATCTTTTCTACTTTTGCAAGCCCAAAAAGTGTTGAACACTATAAATATTCAAACATAATGTACGCTATTGTAAACATTGCAGGACAGCAATTTAAGGTGCAGAAGGATCAAAAAATCTTTGTTCATCGCCTTGAGGCTGAGGAAGGCACCGAGATAAATTTCGACAAGGTTCTACTTGTTGATAATGAAGGCAAAGTAACCATTGGATCCCCAACCGTTGAGAACGCTAAGGTAACTGCCAAGGTTCTTGATCATGTTAAGGGTGATAAAGTTATCGTCTTCAAAAAGAAGAGACGTAAGGGTTACAAGGTGAAGAACGGCCATAGGCAGCAGTTCACCCAAATCCAAATCGGAGAAATTGTAGCATAACCGTATAAAAGATTTAGAAAATGGCACATAAGAAAGGGGCAGGTAGTTCCAACAACGGACGCGAATCAGAAAGCAAACGATTAGGCGTAAAACTTTTTGGCGGTCAGGTATGCAAAGCGGGTAATATCATCGTTCGCCAAAGGGGAACCAAGCATAATCCAGGTCAGAATGTGGGTATGGGGAAAGATCATACCTTGTTTGCACTTGTCGATGGAACCGTTGCGTTCCGCAAAAAGGCCGAGAACAAATCGTACGTTTCAGTTATTCCAGCAGAAAGCTAGTTTTTTGCATACTTTCAGTATAAAAATCTCCTGCAGCTTACCTGAAATGTGTAAGTTCAGGGGATTTTTCTTTAATAATACCTACCAATATGCTTACGCTTAAACAAATCCACGAAAACAAGGAGGAGGTGATTGCCCGTCTCCTAATAAAAAACTTCGATGCAAAAGAGCTTGTTGAGAAGGTGATAAGCCTTGATGGCGAACGTAAATCGTTGCAAGGACAGCTTGATTCGTTGTTGGCTAAGCAGAACGCTTTGTCGAAAGAGATAGGCAATATGTTTAAGCAGGGCAAGGCTAGTGACGCGGAGACTGCCAAGCAAAGGGTATCGAGTCTAAAGGAGGAGTCAAAGCAGCTATCGCAACATATGGTCGAGGTGGAGAAGGAGCTAGCCGATACCTTGGTTAAGATTCCAAACCTGCCCCATCCATCGGTTCCCCAAGGGAAATCGGCCGATGATAATGTTGAGGTACGTGCGGGTGGAACAGTTCCATCGCTCCATCAAAATGCAAAACCCCATTGGGAATTGGCCAAAGATTTCGATATCATCGACTTTGAACTGGGTGTGAAAATCACTGGAAGCGGTTTCCCTGTGTATAAAGGCAAGGGAGCCAAGCTACAACGTGCGCTTATAAACTTTTTCTTGGAGGAGAATATTGCCGCCGGCTACCGCGAGTTTATGCCACCCCTAATGGTGAACGAGGATTCAGCCTACGGCACTGGCCAGCTACCCGATAAGGAGGGCCAGATGTACCATGCAGTGGCCGATAACTTTTACCTTATTCCCACGGCTGAGGTGCCGGTAACCAATATCTTTAGAGATGTTATTCTAAATGCTTCTGATTTTCCAATAAAGCTAACGGCATACACCCCTTGCTTTCGTCGCGAGGCGGGATCATACGGAAAAGACGTTCGTGGCTTAAACCGCTTACATCAGTTTGATAAGGTGGAGATTGTGCAGGTGCAGCATCCAAGCAAGTCATACGAAAGTTTAGATGAGATGGTGGCGCACGTAGAGGGAATCCTTACGAAGCTGGAGCTACCCTACCGCATAGTCCGTCTTTGCGGTGGCGATATGAGCTTCACATCGGCCTTAACCTACGATTTTGAGGTTTACTCGGCAGCGCAAGAGAAGTGGCTCGAGGTAAGCTCCGTTTCCAACTTCGAGTCTTTTCAAGCAAACAGGCTAAAGCTTCGCTATCGCGAGGAGGGCGAAACCCGGAACCAGCTTGCACATACGCTAAATGGCAGTTCCTTAGCATTACCAAGGGTATTAGCCGCATTGCTAGAGAATAACCAGGATGAG
>Ga0265295_1002372_pt1 | contig 30134 bp, 23 predicted proteins | sample Munlansysbiofilm_FD_192503 | JGI IMG/M metagenome (GOLD analysis project Ga0265295, IMG submission 192503) | Leachate microbial communities from a municipal landfill in Southern Ontario, Canada - Methane capture system biofilm | ecosystem: Engineered > Solid waste > Landfill > Unclassified ... | reverse complement strand
TCAGGGTCAGGCTGCCTATGCCAGCTCGTACCAGCGCCTCGGCAGCGTAACTGCCGACACCACCGACGCCGATCAACAACACGCGGGCAGCGATAAGGCTGCTGTATGAGTCGTCGCCCAACAGCAGCGCGGTGCGAGAAAAAATATCCTGCTCCAGACCATCAGCCATCAGCACCTCAACTACTCCTGCGAGGCAGATTGCGCCCTTTGACTGAAGTAATGCCTAAAAAGCAACAGCATGATCACCGGGATACCCAGCTCAATAATCTCCTCTGCTACTGAGCTGTATTTGGCAAGCAGGTGAGGCACTGACAGTCCGATGGCTATACACTTACGCTCAAGGCCATCAAGACTCTTGGAGACCACCAGCATCGCCAGCACCAGCACCACACCTATACCCATATCTCCACCTGAACGTACTGACTCCCAAAGGGCTTTCAGATGTTTTTTGATCATCATCACGATCAACACGATCACGGCCAGACCAAGCATGATCACAATCAGCTTCGTGTGCCAAGGCTCCAGCGGGCTCACGTAAAACTTGCTTTTCAAGACACCAATCGTCGTGAAGCGCTTGTCAAAATCCAGCTCACGCATCCCGAACAACAGTGGAATTACGACAAAGTACGGGTAGTGCTTGAAGAACGCAAGGCCACCTTTCAGTAGCAGATAGGCGCAACAAACAAAATAGAGCACGGCGGACGCGATCTCCACCGGACCGTCCTCGCTGAGAAAGGCCTTTCTGGTAGAGTCATCCAATATTGTGCTCAAAGCAAACAATACAACCAACGCTATCAGCACCAGTAGGTACAACTGCCAGAATCTCTGATCTTTCACACTGCACACGCGCGTCACCTCGACACATTACTATGATTAAACGAAGTCCTGGCGTTTTAAAACAGGCAAATCCAAATAAAACACCGCAGTAAACAGGACAAACAGCAGGCTCGTATTCGAACGCCACAGGTAGGACTCGCCAAGGCAAATAACCGCAAAGAGAACCGGCAAGGCGATGCGCACCCGCGACCAATCGTCACGCTGTGCTCTTGCCAGGTAAGGGGGCAAAAACAAAATACAGATCAGTACAGCCCCACCCAACACTCCCGTTGTGGACAAGGCAAACAGGTACTGGTTGTGGGGATTGAATACCGTAGCCCACTGCGGACTGTACTGCTTATTGATCCTCGCATATTCCGCCGGGAAGTCGCCGACGCCAATACCTAAAAAAGGAGACTCTAAAAACATTCTGAATGTATTCACATACATGTTGATACGCAAACCAACTGAAGAATTAACAACCTGTTTATAATTGAGCACTTGATGCACAGCCAAATCGGTACGCTGTCTGAACAGATCGCTCGCCTGGTAAGCGGTTGTGAAAACAACCACACAAACGCCTACAGCGACAAAACCTGCAATTACTGGACGTCGCGCAAAACGCTGAAAAACCAACAAACAAATCATGGCAAAAAAACCAACCTGACCAGATCTACCGCCTGATATCAGCATATTAATACTAATGGTTATTAAAAAAATCCAATAGGTATATTTTTTATGAACATTCAACTGTTCGAAAAGCACTGCATGTCCTAATAGGTAGACACTAAAGGCAAGGATAGGGTTATACATGATGTGATTGACAAATGGAGCTATTTGCCAATTATCATTACCGCTTCTGATGCCTTCTGGCAATCCAGGAAAATAATGCAGTTGGAACCAATTGTAGTATGACAACAACTCTGTCATGCCAACCGATGCGATGAATGAGCTTATATACAGCTTTATGTGTTCCTTACGAGTTACTGAGACAAAAAGAGGAAACAAGAGAAAAAATATTCCTCGTTTTGCCATTTTCAAACCCCATTCCAGATCAGAGCTCCAGAGCAGACTTATAAAGGGCAGTAAAAAGTAAAGCCAGAAGATCCAGGTTAACGGATGTCGGCATAATGACTCCCACTTATCGCGAAGATTGCCTTCCAGCAACCACAACAACAGCATGAGTCCACTCAAAATATAGGCCGGACCGATTTTGATCGGTATGAAAAAAAAGACTGCTGCCAACAAATAAGAGTTTATAAATGGAATTTTAATTTTAAATTTATCAATATCGGACAAAGTTAAACCCCTTACTGTTATTGATCTAACAACTAAATTTAGCTGTGAATATGTACGTTACAAGAGGTAAAAGCCTTCTTCATATCGAGAGCTTCACCTTCTGATTTGAATCGTATTCTGTTCCACCCAAAAGCCAACACCGGCACCTCAGCTGCGTACACTTGGCGGGCAAACAGTAAAGATGATGATCGTACCCCTAGTACGGCATCATAGTGTGTTTTTGCCATCCAAGTCTCAAGGGGTTCTGCCAAATCAAGCAAACTGTATCCTTCACAGCAGAGTTCCGAATTTGGATCTTTAGGATGTCTTTTGTAGTCAACGTGCTTAAATCCTGCATCTTTAAGCCAAAGCCGAATATCCTGTGTAACAACGTTAAGGTCATCCAGAGATAAAAGCCCTGCGCTAACCAGCGGTTGACCAACGACCAGTGCCCGCTTCTCGTCAGCTTTTGACTGAGCATCGCATCGTTCTGCAAGTGGCGGCAACACCACCGTTTTCTCCGGCGGATATTCGTGAGGCAAGCCTGCAATCACATAGATACGATCACAAAAAACTGCATCAGAGCCGATACGGTCACCACTAAAACACCAATAATTAAGCCGCTTGTCAAACAGGCAACGTAATTTTTTAAAACACTGCAGCACCCGTTTTATCAAACTCAACGGGTAACGTCTTATACTAATTAATCCATCCGGCAATATACGTGCATGCACATGTCTCGCGCCCGCTGTTTGTGGTAACGCACGCAAAAAATAGTTAATAGCTTCTGTGTCAAACACCGCACTGTGTATATTTAGCGTGTCGCACCGGCCAACAAGACCGCTAACCATTTCGATATTTTCAATCAGGCGCCGGTGTCTGCCAGCAAAGCCTGGTAATGGCTCAAGCCGAGGCCACGGCATATATGAAGCCGCATCCCAATCATGCTTCACAACTACCGGCGTTACACCAGATTTATACCAAATCAGCACTTGTCGTCCGTCAGGCTCAATTTGCTTGGCTATGACACGGGCTGCCAAATACTGTAACGGTGAGGCAACAAAATAGATATTAACTGTATTGGTCATGGATTCTTTGACTACAGCTGCTTTCTGATTAACTCTTGATATACATTGATATAGCTGGACACCATAGCGTCAACCGAAAAATCACGCTCGACCAACTCACGTCCGGCTACGCCGAAAGTGCTTGCCAAAACCGGATCTGCCAGCAACTCACTCACGGCATCGAACAGCTGGTCAACGTTAGCTGGCTCCACTAGCCGGCCATTGAGACCATCACGTACCACTTCCGGAATCCCTCCGGCCCGGGCACCGATGATCGGCACACCAGCCGCTGCGGCCTGCAGCAACGACACGCCCAACCCCTCCATCAAGGCAGGATGAACCACCAGGTCGAGGCAGGGCAGTATCCTGTGCATATCTTTACGAAAACCGGCCAGACAGACTGTGTGCTGCAACCCGTGCGTTGCAATATATGCTTCAAGCTCTTCCTGCAGCGGGCCCTGTCCGAAAAAGACCACCCGCAACGCAGGGAAACGCTCCAGCAGACGTGGCAGCACCTCCAACAGATAACGATGGCCTTTGCGGGGAATAAGCTGTGCAATCACCCCGATTACCGGCGACACAGCCGGCACGCCAAACTGCGCTTCAAACCAAGCACGATCACGGGGCTGCTGGTACTGCTCCGACTTGACCACGCTGCGGATGCAGGACACCCGTTCCGGCGCCACCCCCTCCGCTAGCAGCACCTGCCTGATCCCATCGGAAATACTGACCACACGGTCATAGCTTCCGTATTTCAAGCGGGCAAAAGGTGGCCACTCCCGGTTGTCAACCCGGCGGGTAAGGATGGAGGGAACCTGCGCCAAGCGCGCAACGATACCGGTCCAAAGATCAGCGCCGCGCCTGCTGTGCACCTGCACAACATCCGGACGGTGCTGACGCATCAGCCGCAGCAGCCGAAACGGAAACAGCAGATCGAGCTCACCCTTCATCGGCAGCTCACAGACCGTGGCGTAGTCTGCCGCCTCTTGCGCAATGCGACTACCCTGGGTGCAGACCAGCAGGTTGTCGATACCGCGCTGCGCCAATCCCTCCATCAGGTAGCAGACCTGCAAGGCACCGCCGTACAGATGACGCCCGGTTTCAATGTGCAGAATCTTCATGCCTGGAGCCTCGCCGGGCAAAGCCGCTCGGCAGCCTGCATCACTTCAGCCACCGTCAAGGCCTGCATGCAATCAAAGCGCCCCTCACAGGACGGCGACCGGCGGCAGGGAGAACAGGGTAAGGGATGGTAGAGTACAATGGTCCGCTCGCTGCAGGTACTGCTGTAAGGACATGTTGCCCCAAACAGGGCAACCGTAGGCACGTCAAAGGCAGACCCCAGATGTGTCAGACCAGTGTCAACACCAATCACGAGCGACGCCCCGGCCACCAAGGCGGCTGAAACAGCCAGGCTCGTTGTACCTGCCAAGGGTATACCACCACCTGCAGAGGCAAGCCGTTCTGCATGTTGACGGTCTGCCGGGCCGCCCAGCCAGACAACCGGCAAACCAAACTGCAGCGTCGTCGCCTGGGCAAGTTCTATCCAACGCTGATCGAACCAATGTTTTTGCGGTCGGGTGGTAAAGGGTGCAAAGACCACATAACCGGCTGACACCCCGACGGATGTCAGACACTCTGCCGCTGCGGCAGTGCTGGCTGGCGCCAGATCAATCCTCTGCCTGAGGTGCGTAGTCGTCACGCCCAACTGTTGCAGAAGATAAAAATACTCGCTCCCCATCAGGCGACTGCCCGCGCCCTTGGCGAGCAAACGGGTCATCAAAAACTGGCCAGGCTCCCGGGAGACAAAACCGACCCGCTCACGGGCACCCGATAGCCAGGCAAACAGACGGGTCCGCAACAAACCCTGTGCGTCAATGGCCAGAGAAAAACGTTCTGAACGCAGTCTAACAATGAAGTCTCGCGCCTCGCGCAGCAGCGGTCCCCATTGTCGAGTACGCAACAACTCCTTCCAGCGTAGTTTCGGCCAGACGATGACTGCATCCAGCGCAGGATTATGTTCCAGCAGCGGCGCCACTTGCGGCTCGGCAAGCCAGCAGATACGGGCATCCGGGTACCTGCTGCGCAGCCCCTCGGCTAAGTGGGACGACATCACAATATCACCCATGGCGCTAGTGCGGAGTATTAGAATACGCTCGTTAGTTGTCATCCTGTGTAATATCCACGATACCATGCCACAAACCTGCCAAGCCCCTCTTCGATGCTGGTGGAGGGCCTAAAGCCGGTGTCGGCCATCAGGTCATCCAGATCCGCAAAGGTGGCCGGCACATCGCCCGGTTGTATCGGCAAAAAGTTTTTTTGTGCCTTTTTCCCCAGACACTGTTCAAGCACCTCGATGAAGCGCAGCAGTTCCACCGGCTGATTGTTGCCGATATTATAGACGCGCCAGGGGGCAAAGCTTGTACCGGCATCCGGTGCATCACCACGCCATGCGTCATTGCCCGTTGGCGGACGATCGGCCACCCGCAGCACACCTTCGACAATGTCATCGATATAGGTAAAGTCGCGCTGCATCTTGCCCTGGTTGAAGACGTTGATCGGCTGCCCTTCCAGGATCGCCTTGGCGAATGAAAAATAGGCCATATCGGGCCGTCCCCAGGGACCGTAGACCGTAAAGAAGCGCAGTCCGGTACAGGGCAAGCCGTAGGTGGCAGCGTAGCTGTGGGCCATCAGTTCGTTGGCCTTTTTGGTGGCGGCGTACAGGGAAACCGGGTGGTCGACGTTGTGGTGCACAGAAAACGGCATGGCCGTATTGGCGCCATACACCGAGCTGGAGGAGGCATACACCAGATGCCTGACCTGCTGCCGTCGGCAGCCCTCAAGAATATTCAGAAAACCGGTCAGGTTGCTGTCAACGTAGGCGTGGGGGTTTTCCAGTGAGTAACGCACCCCGGCCTGGGCCGCCAGGTGGATCACCCGATCGAACGGTTCTGCCGCAAACAGGTCCTCAAGAGCAGCCCGGTCCTCAAGGGCGGCGCGCACAAACCGGAAGTTGGTATGGCCGGCCAGTCGATCGAGACGGTCCTGCTTAAGCGAGACCTGATAGTAGTCGTTCAGGTTGTCGAGACCGACCACCTGCTCGCCGCGCTCCAGCAGGCACTGGCAGACATAGGAGCCAATAAAACCGGCGGCACCGGTGACAAGAATCTTAGCCATGGCAGGCCCTTACTCCTGATAAGCTTGAGTCATAAAACAGCATGGCGCACTATACCACCGACGACGCAGCTTTGAAAGCAGCACTAGCGACGGCCTCCCTGAGCGCACGTTCATCGTCGAAGATCAGCTCCAGCCGGGCAGTAACCACCCGGGGCAGCCAGTCAGGTCCATGCTGTCGCAGCTTGACGCCATCTTTTTCGGTAGTGAGCAGCCATTCAGTACCCGTCTGCTGCAGCAGTGCCTCCACCTGTGCCCGTGTTGTTGCACCGTATGCTTCATGGTCGGCCAGCGCCAAGGTTGCTGACAGCTCGATCCCTCGTTGCCGCAGGCCGTCAAAAAACGCCTGAGGGTCGGCAATACCGGCGAAGACGGCCACCATACCAGAATTCAACTGCTCTAACGGCAGCTCTGTATCATCACACAACCGACGGAAAGAGGCAATCCGATGGCGGGCGAAAAACTGCGGGACCCGCTGATCGACGATGGCAGGCGCGTCAGTAGCAGCACAACGGGTGTAGACAACCACGCCTGCACGTTGACAGGCTGCAGTCGGTTCGCGCAGCGGTCCGGCCGGCAGCACGCGGCCATTGCCCAGTGGCTGGCGGCAATCCATCAGCAGGATGTTGAGGTCGCGCTGCAGACGCTGGTGCTGAAAACCGTCGTCCAGCAGAAAGACGTCCGGCCTGAGGCGTTCCATTGCCAACTGCCCCGCCCGGTAGCGGTCGCTGCCGATCACCACCATCAGACCCGGGATAGTGCTGGCCAACAGATAAGGTTCATCGCCGCATTGATCCGGCGTCAGCAGCAGGTTCTGTCCATCGCTAACTACCGCCACCTGCCCTTCCAGGGATCCGCCATAGCCCCGTGACAAAACCGCCACCTGTAGCCCCTGCTCCAGAAGTTGACGGGCGATCCAGGCGGTGACTGGGGTCTTGCCGGTGCCGCCCACCGTGAGATTGCCCACCGAGATCACCGGCCGCGGCAAGCGGCGCACCTTACAAACACCGTATTTGTAGCACCAGGCTCGCAGCAGCATGAACGCACCGTAGACATATGACGGTAGCAACAGCAGGAGCACCATCAGCCGGTCAAAGGGCCCGTTGCGTTGCCCCTGCCAGAGCTCGGTAACGTACCGGGAGAGCCGTGTCACGATGAAAGGACCTGATCCAGCGCATCAAGGTAACGCTGGGTGGCGCCGCCGGCGACGCGCATCATCTTGAGACCATTGGCGCCGATCACCTGCCGCAGCTCGGAGCTGACCAGAAAGTCGTTCAGCGCCCCCTGCAGTTCTGCCGCATCGGCCACCTGCACCCCTGCGCCGTACTGCAGGGTAAGGGCAGCCACCTCTTTAAAATTGTTCATGTGGGGACCGAACAGGCTGGGAACGCCACAGGCCGCAGGTTCGAGCAGGTTGTGGCCGCCACTGGGCACCAGGCTGCCGCCAACAAAGACAACATCGGACAGTCGGTAGATGTTGGTCAGCTCCCCCACCGTATCCACCAACAGCAGTTCGTCTGCCGCCAGCAGCCTGTCGACCGCAAGCTCGGTGCGACGGCGTGCCTTGAAACCGGACTGCTCCACCAGCCGTGCCACCTCAGCCGACCGCTCAGGGTGACGCGGCACCAACACCAGGCGCGCATCAGGATACTGCTCCGCCAATTCACGCCATGCCGATAGCACGGCCTGCTCCTCGCCGCTGTGGGTGCTGGCTGCGGTAAACACCAGGTTGTCAGCAGCCATGGCGTACTGCCTGCGCAGCTCCAGACGCTGCTCCACCGGCACGGGACCACAGGGAATATCATACTTGAGATTGCCCAACACCTGGCTGCGCTCGGCCGGGGCGCCGGCAGCAATAATCCGTTCCCGGTCCAGGTCCGTCTGCATACCGAGGCAGGCAAACCCGGCCAACACCGGGCGAAAAAACCAGGCCAGCCGGCGATACCGAGTTGAGGAGCGGTCTGAGATGCGACCATTGGCCAGCAGGAGGGGGATGCCACGTTGGCTGGCCTCCAGGGTGAAGAGAGGCCAGATCTCGGTTTCCATGATGATCACGACACAGGGCTGTACGCTGTCAAGCACGCGGCGGACCGCCGGACCGATATCAAAGGGGAAATAGATCACCCGGTCGGCCAGTTGATCATGCTCGGCAACGCCGCGACCGGTCTCGGTAGTCACCGACAGCAGCAGCTTGTGGCCGGGATAACGGCCACGCAGACCTTGCAACAAGGGCCGTGCGGCGATAACCTCACCCACCGAGACGGCATGCAGCCAGATGACCGGTTGTTCGTGCAGAGTTGCGCACAGATCCTTCGGCAGCCAGCCCAGCCGCTCGGCAAAGGCGCTTTTGCGGCCGCGACTCACGGAACGATACCCGTGGTAGACCAGCACAACAGGCAATGCGAGCCAGGTCAGTAGGCGGTAGACAGTCAGCAGCATGGTATCAGTCAGCCAGACTCTGCTGCCGCAGCAGCAGTTCCGCAAGCAGCAGGCCGGTGATGTACAGCAGGCCCCATGACCAGAGTGTATCAGTCAGAAAATGCCCCCCCTGGCTGATACGGGCGTAGCTCATGGCACCACCAAACAGCATGCCGCCAATCAGCCAGGCATAGGCCGTTGCCGGCTTACGCCAACGATAGATGAAAAACGGGGCCATCATATAAAAGGCCGCCGCCGCATGGCCGGAAGGGAATGAACGGCCGCGGGCGGTGTTACCCGGCTGCCACGGCTGCCTGAATTCCCGTTCACCGCCAAACTGGACAACATCCCGGGGACGGGGGCGGTCCCAGTGACTTTTGAACAGACTGTTCACCACCAGACCATTGCCCACGATCAAAAACAGCACCAAAAACAGCCCCGGCCGCACCAAGTGACGTGCGTACGCCTTGAAAAAACCGGTGACAGCAACTGCCAAACCAATCACCGACAGCACCAGGGCCTGCTTCCAGTGCAGCCAGTACAAGAATTTCCACGGCAACAGGGTGCCAACCGGCCAGTCACCTTGGCGATAGAAATGCGAGGCGATGCCAAGATCGGCACCGGTGGCGCCCAGCAGGCCGGTCACGATCACCAGCAACGCCAGCACCATCCACAGCTCGGCCCAAAAACGGCCGTTCATAGCCCTTCTGTCCGTTTCCAACGGCGATGCACCCAGTACCAATCGGTGGGGTGGCGGACAATGAAACGCTCAATCTCTGCAGAGTAGCGTTGCACATCAGCCTGTACGGCCGCTTCGTCGCCAACATCGGAAAAAACCAGCATCGGCTGGATATCAATCACGTAGCGATCACCCTCACGATACATAAAGACCGGCAACACCGGGACACCGGTCTTGCGGGCAAGCACCACCGGCACGCGCGAAGCCCAGGCCGGTCGTCCCAAAAAACTGATCAGGCAGCCTTCTTCCGGTAGGACCGCTTGATCCACCAGCAGGCCGACCACCCCTTTTTTTCTGATGACCGACAGCATGTTCCTGAGGGCGTTTTGCTTGTAGATGATGCTGTTGTCGTAGCTCATCCGCATCCGTTCCACCATCCGGTTCAGATACGGGTTGTTCTGACGACGGGCAACCACCGACACAGGTACGTTGAACAGCTTGCCAAAGGCCAGGGCTCCCAGCTCCCAGTTGCTGCAGTGCCCCGTCAGAAAGACCAGCCCCTTGTCAAGGGCACACGCCGCCTCAAAATGCTCGCGGCCACGCACGTCAATACGCCCTATCAGCGTCGCGCCCCTGCCGTGGTAGAGACGACAGACCTCCAGCAACGAGCGCCCGATGCCCTGAAAGACGGCAGCGGCGATGGCAGCCGCATCAGGCAATGGGCAGCTCCACTCGGGCTGCGATCGCATATACTCCAGGGTACTGTCAATGTTCTGCTCGGCCACCCGCCGACGGCTCGACAGCACCCGATGCAGCAACATCCCGACTGGCGAGGCCAAGCGATCGGCCAGCCCCTGCGGAACCAGTGCCACCAGCCAGGTGCCGAGGTAAAACAGGCCGGCCTGTAGCAACCAGAGAGTCTTGCGCATCAGGCAGCCACCGGTTCCGGCTGATCACTGAACTGCAGGGCATGCAAACGACTGTACAGGCCGCTGCCGGCCACCAGATCAGCATGACTGCCAACCTCCAGAATGTTGCCCTGTTCCAGCACCACAATCAGATCGGCGTTTTGTACCGTTGACAAGCGATGGGCAATCACAAAGGTGGTGCGATTGCGCATCAGGTTTTCCAGGGCCTGCTGCACCATCTTTTCGCTTTCAGTATCCAGGGCGCTGGTGGCCTCGTCCAGTATCAGGATCGGCGCATCCTTGATGAGCGCACGGGCAATGCAGAGTCGCTGACGCTGGCCGCCGGACAGCCGTGCGCCGCGGTCGCCGATATTGGTTGCATAGCCCTCAGGCAGCTGCTGGATAAAATCATCGGCAAAGGCCGCCCTTGCGGCTGCCTCCACCTCAGCGTCGCTGGCGTCGGGACGGCCGTAGCGGATGTTGTTGGCGATGGTATCGTTAAACAGGGTAGTTTCCTGATCAACCAGGGCAAACTGGCGATTGAGTGATACCAGACTGATATCCCGCAGGTCGTGGCCGTCCAGCAGGATCGCTCCCTGGTCAACATCATAAAAACGCATCAAAAGCGCAGCCATCGTCGATTTTCCGCTGCCCGACGGCCCCACCAGGGCCACCATCTGCCCGGGCGCAACGGTAAGGTTTACCCCTTGCAGCACCGGCTCATCGCCATAGCGAAAGCCAACCTCCTGAAACTCCACCCGACCGCTAACCCTGGCCAGTTCGACCGCATCCGGCTTATCGACAATACTGCGCTGGGCATCCATGGTCTGAAAGACACGCTCAGCCGCACCAGCCGAGCGCTGCATGACGTTGTATGATGACTGCAGCTTCTTGACCGGCGTAAAGAGCATGATCATGGCGGCAATAAAGGAAAACAGTTCCGCCGGCGTCATACGACCCGCCATGACCTGACTGCCGCCGACGTAGATTACCGCCGCCACACCCAGTGACACAATCATCTCGGTTACCGGCGTGGCCAACGACGAGTACTTGATATAGCGCTTGAACTGCTGCAGAAAGTTTTGGTTTTCCTGTTCAAAGCGCTCCGATATCTGCTGTTCCAGACCGAAGGCCTTGATCACCTTGATACCGGAAAAGGTCTCCTGGATGGTGGTACCCAGGCCACCCATCACGTCAAGGCTGCGCCGGGCGGCATTCTTGATCTTTTTACCGATCAGTTGGGCCGGATAGATGGTCAGCGGAAATACGACGAACGAAATGGTGGCCAGTTGCCAGTTGCGGTAAAAGATCACACCCAGCAGGGCTGCCAGCGAGATCAGGTCACGGAACAGGCCGGTGACCACCTGGCCCATACCCTCCTGCATGGTGCTGATGTCGTTGGTCATACGCGACATCAGGTCACCGGTGGCCTGACGATTGTAGAAGGACATATCCTGGCGGGTGGTCAGCCTGAAAAAATCGTTGCGGATGTCCTGAATCGCCTTTTGTCCGGCCAGTTTGATGGTGGCGTCATAGATATACCGGCTGACGCCCCGCACCAGAAACAGGGTCACGATCCCCATCGGCACCAGCAGGAAGATCGTGGTATCCTTGCCGGCAAAAATCCGTTGCAGCACCGGCTCAACCAGGTAGGCAAAGGCACCGTCCATGGCCCCCACCACCAGCGAGAACAGCGCCGACAGCAGCAGCAACCACCAGTAGGGCAGGAAATACCGTAGTGTACGCTTGAGTACAGGGCTCATGACTGCTCCACCAATGCCATCACCAGTGCGGCCATCTTCTGGTCTGAACCGCCACCACCCAGGCGCTGCCGAACATTGGCAAGCCCTTGTTTCAGCTCATCAGCATACCGTGCATCAGACAAGATACGTCCAATCTCCTGGGCGATCCGTTGCGGCGAGGCATCGTCCTGGATCAGCTCCTGGGCGACGGTTTCGCCGGCCACGATGTTGCATAGGCCAATATGATCGACCTTTACCAGCCTGACTGCCAGCTGATAGGTCAGCGCTGCCAGTTTGTAGATGATCACCAGTGGTGTGCCCACCAGGGCTATCTCAAGGGTTACGGTGCCGGAAACCGCAATCACGGCGTCGCAGGCCTTGATCAGGTCGTGAATCCGTTCGCGCGTCGTGGTTATGGACAGCTGATGTCCCACAAGGTAAGGGGCGAGATCAGCATCACTGAGGGTGGAGGCCAGCGGCAACACGAACTGCACGTCCGGAAACTGCTGCTGCAGCAGCTGGACAGCATCGAGGATCACCGGCAGCAGGCGGCTGACTTCGCTGCGACGACTGCCGGGAAACAGGCCGACGATCGGCCGTGATGGGTCCAGCCCGAACGAGCTGGCCGCCTCGTCGTGCGAAAGCTCCGTTTTTACCCTGTCGGCCATCGGATGGCCTACAAAGGAGACTGGCACTCCGGCCTGCTCGTAAAACGGCGCTTCAAACGGCAGGATCACCGCCATATGATCCACCAGCTTTTTGATTTTCTTGACCCGCCCCTGACGCCAAGCCCAGATCTGCGGCGAGATGTAATAGAGCACCTTGACGCCGGCCTGCTTGGCCACCTTAGCCAGGCGCAGGTTGAAACCCGGATAATCGATCAGGATCAGCAGGTCCGGGGGATCGTTCTGCAAGATGCGCTTTAACTGCAGAAATGCCGGTGCAATCACGTCGAAGTGCTTGAGCACCTCCACCAGACCCACTACCGCCATATCGGCCGAATCGGCCATGGTTTCTGCGCCTGCCTCCCGCATCCGCGCACCACCGATGCCGAAAAAGCGGAAGGTCGGGTCGATGGCATGCACCGCCCTGATCAGGCCGGCGCCGTAGATATCACCAGAGGCCTCTCCAGCAACGATCATGATCCGTTTTGCCGTTTGCGCCTTCATCAGCACGTCACCGCTTCGCGCACCACCGCCACCACCCGATCCACCTGCTGATCAGTCAGCTCAGGGTAGATCGGCAACGACAGGCATCGGGCGGCAACCGATTCGGCCACTGGCAATGATTGCCCGCTGTACTGTTTGCGGAATACCTCTTGGCGATGCAGTGGGATCGGATAATAAATGGCGCTGGCAATCTGGTTGTTGTTTAAGGCGGTCATAATCGTGTCACGGTGCTCGCTGAGCAGGGTGTATTGGTGATACACATGCAGGCCTTTGCCGTCTTCAAACGGCAGCTGCACCAAATCCTTCAGCCCTGCTGCATATCGCTTGGCTACCCGCCGGCGCTCCTGGTTGAAGCGCTCGACATGCGCAAGCTTGACCCGCAGGATAGCCGCCTGCAGTTCATCCAGGCGGCTGTTCAGGCCGATCTGGTCATGGTGATAGCGCTTTTTGCTGCCGTGGTTGCGCAACGCACGCAGCGCCTCTGCCGCTTCTGCCGTGGCACAGGTAACCAGGCCGCCATCACCACAGCAGCCCAGGTTTTTGCTGGGGAAAAAACTGAAACAGCCAAAGGCGCCGATGGTGCCGGTCATCCTCCCCTGTGTTGTCGCGCCAAAGGATTGGGCACAGTCCTCAATCACGATCAGCCGGTGCCGGTTGCAGACCGCACTGATGGCGGCCATGTCGGCCGGCTGGCCGAACAGATGCACCGGTATCACCGCACGGGTAGCGGACGTAATGGCCTGTTCGATCAACTCCGGCGCCATGTTAAAGGTGCGCGGATCAATATCAACGAAGACCGGGGTGGCTCCGACCTGGCAGATCGCCTCGGCAGTTGCGATAAAGGTGAAGGCAGTGGTGATGACCTCGTCGCCAGGCCCGATACCGCTCGCCAGCAGCGCCAGCTGCAGGGCGTCGGTGCCGGATGCGCAGCTCACCGCATGGGGCGCACCCAAATGCCGGGCTACTTCTTGCTCAAAGCTGGTGACATTGGGCCCAAGTATAAACTGGGTACCCTCCAATACACCCAGCACCGCTTGATCAATGTCAGCTTTCAGCTGGTGATACTGATGCTGCAGGTCAACCATCGGTATCACGCCATCCCCCTGCTCAAGGCTGCGTTAATCTTAAGGGCCGTCTCCAGCGCCATCCGCCCGGCGTAGCCGTTCACCAGAGGTTCTCTGCCGGTCACAATCGCCTCCACAAACGAACTGATCTCAGCCAGCAACGGGTCGGATTGGCCTAAATCCTGTTCCACCACCTGCAACGGAGGCACGGTTACCTGCTGTTGGTCAGCCTGCAGGCGGTTGGCAGCTAGCAACTTCCGATTCTGAAAGTCAAGGACCAGGTAGGCATCCCGCTGAAAGACCCGCATCTTGCGCTCAGACTTCAGGCTGATGCGACTGGCGGTGACATTGGCCACACAGCCGTTGCCAAAACCGATCCGGGCATTGGCTATATCTTCTTCAGCCGTAAAAACCGGGGCGCCGATGGCATCGATACTGACGACCGGCGCCTTGACCAGATACTGGATCAGCTCTATATCGTGTATCATCAGATCCAGCACCACGTTGACATCGGTCCCACGCGGGCAAAACGGCGCAACACGGACCGACTCCACAAACAGCGGCCTGTCCATCTTGGCCACGGCGGCCTGCAGCACCGGATTGAAACGCTCCAGATGGCCGACCTGCAGTACCAGCCGCTGTGCTTCGGCAAGGCTGATCAACGCATCGGCCTGCTCAATGGTCGTCGTTATCGGCTTCTCAACCAGCACGTGCACGTTGTTCGCCAAGAACTCACGGGCGATCTCAAAGTGGTGCCTGGTAGGCACCACCACGCTGACCGCATCCACCTGACCGAGCAATACACGGTGATCGTCAAAGGCGCGACAGCCACAGGCTGCAGCCACCTCGGCGGCCCGTGCCGGATTACTGTCCGCTACGCCAACTAGCTCTACTCCTGGCAGTGACGCGTACTTCTGGGCATGAAAGGCACCCAGGTAGCCAACGCCGATCACTGCCGTCCGCAGTGGCGTCATCCCCGGCAGATGCCTCGTTCTGATTTTTCAATAAAGTTGAGCAGCGTATCCACCTCGGCGCAACCGACGATTTCAGCCTTGATTTTGGCAATCGCATCAACCTGCTTCAAATCAGACATAAACAGAATCTTGTACGCATTTTTAAGATTGCGTATCACCTCGTCGCTGAAGCCGCGCCGCTTGAGGCCGATCAGATTCAGGCCCCGGAGTTTGGCCTCACGCCTGTCACCGAAGGATGCAATCATATAGGGCGGCACATCCGATCCTGCCAGGGTGCCACCGCCCAGCATGGCGTACGAGCCGATATGGACAAACTGGTGAACAGCCACCAGACCGCCCAGGATGATGTTGTCCTCAACGGTCACATGGCCGGCCAGGGTGGCGGCATTGGCCATCACGTTGCCACTGCCCACCCGGCAGTCGTGAGCCACATGGGAATAGGCCATCAGCAGGTTGTTGTTGCCCAGCACCGTCTCGCTGATGCCGGTTACGGTACCGCGATGCACCGTGGCAAACTCACGGATCGTATTACCGTTGCCGATGCGGGTCCAGCACTCCTCGCCCCTGTACTTCAGATCCTGGGGCGCCACACCCACTGAGGCCATGTGGTAAATCTGATTGTTTTCGCCCAATTCAGTCCATTTGCCGATCACGGCATGGGGGCCGATGCTAGTCCCCTTGCCGATAATGACCTGCTCCTCGATAATGGCGTAGGGACCGATCTCGGCCCCTTCAGCGATCTGGACCGATGGATGGATGATTGCCGTCGGATGCACTGCCATAGCTCCCCCTTAGGTTGCTGCTGCTGCAAAGGTAGCCTTTAGAGACGCCTCGGTCACCAGGGTTCCGTCCACATACGCCTTGCCATCAACCCCCCAGATACCGCGTCGGTTCAGGGTGGTGGTGATCTCGATCCGCAGCTGGTCGCCCGGCATCACCGGCTTGCGGAACTTGGCATTTTCAATGGCGATGAAGTAGCTGACCTTCTTCTGGGTCTCTTCATCAGAGGCCAGATAGGCCATGATACCGGCAACCTGGGCCATGGCCTCCACGATCAAGACCCCCGGCATCACCGGATGGCCGGGGAAATGCCCTGGAAAAAATGGTTCGTTGATGGTCACGTTTTTGATACCCACGCAGCGGGTACCGTGCTCCAGCTCCACAATCCGGTCCACCAGCAGGAATGGATAGCGGTGGGGCAGAATCTTCATGATGGCGTTCACATCCATCGGCAGGGTCGGTTGCATCACTTACTCCTTTGCCAGCCGGGCCTCAAGGGCGGCTATTTTTTTCTCCAACTCGCTTACTTTTTTTCGCATATCAGGCAGCCTGGGCAGCACACCCATCACCCGCAGCCAGTCTTTGTGGGGCATGGCCGGCGATCCGCTATAGTAGGCATTGGGGGCCAAGGCGCTGGGCACGCCGGCCTGGGCGCCTACGATCACATTGTCGCCAATACTGACATGGCCCACCACCCCCACCTGACCGGCCAGGGTCACGTGGTTGCCGATCTTGCTGCTGCCGGCAATCCCCACCTGGGAGACGATCATGCAATCCTCGCCGATCTGGCAGTTGTGGGCCACCTGCACCAGGTTGTCCAGCTTGGTGCCGCGCTTGATCAGGGTTACCTCCAGGGCGGCCCGGTCAACCGTGCTGTTGGCGCCGATTTCGACATCGTCTTCCAGTACCACAATGCCGATCTGGGGAATTGGATAATAGGAAGGCCCATCCGGGGCATAGCCGAAACCGTCGCTGCCGATCACGGCCCCCGGCTGCAGCTTACAACGCTTGCCCAGACGGCAACGCTCCCGCACCACGGCATTGGCATGGATCACACTGTCGTCGCCGATAGTAACGCCATCGTAGATCACCGCACCAGGATGGATCACCACCCGGTCACCGATGGTGACATTGTTGCCGACCACCGCGCCAGGATAGATACTGATCCCCTCGCCCAGGGTGACATTGGTGCCGATCACCGCCTCGGGCATCACTCCCAACGGCGGGTGTGCTGCGGTATAAAACAGGGTCAGCAGCTTGGCAAAGCCCAGATACGGATTGTCCAGCTCGATCACGTTGCGGCCGTAGGCCTCGCCGCCCGGCGCCATCAACACCGCGCCGGCCCTGGTCTCCGCCACCTTGGCGGCGTACTTGGGGTTGGCCAGAAAGGTAACCTTGTCCGGTCCGGCCGTTTCCAACGGGGCCAGGCCGTTCACCGTCAAGGTTGCATCGCCGCGCACGGTGCCGCCCAGGTAGTCTGCCAGTTGCTGCAGGGTTTTGGTCTGGATCATGGCAACACAGCCCCTCAATTATTTTTTCGGATTGCTGGCGTTAAAGGCCTTAATCACCTCTTCGGTCAGGTCAGCCTTCTGGTCGGCGTACAACATGCCGGCGCCACGGGCATCAAAGATGATCGTATAGCCGTTTTTACGGCCATACTCGTTGACCACCTTGCTCATGGCCTCAACCAGTTTTTTGGTGAACTCGCCATCACGGGCCTGGAGGTCTTCCTCGGCGTCTTTGGTAAAACGCTGGAAGTCCTTCAGTTTTTGCTGGTAATCCTTTTCCTTGGCAGCTCGGGCTATTTCGCTTAAGGCCACACCCTGCTTCTCCAGGTCACCCTTCAGCTTCTGCAGTTCATCCTGCTTGGCGTTGATCTGGTCCTGGTAGCCCTTCAGCCTGACCTGCAACTGCTGCTTGGCATCCTTGCCGGCCTCCGAGCTGTTCAGGGCACGCTGCATATCGATATAGCCGAACTTGCCTTCGGCAGCCCAGGCGGCACCAGTCATCATCGCCAGCATCATTACCACCATCATCACGCGCTTCATGGTTCGTCTCCTTTAGCTTACTGTATGCTAGAACATACTACCGATTGCGAATTCAAATCGCCCTGACGTGCTCTCACCAGGGTTGGGGTTGATCGGGATACCGTATTCAAGACGTAGCGGACCCATCGGCGAGGCCCAGCGGATGCCGCCGCCATAGCTCATCAGCACCTTGGGGGGCCTGAAGCCGCCGTCCCAGGCGTTGCCGTAGTCAAAAAAGGCCACCCCTTTAACCCCAAACTCCGACAACAACGGGAATTTCAGTTCTACGTTGCCGAATAGTTCCTTTTCACCGCCGATATAGTTGCCAAACTGATCTCTTTCACCGATAGTCCTGGCCTCATAGCCCCGCAGGGTACCAATACCTCCCAGGTAGAAGCGTTCATCCAGCGGCACCTTGCCGCCAGCTTCCTGCACCGCTCCCAACACCAGTTTGGTAGAGACCACGAACTTCCACCACAGCGGATAGTAAATGGTATTGTCTAAGACCTCACGTACGTACTTGTTATCGCCCCCCAGGCCTGCGTACTCCAGCGAGAAGGAGTTGACCATGCCGGTGGAGGGATCGAAACGGTAATCAGTATTGTTGTGGGTGATGCTGGCATAGATCGCACTGGTAGTTGACTGACCGATCGGATACAGGTCGTTGCCATATTGGTCGTGGGCCTGTTTCCACGCATCAGTGTACTCGTACACATCCTTCATCTCGTACTTGTACATCAGGAAAGTGCCGACATAATCGCTGATCGGGTAACCGGCCTTGATGTCGAAACCGGTGCGTCGCAGGTAGTAGTCATCCCACTCCCGTTCAGAACGGTAGATATCAGCCCCCAGGGTCCATTTGCTATCCAGGAAGTAGGGGTCGGTCAGGCCGACCGAATAGGTGTTGGAACTGCCGCCCAGCGAGGCCGAGGCGTTGGCCTTGAGCCCCAGGCCCAGGAAGTTGGACTGGGAAATCGAGCCCTGCAGGATCATGCCGTCCAGCGAGCTGTAGCCGCCGCCAATGGTGAAGGCGCCGGTGGCCTTCTCCTTCAGGTCCACGTTGATGTTCAGCTTGTCAGCGCTGCTGCCCTTGACGCTGGCCACGTTGGCTTCTTCAAAATAGCCGGTGTTCATCAGGTTCTGCTTGCTACGCTTGAAGCCGGTGGCGCTGTACAGTTCGCCTTCCAGAAGCCGCATCTCGCGCCGCACTACCTTGTCACGGGTCTTGCCATTACCGGCGATGGTGATCCGCTCGATATAGACCAGATCGCCCTTCTCCACATCAAAGGTCAGCTCCAGCTGCTTCTTTTCCTGATCCTGCTTGGTCAGTGGGTTGACGTTGTTGAAGGCGTAGCCCTTGTCGGCGGTCATGTCGGTCAGGGTGCCGATGTCCTCCCGCAGATTCTTGCGGCTGAAGACCTCACCCACCTCGCTCTTCAGCTTCGTCCTGATCTCTGCCTCGGGATACAGGACGTCACCGGAGAAGGCGATGGAACCGATCCGGTACTGGTCACCCTCAGTGATCGAGACCAGCACCTCCAGTGACTCCCGGTCTTCGGACAGCTTGACCTTGGGCTCCCCCACCTTGACGTTGATATAGCCGTTGTTCATGTAGTGGTCGGCGATCAGCAGGGCATCGTTGCGCAACACCTCTTCCTTGTAGGTACCGGCACCGGTCAACCACGACATGAACCACTCTTCGCTGGTCTCGATCACCCCGCGCAACTTGCGGGGAGAAAAGGCCGTGTTGCCTTCGAAGCTGATCGTGCTGATCCGGATCTTGTTGCCTTCAGCGATCTGCAGCGTCACCAGGTATTCGGTGTCGGAGCGCTGTTCAACCCGGGGCTGCACCTGCACCAGGTAGTAGCCTTCATCCTGGTACTGCTTGGTCAGCTTGAGAACGGCAGCATCCAGATCTTTTTGCGAGAACACGGCGTTGCGACGGATCGGCAGACCTTCCAGCAGTTTTTCCTGCTTGAGCGCCTCGTTGCCTTCAAAGCGCACCTCACGAATGATCGGCTTTTCCACCACCGAAAAGACCAGTACCAGGCCGGCGTTGCCCGGTTCAGTGCTGACCTGCACATCACGGAACTGGCCCAGGTTAAAGATGGAGCGGATATCTGCGTCGGTGCGATCGCTGTCGAGACGCTCACCCGCCTTGCTGCTAACGGCATTCAGTATGGCAGCGGAATCGATGCGCCGGTTGCCGCGCACCACTACCTCACTGACCGTGTCACTTTCAGCGTAAACAGCTTCGCTGTTCATCAACAGCAGTGCCACCACGGCGATCTTCAGGTACTGATACTTGGTCACACACCCTCCAGGGCAGCGTAGTCAATACTACCATCCACCAGACGGACAACTCGTCCCATGCCGGCGGCCAGACGTTCATTATGGGTTACCACCACCAGCGTAATGCCGGTCTCTTGCTGCAAGCGGGCCAGCAGCTCGTGGATCGCCTCGCTGGTCTTCATGTCCAGGTTGCCGGTGGGTTCGTCGGCCAGCAGCAGTTCAGGGCCCAGCACCAAGGCGCGGGCAATGGCCACCCGCTGCTGCTCGCCACCGGAAAGCTCACCAGGGCGATGCTGCAGACGGTGCCCCAGGCCGACCTGTTCTAAAAGCTGCCGGGCCTGTTGCTCTGCATCCTTTCGTGGCTGACGGTTGATCAGGGCCGGCAGCAGCACGTTTTCCAGGGCGGTAAATTCCGGCAACAGGTGATGAAACTGGAACACAAAACCGATGCTACGATTTCTGAAATCGGCCAGTTGCTGCTCTGAACGACGGAACAGCTCCTCGCCCTTGTAGCTCACCGAACCGCTACTGGGGCGATCCAGGGCCCCTAGGATGTGCAGCAGGGTACTCTTGCCGGCGCCCGAGGCGCCGATCAATGCCGTTGTCGTGCCGGCCTCGATCTCCAGATCGATCCCACGCAGCACCTCCACCGTCGAGCTGCCCATGTTGTAGCTCTTGCAGAGCCCGCTAAGCGAGATCAGGTTACTCATACCTGAGCGCCTCCGCCGGCAACATCTTTGAAGCCTGCCAGGCCGGATAGAGGGTGGCCACAAACGAGATCACTACCGCCGTGATCGAGATCATCAGCACATCAGAGCCCACCACTTGGGAGGGGAAGTGATCCAGGTAGTAGATATCCTTGCTGAAGAAGTTCTTGCCGGTCAGCTTTTGTACCAGATCGATGATCAACTCCAGATTGTGGGCGATCAGCAGACCGGACAACACCCCCAGCACGGTGCCCACGATGCCGATGATCAGCCCTTCCAACACAAAGATCTTCATGATACTGAGCGAGCGAGCCCCCATCGCCTTCAGAATGGCGATATCGCGGGCCTTTTCCATCACCACCATGAACAGGGTTGAGGCGATGCCGAAGGCCGCCACCAGCACGATCAGGGTCAGGATGATGAACATGACCACCTTTTCAGTCTTGAGCGCAAACAGGATGTTCTTGTTCATCTGCATCCAGTCCCGCGCGTAGAGCTCAGGGCCGAATTCGCGGTTGATCCGCTGGGCCAGTTCGGTGGTGCCGTAGACATTGGCCACCTTCAGCTGCACACCGGTCACGGTGTCGCCCAGGTCGAAGAAGCGTTGGGCCTGGCCGAGACTGACATAGGCCAGGGTAGAGTCATACTCGAACATGCCGGTATTGAAGATGCCCACCACCCGGAACGGTTTCAGCTTTGGCATCATCCCCAGCGGGGTGATGCTGCCGGTGGGCGAAACCACATTTACCCGGTCTCCCAGGGCAAGATTCAAGTGGCGTGCCAGTTCGCGCCCGATCAGGATACCCGGCTCAGGCCCGCTACCGGGCTGCGGATCAAGGAGGGTCATGCCGCCCTGCACCAGCGAGCGTGACAGTCGGGTCACCTCGCGGTCAGTTTCCGGCTCGATCCCCCGCAGCACCACGCCGGACACATTGCGTCCGGTGGAGAGCATGACCTGGTTGTAGATGAACGGTGTAGCGGCCTGCACACCAGGCAACTGTTTGAGACGTTCCATGGTCCCGCGATAGTTTTCCATCGCTGCGCCGCTACGGATTACGACCAGGTGGGCATTGGTACCGAGGATCTTTTCCTTTAGATCGCGCTCAAAGCCGGTCATCACCGCCAGCACCACAATCAACGCCATAACCCCCAGCGCCACACCGGCAGTGGAGATAAAGGTTATGATCGAGATGAAGGTGGACTTGCGCTTGGCCTTGAGGTAACGCAACCCGATCAGGAGTTCGAACGGCATGGACAAGTCTATTTCGCCTCTTTACGCAGTTGCGGGAACAGGATCACGTCACGGATCGAGGCCGAGTCGGTCAAAAGCATCACCAGGCGGTCGATGCCGATCCCCTCGCCGGCCGTCGGCGGCAGGCCGTATTCCAAAGCACGCACATAATCCTCATCCATGTAGTGCGCCTCTTCATCCCCTTTGTCCTTCTCAGCCACCTGGGCCAGAAAGCGCTCCTTCTGATCCACCGGGTCGTTCAGCTCGGAAAAGGCGTTGGCGATCTCACGGCCGCCGATCATCAGCTCAAAACGATCAACGATGTACGGATCATGATCGTTTTTGCGCGAGAGCGGCGAGACCTCTGTGGGATAGGCGGTTACAAAGGTGGGTTGAATCAACTTGTGTTCAGCAACCTCTTCAAAGATCTCCATGATCAGCTTGCCATAGCCGATCTCATCCGGCAGGTCCAGGCCGATACTGCGGGCGTAGGCCAGTGCCAGATCACGGTCCTCCAGCTGCTTCTGCTCGATGTCGCCATACTCCAGGATCGCTTCCTTTACCGTCAAACGCCGCCAGGGGCGCTGGAAGCTGATGGCCAGCTCCTGATAGGTAAAGTCAAGCGTACCCAACACCTCTTGGGCCACATGACAGAACAGTTCTTCGGTGAAGTCCATCAGGTCCTCGTAGGTGGCGTAGGCCTGATAAAACTCCATCATGGTAAACTCGGGGTTGTGACGAACCGAGATCCCCTCATTACGGAAGTTGCGGTTGATCTCGAAAACCCGCTCGAAACCTCCCACCACCAGACGTTTCAGGTACAGCTCCGGGGCAATCCGCAGGAACAGTTCCATATCCAGGGCATTGTGGTGGGTCACAAACGGGCGAGCCGTGGCGCCACCGGGGATCGGCTGCATCATCGGCGTCTCAACCTCAAGGAAATCACGAGAGGTCATAAACTGACGGATCAGGTTAACAATCCGGGAACGCTTGATAAAAATCTCGCGCACCTCCGGGTTGACGATCAGGTCAACATAACGCTGGCGGTAGCGGGTCTCCACATCGGTCAGGCCGTGGAACTTTTCCGGCAGCGGCAGCAAGGATTTAACCAGCAGCCGCACCATGCGCGCATGAACCGACAGCTCGCCCTTCTGGGTGCGAAACGGGAAGCCGGCAACGCCGATAATGTCGCCGATGTCAAAGGACTCAAACTGGGCAAATGCCTCTTCGCTGAGATCATCCTTACGGACATAGACCTGAATCCGTCCGCTGCGGTCCTGAATCTGGATAAAAGCGGCCTTGCCGAATGAACGGCGGGCGATGATCCTGCCAGCCAGCACGAACTCGACATCCGGTGCGTCGATCTGCTCAACCGAACCGTACTGCTCCACCACATCAGCGGCAGTATGGGCAGGCTTGAAATCGTTGGGATAGGGGTTGATGCCGGCCGTCCAGAGGGCGTTGACCTTACGCCGCCGCTGTAACAGCAGTTCACTCAATTCTTCCATGGTCTTCTAGTACCTTTCAGAGCTGCAAATAAACTGAGAAAGTAGCCCAGCCAAACGGACGCGTCAAGCTATTCTTCTGCTATCTCAGCGGGTTTGGCGGCCTTTGCCGAACGTTTGGACGGTGCCCGTTTGGGCTTGGCAGCCGCCTTTTTCGGTGCTGCTTCAGGCTTAGGTGATTCCGCTGTCAACGGCACGCCCTGATCGTCAACGACAGCGGCCTTTTTCTTGGCAGCGGTGCTGCGTGAACGACGCGCTTTGGGCGGCGCTGGTTCTGCAGCGGCAACGGCCTCAACCGGCGCTGCGGCGGCTGCTTCCGGTTGTACCTTCTTTGCACGGCTCCTGCCTGCCTTTTTCGTAGGGGTGGCCTCTGCTGCTGGTGACGCCTGCGCATCCGGCTTGGTTACGGGGGCATCGGCAACGCTGGAAGGCTGTGCTTCTGTCGCATCTGCAACTGCGCCTTCTTTGGGCGTGCCCGGCTTTTTGCGGGAACGGGAGCGACGACGTTTCTTAGCCGGCTCTGCCTCCGAGCCACCGGTTTTGGTCTCCGCTGGCTCCTGCTGATGATCTGTCGGCGACTCGTCAGCGGCATCCTGCTCCTGACCGGCCGGCTGCACTGTTTGATCAGTGCCGGCTGGCTTTTTCTTCTTCTTGCGGCGACGTTTCTTCTTAGCGCCACCTTCAGCCGTTGCAGCCACAGGCACTGCTTCACCAGGCTCGTCACTACTCAGTGCCGGCTCTAAAGAAACCAGCGGCTGGTCGTCCTGCTCGCCCTTTTCGCGCTTGATGACCTCAAGCTCCAGCTGGTTCAGCAGGAAGGATGGCTTGCCCTTGACCGTAACCACAATCTCGTAATCGTTTTCAATCTGGGCCAGATCACGCTTTTTACGATTCAGCAGGAAGTAGGCTACCTCCAACGGCAGACCACCACGCACCTCGGCCACCTGTCCCTTGGCGGCGGCCCCATGTACCTTGCGCAGGAACGAGAGCGCCATAGCCTCCACCGACTTGACCCGTCCACGCCCTTCACAGTGGGGACACTCCAGATGGATGGCGTCGTTAATGTTCTTGGCGATCCGCTGGCGAGACATCTCCATCATGCCAAATTGTGAAATACGCCCCAGGTTGACTCGGGCCTTATCCATCTTGAGGGCCTCTTTGAGGGTCCGCTCCACCTCTTTGTTGTGCTTGGTTTCGCGCATATCGATAAAATCGATCACCACCAGACCACCCAGGTCGCGTAGCCGCAGATGACGGGCCACCTCGGCGGCAGCCTCCAGGTTGGTCTTATAGGCGGTATCCTCAACGCCCCGCTCGCCACTGGACTTGCCGGAGTTGACGTCAATCGAAACCAGTGCTTCAGTCGGCTCAATGATCAGGGAACCGCCCGACGGCAATGGCACACGTTTTTCGTACAACTGGTCGATCTGCTCCTCCAGCTGGTATTTGGAAAAGATCGGCCGCTTCTCCTTGTGCAGCTTGACCAGCTTTTCACAACCGGGCATCAACTCCTTAAAGAAGTCAATCGCCTGCTGGTAGGCGGCCTTATCATCAACCAGCACCTCATCGATATCATCGGAAAAGTAGTCACGCAGGGTGCGCAGGATGACGCCGGCATCATGATAGATCTCTGCGGGTCCCTTGATCTGTGCGGCTTGTTGCTGTATCCGCTCATGAACCCCCACCAGGTATTCCAGATCTTTTTTGAGCTCATCCGCTGTACGGCCCACGGCCTCGGTCCGCACGATATAGCCGTAGCCCTCAGGCACCTGAAGGTCCGCCACCAGTGCCTTCAGCTCTTTGCGTGTCGAGTTGTCCTCGATCTTGCGGGAGATACCGGCTGCGTCGTCACCGGGCATCAAGACCATATAGCGGCCGGGCAGCGACAGATAACTGGTCAGGGCTGCCCCCTTCATATCGCGGGCATCCTTTTCGACCTGCACAATCAGCTCCTGCCCCCGGCGCAGCACCTCTTGAATACGGGGGCGACGCTTGCGCTCCTCCACCGGCACATCGTCCCGCCACTGCCAGAAATTGGGGTGCAGATCACCCATCTGGATGAAGCCGGGCTTTTTCTGGCCGATATCCACAAAGGCCGCTTGCAGGCCCGGCTCGACCCGCAGCACCACCCCTTTGTAAATATTGCCTTTGGTCTGCTCTTTGCCACTGATCTCAATATTCAGATCCATCAGGCGACCTTCCTGCACGATCGCCACCCGGGCCTCTTCGGGATGCATGACGTTAATCAGCATCTTTCTGCTCATAGTTGTTCCTTTCAGATTGCGGGGTACAAATTCGCAGAAGTATACCGTTTGCCGCGTCTAAAGCCAAGAAAAAGCAACGTACTACGGTATACAACTTTAAAACGCAAACGCCCCGCTTCTCGAATTGAGGAGCGGGGCGTTTGGTTATTAATTCTGGCGGCGACCTACTTTCCCACACAGCTACCCGTGCAGTATCATCGGCCCTGAGGGGCTTAACTTCCGTGTTCGGGATGGGAACGGGTGTGGCCCCCTCGGCATAGCCACCAGAAACTATTTCAGCATTGGTCTTGTTGACCGTTGCCGGATCGGTTTCAATTGCATGTTGGAGTTTTGTATTGGCGATGTTTTTACGCTTTAGATTGATCAAATTTATGGGCTCGGGGGTGGGTTACCACCCCCTTGCCTTTATTTTTTTATGGTCAAGCCTCACGGCCGATTAGTACCGGTCAGCTGAATGCATTACTGCACTTACACACCCGGCCTATCAACGTTGTGGTCTACAACGGGCCTTCAGGGGTTGTTACACCCAGGGATATCTAATCTTGAAGGAGGCTTCCCGCTTAGATGCTTTCAGCGGTTATCCGTTCCGTACATAGCTACCCAGCGACTGCCACTGGCGTGACAACTGGAACACTAGAGGTACGTCCATCCCGGTCCTCTCGTACTAAGGACAGCTCTTCTCAAATATCCTGCGCCCACGGTAGATAGGGACCAAACTGTCTCACGACGTTTTAAACCCAGCTCGCGTACCGCTTTAATTGGCGAACAGCCAAACCCTTGGGACCTACTTCAGCCCCAGGATGCGATGAGCCGACATCGAGGTGCCAAACCTCCCCGTCGATGTGAACTCTTGGGGGAGATCAGCCTGTTATCCCCGGAGTACCTTTTATCCGTTGAGCGACGGCCCTTCCATACAGAACCGCCGGATCACTATGACCTACTTTCGTACCTGCTCGACTTGTGGGTCTCGCAGTCAAGCTCCCTTATGCCATTGCACTCTACGCCCGGTTTCCAATCGGGCTGAGGGAACCTTCGCGCGCCTCCGTTACTCTTTGGGAGGCGACCGCCCCAGTCAAACTACCCACCAGACAGTGTCCCCGACCCGGATGACGGGCCCAGGTTAGACATCCAAAACAACCAGGGTGGTATTTCAAGGACGACTCCACCGACACTGGCGTGCCAGCTTCAAAGTCTCCCACCTATCCTACACAAGCTATTCCGAAGGTCACTGTCAAGCTGTAGTAAAGGTTCACGGGGTCTTTCCGTCTTACCGCGGGTACTCGGCATCTTCACCGAGAATTCAATTTCGCTGAGTCACTGGTTGAGACAGCGCGGAAATCGTTACGCCATTCGTGCAGGTCGGAACTTACCCGACAAGGAATTTCGCTACCTTAGGACCGTTATAGTTACGGCCGCCGTTTACCGGGGCTTCGGTTCAAAGCTTCGCCTTGCGGCTAACAAATCCCCTTAACCTTCCGGCACCGGGCAGGCGTCAGACCCTATACATCGTCTTACGACTTAGCAGAGTCCTGTGTTTTTAGTAAACAGTCGCTACCGCCATTTCTCTGCGACCTCCTTCGGCTTCACGTGCAAATCGCTAGACCTAGTGGAGGCACACCTTCTCCCGAAGTTACGGTGTCATTTTGCCGAGTTCCTTAACCAGTGTTCTCTCAATCACCTTAGGATTTTCTCCTCACCCACCTGAGTCGGTTTACGGTACGGTCTCAAGTTACCTGAAGCTTAGAGGCTTTTCTTGGAAGCATGGGATCAACCACTTTGTGAGCATACGCTCTCGTCATCACGTCTCAGCCTTAACAAGAAAGCGGATTTACCTGCCTTCTCAGCCTACACGCTTGAACCAGGACAACCAGCGCCTGGATGGCCTACCCTTCTCCGTCCCCCCATCGCAGTAACCAGAGGTACAGGAATATTAACCTGTTTCCCATCAACTACGCCTTTCGGCCTCGCCTTAGGGACCGACTAACCCCACGCAGATTACCTTTACGTAGGAAACCTTGGGTTTACGGTGTGCGGGTTTCTCACCCGCATTTTCGCTACTCATGTCAGCATAATCTCTTGTGATACCTCCAGCCGTTCTCGCGATCGACCTTCACAGGCTTACACAATGCTCCCCTACCACTCATATTCTGAAATATAAGTCCGTAGCTTCGGTACCATGCTTGAGCCCCGTTACATTTTCCGCGCAGACCCACTCGACCAGTGAGCTATTACGCTTTCTTTAAAGGATGGCTGCTTCTAAGCCAACCTCCTGGTTGTCTGGGCATTTCCACATCGTTTTCCACTGAGCATGGATTTGGGGACCTTAGCTGACGGTCTGGGCTCTTTCCCTCTTGACGACGGATCTTATCACCCGCCGTCTGACTCCCGAGATGTACGTTGATGGTATTCGGAGTTTGGTTGGGTTTGGTAACCTGGTGAGGCCCCTAGCCCATTCAGTGCTCTACCCCCATCACTTAAATCCCGAGGCTATACCTAAATATATTTCGGGGAGAACCAGCTATCTCCGAGTTTGATTAGCCTTTCACTCCTATCCACACCTCATCCCCTGGCTTTTCAACGCCAGTGGGTTCGGGCCTCCACGAAGTGTTACCTTCGCTTCACCCTGGACATGGATAGATCACCCGGTTTCGGGTCTACTCCTACTAACTAGACGCCCAGTTAAGACTCGCTTTCGCTTCGGCTCCGTTCTATGAACTTAACCTCGCTAGTAAGAGTAACTCGCTGACTCATTATGCAAAAGGCACGCCGTCACACCTGATATACATGGTGCTCCGACTGCTTGTAGGCATACGGTTTCAGGTTCTATTTCACCCTCCTCATCGGAGTACTTTTCACCTTTCCCTCACGGTACTAGTGCACTATCGGTCAGAGGTTAGTATTTAGCCTTGGGAGATGGTCCTCCCAGATTCCCACGGGATTTCTCGTGTCCCGCGGTACTCGGGGTTCCTCTAGGGTGAATCTTGGTTTCGATTACGGGGCTATCACCCACTATGGCGGCACTTTCCAGAGCCTTCATCTACCAATCATCAATCCCACGTTGAGGCCCCACAACCCCGGAAGTACCGAAGTACTTCTGGTTTGGGCTAGTCCGCGTTCGCTCGCCACTACTGACGGAATCACTTTTGTTTTCTTTTCCTGCGGGTACTTAGATGTTTCAGTTCCCCGCGTTCGCCTCATGTGGCTATGTATTCACCACACGATTCCAGAGCATAACCTCTGGAGGGTTTCCCCATTCGGACACCCCCGGATCAAAGCCTGTTTAGCGGCTCCCCGAGGAATTTCGCAGCTTACCGCGTCCTTCATCGCCTTCCTCTGCCTAGGCATCCACCGTACGCCCTTTGTAGCTTGACCATAAAAAACTGAAATTGAATCAATACTACCGCGTATTTACTTCGCCTTTACGACATTACTCCAGTATGCAATTGTCAAAGATCAGTATCAAAGAGCGACCCTAAGATCGCCCAAAGAATCTGGTGGAGGTGAACGGGATCGAACCGATGACCTCCTGCTTGCAAGGCAGGCGCTCTCCCAACTGAGCTACACCCCCGATAAACCTGGTGGGCCTGGCTGGACTCGAACCAGCGACCTCACGATTATCAGTCGTGTGCTCTAGCCAACTGAGCTACAAGCCCTTGCGGTCATCGTTTCCACGATTCACGACACGTAAGTTTTAAAAAAGAACAAGGAAGACTCGTTCAGTCTCTCAAAACCAGATAGCAGATGATTGCAGGTTTGACCTAGGTCAGCTTGACAGCTCGTGGCTGTTAGCTCCTTAGAAAGGAGGTGATCCAGCCGCAGGTTCCCCTACGGCTACCTTGTTACGACTTCACCCCAGTCACCGACCATTCCTTAGGACGCTGCCTCCCAAAAGGGTTAGCTCACGTACTTCGGGACCAATCGACTCCCGTGGTGTGACGGGCGGTGTGTACAAGGCCCGGGAACGTATTCACCGCGGCATGCTGATCCGCGATTACTAGCGATTCCAACTTCATGGAGTCGAGTTGCAGACTCCAATCCGAAC
>Ga0265295_1002371_pt1 | contig 30141 bp, 26 predicted proteins | sample Munlansysbiofilm_FD_192503 | JGI IMG/M metagenome (GOLD analysis project Ga0265295, IMG submission 192503) | Leachate microbial communities from a municipal landfill in Southern Ontario, Canada - Methane capture system biofilm | ecosystem: Engineered > Solid waste > Landfill > Unclassified ... | reverse complement strand
AATATTTTTAGAGTTCTACTTTAATGCTTTTCTATAACTCTCCCTTCAATTCGCTTATAGTAAGGATTTTGGTTTTATACAGGGATTTTATTTCGAGCAAATCTTTGTCACCAGTAACAAGTTAGTCAGCCTTGCTGTCAAATGCAAGATTCAACAAAAAATTATCTTTATTATCCCGACAAATATCTAATTTAGAGCTTACTTTCACTAAATTTCCAAATCTATCGAAAATAAAAAGCAATCGTTCAACATCGTCAATGGGAAAGTATTTTTTGAATTTTGGTCGCGAAGAAACTTCCAAAAACTCCTGAACTGATTCTTCAGAGAAAATCAGTTTTAATATTCCATTCTCAATATATCTATCTAAAAAGCTAAAATCCTTAGTGATAAGAAAGCTAATCCAAAGATTTGTGTCAAAAATGACCGTTTTACTTTTCATATCGGGCTTTTCTCACCGCCTCAACTTCTTTAGTGATTTCTTCTAAAGATGGAACACTTTCGGATTGACTCCGTAATTTGAGAAGTAGTTCAGAAAATTCGGATTTAACTTGATCCTTTGTTATCCTGATTAACTCCAAATCAGCTAAGTTTTGAAGTAAGCGCTTTGCTTTTGGATTAATTATTTCAATTCTTAAAGATTCCATAACTTTTTTTTTATCAAATGTACAAAAAAAAGGAAATAGTGCTGATACAAATTATAGTTCTGTTTCTCCAGTTCTGCTCTTTTATTACAGACACCAAATAATTATTTTGGCGTTGATTTTATGACAGCTTGTAAAACAGTTTTTTGTGATTTCATAAAATCGTTTTACCCCACACAAAACTTCTCTCATTTCATCAAATTCAAATCAAAAATCACAAATCACCCGTTATTTGCAGAACCTCTGTATTTTTGCAAAAATTTAATTTTGACTTCACCTCAGGCTATTTCATTGGTAAACGAACAACAGACGGCAAATATAGCCGCCCTATTAATTCAGCACAAGCATTTGTTATTGAGCGGGTTAACCGGTTCGTCCAAATCAGTTTTGATGCAAGCAACTGCCTCCCTGAGCAGCGGTTTTCACCTGGCAATCTGTGCCGACAAAGAAGCTGCTGCCTACTTTTACAACGATCTCGAAAACCTGCTTCACGACCGTGAAAAAGAGTTGCACAAAAAGCAGGTACTGTTTTATCCCACCTCCTACAAACGGCCTTACGAGCCGGAAAAAGCCGACAACAACTATATACTTTCGCGCACCGAAGTGCTCAGCAGGGTTTCGGTAAATGTGCGCAAAACCATTGTCGTAAGCTATCCCGAAGCCATCTGCGAAAAAGTTTTCACTAAAAAAATGCTTTCCAAAAACAGTTTCAAAATGAGGCAGGGCGAGCAGATTTCATTGGATTTTTTAACCGATTTGCTGGCCACCTACAATTTTGAACGGGTCGATTTTGTGATAGAACCGGGCCAGTTTGCTATCCGTGGCGGCATCGTGGATGTTTTTTCGTTCTCTAACGAACAGCCCTACCGCATCGAGTTTTTTGGCGACGAAGTTGACTCTATCCGCAGCTTTGATCCTGTATCGCAACGCTCGCTGCAAATCATGAAACACATTGTGTTGCTGCCTAATATGCAGGAACGCATGCTCGAAGAGGAGCGCGAATCCTTGTTTGAACACCTGCCCGAAAATCTTTTCGTGTGGATAGACGAAAGCAAAGACCTGGCCGAACGAATAGACCACGCCTTCGAAAAGGCCACGCTTGCTTTTGGCGAACTTGCCGCTGAGCACGACATCTCTTCTCCCGAAAAATTGTTCAATACTGCCGATCAGATTTTGCAGCAGCTGCAAAAGCAACACACCCTGGAATGGGGCAAAACCAGCATTTTTAATGCAGGCGAAACAATCGTTTTTCATACCAGTCCACAGCCTGCTTTCAACAAAAATTTCGAGCTTTTTCTCACGCATCTGCGCGAAAAACAAACTGCTGGCTATCAAACCTTTATTTTCTCTGAAAGCAGTAAACAGCTTGAACGTATTCATATTATCCTGGAAGATATTCAGCACGACCTACCGGAAGAATCACAGGCACATTTTACGCCGGTTTATCACAACTTGCAGGCCGGCTATATCGATCACGACCAAAAAATCTGTTGCTTTACCGACCATCAAATTTTTGAACGCTACCACCGTTTTAGGCTGCGCGAGAGTTTTGCCAGCAAGGAAGCCCTTACCATTCAGGAAATTAACGAACTAAAACCGGGAGATTACGTCACCCATATCGACCATGGCATTGGCCGCTTCGACGGACTCGAGATGATCGACAATAACGGCAAGCGGCAGGAAGCCATCAGGCTGATTTACAAAAACAGCGACCTGCTTTATGTGAGCATCCATTCGTTGCATCGTATTGCCAAATACAGCGGTAAAGACGGCGCAGAACCAACGCTGAGCAAGCTGGGATCAAACGCCTGGAACAAACTCAAATCCAAGGCAAAAGGACGGGTAAAAGACATTGCGCGCGAGCTGATTAAGCTTTATGCTGAGCGAAAAACCAGCGAAGGTTTCCAGTTTATGCCCGACACTTATCTGCAAAACGAACTCGAAGCCTCGTTTATTTACGAAGACACGCCCGACCAGCTCAAAGCCACCAACGACGTGAAAGCTGATATGGAATCCAGCGCGCCCATGGACAGGCTGGTGTGCGGCGATGTGGGTTTTGGTAAGACCGAAATCGCTATCAGAGCGGCTTTCAAGGCGGCAACTGACTCCAAGCAGGTAGCCATTTTGGTGCCAACGACTATTCTCGCTTTGCAGCACTACAAAACTTTCTCGGAACGCCTCAAAGGTTTCCCGGTTGACATCGACTATATCAACCGCTTCAAATCTCCAAAACAGCAAAAAGAAACTCTTGAAAAGCTGGAAGCCGGTCGCATCGACATCCTTATTGGCACCCATCGCCTTATCAGCAAGGACGTTAAGTTCAAAGACCTCGGCCTCTTGGTGATTGATGAAGAACAGAAATTTGGCGTATCGGCCAAGGAAAAACTCAAGCAGATAAAAGCAAATGTTGACACGCTCACGCTTACGGCCACGCCCATTCCACGCACTTTGCAGTTTTCGATGATGGGTGCGCGCGACTTTAGCATCATCAACACAGCGCCACCAAACCGCTATCCGGTGCAAACTGAAATAAGGTCGTTCAATGAAGAGTTAATCCGCGATGCCATTCAATATGAGTTATCGCGTAATGGCCAGGTGTTTTTTGTACACAACAGGGTGCAAAATATTATGGATGTGTATGATATGATTTCGCGTTTTGTGCCAGGCGTGCGCATCGGTGTAGCCCATGGCCAGATGGACGGCCACAAACTAGAAAAAACAATGCTTGGCTTTATCAATGGCGATTTTGATGTGTTGCTGGCCACCACCATTATCGAGTCGGGACTGGACATTTCAAATGCCAACACCATTATTATCAACGAGGCACACCATTATGGTCTCAGCGATTTGCATCAGTTGCGCGGACGCGTTGGCCGTTCCAACAAAAAAGCATTCTGCTACCTACTTGCTCCGCCAATGGCAGCTTTGAGCAGCGAATCTCAAAAACGTCTGCGGGCTATAGAGGAGTTTTCCGATTTGGGAAGCGGCTTTAATATTTCCCTGCGCGACCTAGACATCCGGGGCGCCGGCAACCTTTTGGGCGGCGAACAAAGTGGTTTTATCAACGATATCGGTTTTGAAACTTTCCATAAAATCCTTGACGAAGCCATCATGGAACTCAAAGAAACAGAGTTTAAGGATATTTTTACCAGCGATAAGCCACGAAAGTTTGTGAGGGAATGTGTTTTTGAATCAGACCTCGAAATACTTCTGCCGGCAGATTATATCACCGCCTCAACTGAACGCATCAAGCTGTATTCGGAGCTGGATAATATTCCCGATGAGGAAAAACTGGAAGCCTTTGCCGAAAAACTCATCGACCGCTTTGGCCCGATCCCGAAACAGGCAAACGCCCTGTTCAACACAGTTCGGCTGAGGTGGCTGGCACGCGATATGGGTTTTGAAAAATTAATGCTGCGCAACAAAATGCTCACCGCCTATTTTATTTCAGATCAGGAGTCCGATTATTTCCAGTCAAAAGATTTTTCGTCTATTCTCAAATTTGTGCAAGCCAATCCTACCAGCTGCCGCATGAAAGAAACTACCAATAAACTTATCCTTCAGTTCAAAAATATCCCCAATGTGCTTTCGGCTCTTGAACTGATGCGCAAAATAATTGAGCAAGAAAGTTTCTAAGCAGCTATTTTATAATCTTTTAGATTGATGAAAAAATAATTTTGTTTAGTTTTTTTATATAAACGTTAAACAATTTTATCATTGTAGTTGTTTAAACAGCAACTAAATTAAATTATCATGAAATTAGACGGTAACATATCAACACTTAGAAGTTTTAGGCCGACCAACGGAAAATATAACTCAAACGGAAACGGGCATACACACCAGCATATTCATCAGATTGAGGCCGAAGAAATGGGCGACGACCACAGCTTCACCAGCATTGAAACACCGCTACGTCCGGATGCTTTCCTGCTTTCTGACGAAAACAAGATAGCCAATATAGAAGCTCATTTTGAACAGATTATGCAAACCCTTGGCCTCGACCTGACCGATGACAGCCTGCGCGGCACACCACATCGGGTAGCCAAAATGTTTGTGAAAGAAATTTTTCATGGCCTCAATCCAGAGAATAAACCAACAATGTCGGTTTTCGATAATAAATTCCGTTACGGCCAAATGTTGGTAGAAAAAGACATCACACTAAAATCAACTTGCGAGCATCACTTTCTGCCCATTTTTGGCAAAGCACATGTAGCCTATATTTCCAGCGGCACGGTTATCGGCTTGTCGAAAATCAACCGTATTGTAGATTATTTTGCCCGTCGTCCGCAAGTACAGGAACGCTTAACAGTGCAAATTGCGGAAGAATTAAAAAAGGTGCTCAAAACAGAAGACGTGGCTATCGTCATCGATGCCAAACACTTATGTGTAGCTTCGCGTGGAATACAAGACGATTCCAGCACAACGATTACTTCAGAATATTGCGGTGCATTTAAAAATGACACAAAAGTTAGGGAGGAATTTTTGAAATTTATTGGTTAATAAATAGGAATCGTTTATCCACAACAAACATTACACTACCCCTGCTTATCTAAAGTTAAGCAGGAAACTACAACAAACTATTTTTATACTACTTGCCGGCTTTGTCTTCCTTAAAAAAGACAAGTCGGCATTTTTTTTAAATCAGAAAACTGTCCTATAAAAAACAATTCCTGTTAAATTATATAGGCTATTTGACAAGCTTATTGTATTTTTACGGCTAATTGTCGCAAAGAGTTATTAATTTTGCAACAGAAAAAGTTAGTATTAACCGTTTAAACACTTATTGATATGAAGAAAAATTTACTTTATTTTGCTTTTATGATTTTTGCAGTAAGCCTTCAGGCACAAGACTGCTCAAACATTTTTATTTCCGAATACGTAGAAGGTTCGGGAAACAACAAAGCCATCGAGCTTTACAATCCAACCGATCAAGCAATTGATTTAGCCGGATTTCAAATGGTGCGGTATAGTAATGGAGGTTTCTCTCCTGATGCTGTAACTCTCAGTGGAACAATTCAGCCAAAGTCAACTTTCGTGCTTGTTCTCGATAAAAGAGATCCTAACGGAACCGGCCAGGAAGCCCCTGTTGATCAGGCATTGGTTGACAAGGCTAATCTATTTTTATCACCTGTGTATAATGTGAACAGCACCATGTATTTCAATGGAAATGATGCGATGACACTGGAAACCCTATCGGGAGGTTTTATAGATATTTTCGGACAGATTGGTGGTTCAATGACAAGTGCAGACAAAGGCTGGGGAAACCTGAATGATACCACAATCACCTATAACAGTGGCGGTGTACCTACCTCTTATACTATCCATGATTATAACGTAGGCCCTTTGTTTTGGCTGGCGTGGACAATGGACCATACCCTTATCAGAAAGCCCAACGTAAGAAAAGGCGTTACTGCAAACCCAGATCCCGCGTTTAAAGTCCATATGGAATATGACTCGATACCAAAAAACACCTTCGATTCATTGGGTTTTCATAACTGCGAATGTAATACGCTCAATATTGGCGAATCATCTGAAACTAAAGCCGTTATTTATCCTAATCCTGCTACTGGCAACGTCTTTTCTATTGACACAGAAGAAGCTATCACCCGTATCGAGCTACTCGACCTGAGTGGAAGAGTAATAGAAGAACGCCATTTTGACAAGCGTTCCAACACTTACATTTTTAAATCTGAACGTGAACTAAAAGGCATGTATCTGATAAAAATCAGCTATCAGTCGAATCGTATCGGCACACAAAAATTACTTTTTAACTAAAGCAAAAATTATATTCACACTCTCTGTCATTGGGCTATATCTATGAAGCCTGAAGGTGGAGAGTGTTTTTATCTTTAATGCCTCCATAGAAATGCAATAACCATGATTAAAAAAACTAGCTTGCTACTGCTGTTTCTTGCAGTAGCTTTTGGAGTTTTCGCACAAAGCACAACAGTTAAAGGATTTGTTTATGACGGTGATTGGGGCGAGCCTTTGCCCGGTGTAAATATCACATACGGCCCTGGCTTGGGCACCGTTACCGACCTTGACGGCACTTATACTTTATCGCTCAAACCAGGCAATTACACACTGGAAATCAGCTATGTAGGTTTCGAGAAACAAACTAAAGAAATAGAAGTAGGCAACAGCACTATTCAGCTCAATTTCACATTAAAAACGATTACTCTTACCGAAGTTCAGGTAGTAGGTGATGTGGCCAAAACACGTGATACACCTGTTGCTTTCAGCAATATCAATCCCATAAAGATGGAGGAGCAACTGGCATCGCAGGATATTCCGCTTATTCTCAACTCCACGCCTGGTGTTTATGCCACTAAATCGGGTGGTGGCGATGGCGATGCACGTATCAATATCCGTGGTTTTAACCAGCGCAACGTGGCTGTGATGCTCGACGGTATTCCGGTAAACGATATGGAAAACGGCTGGGTTTATTGGTCTAACTGGTTTGGCCTCGATGCCGTGATGCGCTACACGCAAGTTCAGCGCGGACTTGGTGCTTCAAAGCTGGCAATCCCATCGGTGGGAGGCACAATTAATATCGCCACCAAAGGCATTGACTCCAAAAAAGGAATCAGCTTGAAGCAGGAATTTGGCAACGACGGCTTTATGCGTACCTCACTTGGCCTCACTAGCGGAAGAATGAAAAATGGCTGGGGAGTTACCTTCGCAGGCTCCTATAAAAGAGGCGATGGCTGGGTTGACCAGACCTACACAAAAGGCTATTTTTATTTTTTGCGTGTAGATAAAGAAATCGGCAATCACATCATCAGTTTTTCAGCCATGGGCGCACCTCAAGATCACGGCCAGCGTAGCCATAAAAAATATATCGCCACTTTCGATACTACCTTTGCCAGGGATAACGGAGTTAGTTCTGAAAATATTAACAAGCTCATAACAAATGGCGAACCGGTAAATATGGGCCTGCGCTATAACCCAAACTGGGGATACCTCAGCAAGGCCTATACAACACCTACCGACACTATATACCCGGCGGCAAAGCCCTTTAGCACAGCCAATAATTTTTACCACAAACCCATGTTCAGCCTCCGTGATTTCTGGACAGTAAACAAAAAAGTATATATCTCGAATATCCTCTATCTCTCGCTTGGCGATGGGGGCGGAAATTCATTTTCTACAACGCCTAAATACGATCAGGAAACAGGGCAGCAAAACCTGCAAGTTTTTTATGGTTCTAATATGAACCTGTTTAATCCTATTGTGAATCCCACCAATAAGTCCTCCCAAATATACCGCGCAGCCATGAATAATCACTTCTGGCTGGGTCTGTTATCAACTGTTGATTACCAATACAGCGAAATGCTAAGCTTTTCAGGAGGAGTCGATTTACGAACATACAAAGGCACACACTTTCGGACAGTGTCAGACCTGTTCGGAGGCAACTACTTTCTTGATAATGGAAATGAAAATGAGGATAACCGGGAAACACGAAAATACGTTGATGACATTATTGGCTACCATGACGACGCCAAAGTGAACTGGGGCGGACTTTTCGGGCAGGTTAAACTGGATAAAGGTGCGATATCAGCCTTTTTAAATCTAACCACCTCTATGACTGGTTACAAAAGAATAGACTATTTCCTACCCCAACTACTGGATGTTGGCGACACAACACTTTCCATCGCTTTTAACCAAACAGTTACTTATCAGGGCGTTTCTTATGACCACAACGCCGAAGGTTTGCGTACCAATGAAACCGATTGGAAATATATTCCCGGCTGGACTGTTAAAGGTGGTCTGAACTATAACCTCAACGAAACCATGAACGTATTTGGCAACTTGGGATATATTTCTAAAGCACAACGTTTTAATAATGTATATGACAGGCGCAACACGCTTTTCAAATCAATTGAAAACGAAAAAGTACAGGCCTTTGAGCTTGGCTACAGCTGGGTAAAACCCAAGTTTACGCTCAACGTAAACGCTTACCTCACCAATTGGGAAAACAAACCTGCAGACAGGGCTTTATCGATGGATATTGATGGCACCCGTTATTCAGTTAACATCAACAATATGAATGCTTTGCATAAAGGTATCGAGTTTGAGTTTGCTTATAGAATATCCAAAAACTTACTTTTTGAAAGCCTGCTTTCTATTGGCGACTGGAAATGGACTTCGGCAGATACGGCACGCGTTTATGACGACAACGGTCAACAGGTTGGCACAAGGCCATTCGATGCCAAAGGGCTTTATGTAGGCGATGCAGCCCAGATTCAAAATCAGGAACGCATCCGATGGGAAATTATTCCAGGCCTATATGCCAGCGGCGTGTTTACCTATTTTGGGAAACATTATGCCGAATTTAACCCACTGGATTATGATCCTGAACAAAATGACTGGGCTTTTGACGACAACGGAAATCCAATACAATCCTGGAAGATCCCGGATTATTTTATGATTGATGTGCATGCCGGATATAGCTGGCGCATGAAAAAAACAGGCTTCGAATTGCGTGGCAGTATCATTAACCTGCTTGATGGCAAGTTTATTACCGACGCCCAAAATAACGACCCCTATTTAGTACATTCAAGCACTTTTGATGCCAGTTCAGCAGGTGTGTTTTTTGGCATGGGTCGCACCGCTACCATTTCTCTAAAAATCACCCTTAACTAAAATACAATGAAACATTTTCTGATTGCCGCATTCATTTTGCTTGGAACATTTTCCTTCACGAATGCACAAAACACGATTCTCGAAGCTCGTCAAATGCCTGTTGGCTCAGTTGTCACCGTAAAAGGCATTGCTACCAATGGCACCGAAATGGGCATAATCCGCTATCTTGAAGACGGCACTGCAGGCATCGCAGCCTATGGTCCGCTCACAGACCCTGTCAACCGTGGCGACTCGATAACCGTAACCGGTACATTGAAAAATTACAACCAGTTGCTGGAGCTTGATCCGGTCTCCAGCGTCGTTGTGCGCTCAATCGGTAACCCGCTTCCGGAACCACAGCTGCTCACTCCCAACCAGATTAAAGAAGCATATGAAGGCATGCTTATCCAAATCAATGACGTGCTATTTTATGATGCCGGTCAACCCTTTACCGGTAACAAAAAATACACCTTCTCATCGAATGGTGAAGTTGGATATATTTACATCAAAACCGGGCAAGATTTTGTAGGCACGACTATTCCCAGCGGACCAGTGCGCCTTACTGCCATCCTCTCACAGTTTGATTACAACGATCCGAATGGTGGCTATCAGTTGTTGCCACGCGACCTGAACGATATTTTTATCCCGGGTTCAATATATCTCACAGGTTCGTTGAATAATCCTGACTTTACAAAAACCACCCTCGATTTCAACTGGGAAACCAATATTGCCGGCACCACAGAAATGTTTTATGGTGAAACTGAAGCCGGTGTTTATGACAATCATCTTAGCGTTGCCGGTAACTCAACCAGCCACGAAGTTGAACTGACAGGTCTCAATCCCGGAAAAATAATTTGGGTCAAAGCATTCTCAGTCAGTGGCAGCGACACTGCTTTCTCATCCGAAATACCTTTCGCTACCATCTCTAATTCAACAGGCGACATCAAAGTATATTTCAACAGTTTGGTCAACCACGATTACTCAAATGGCGTTGATGCCATTTACCTTAATAAGCTAATTGATGACACGCTGATCAATTACATTGACCGTGCGAAACACACCATTGATTTCACGATGTACAATTTCAATAATAATGGCATAAGCAATGTGAGCAATGCCCTGAAAGCAGCTGCCAACAGAGGCGTTCGCGTGCGTGTGATTGGTTGTGGTACCACTGCAAATCTTGGAATTGATGAACTTGCAGGTTCAGCCGTTCATGTGCTGATTGGGCCTAACAATTTACAACGACAAGGCATCATGCACAACAAATTCATCGTTTTCGATGCCGAATCTACCGACGCAGACGACCCGATTGTTTGGACCGGTTCAACAAACCTCACCGACGGCCAGGTGAACCTCGACGCCAACAACGTCATCATCGTTCAGGATCAGAGTCTGGCCCGTACTTATCAGATTGAATTTGAAGAGATGTGGGGATCACATAGCGATAGCCCAAATGCAGCTAACGCCAAGTTTGGCTCCAGAAAGAAAAATAATACCCCACATACTTTCCGTATAAATGGAAAATATGTTGAATCATATTTCAGTCCTACAGACGGCGTAAATGCCAAGATTGTTGAAACCATTAACACGGCTAATCACGACTTGAGCATCTCTACCATGTTGATTACCAGAATAGAAATGGCAGATGCCATCGCCGAGCGTGCCGGAGCCGGCATTGCTACCAACGTGATCACCAATAGTGAGGGCGGTAACAATTCAAACGTGAATACAACACTTACTGAAGCACTTTCGAGTCACTTTACTTTCGATAATGTTTCCAGCGGCATCCTACACCACAAATACATGATTGTTGACCAGGGTGCTCCGGCTTCAGATCCCATGTTATGGACTGGCTCTCATAACTGGAGCGCTGCTGCTGATAACGAAAACGACGAAAACACACTGATCATCCACGATGCTACCATCGCCAATATCTATTACCAGGAATTTGTAAAACGTTTTGTTGACAATCAGGGCGTTTTGATCGACCTGGATACACCTCCGGTTGCTGTTGCTGACAATGCCAGCGGTGTAATTGATGAACTTTTAACGGTTGCTGTTTTGGAAAATGATGAAATTCAGGCACCTGTTACCCTAAGCATCGAAACTGGCGCCACACATGGCAATGCTTATGTTCCGTTTTCCAATCCCAATGTTGTTATCTACCAGCCCGAATCTGGCTTTTTTGGCGAAGATTCAATTGTCTATAAAATTGCTTATAAGGCCGATGCTACGCTTTACAGCACTGCCAAAGTTTATTTTACCGTTGTGGATAACACCGGGATAGGCGAACTGTCATCGGTGAGCAGCTTAAAAGTGATGCCCAATCCGGCAACAAATGTCATTCACATCCCACTTTCATCGACAACAAGCGGTCAGGCAACATTCACTATCACCGATATGCAGGGAAAAATGGTTTACGCCACAAATCTTGCAGGCGATGAGAAAGACTTATACCTCAATTTGAATGTTCTTGGAATGCGGCCAGGAGTTTACCTGGTTGTACTTAAGGATCAGCGCAATATTGCAGCCAACAGACTAATTGTTTATTAGCCAAATTTGGCCAAGTGTATAGTTTCAAACGACTGGCAGCTTTTAACAAACTGTTAAGTTTGAGGTGGAAGTTAAGCTAGCTGGATTCAGCCGGCAATCTTGTATATACATTTCAAGTGTACAAAGGTTTCCTTTTTTGATAAACCAAAGTCATTTGATATCAATAAGCACCATCCAACAGCCGTAGATTTATGAACCGGTTTCTGCCAAACTGTGTTTTCAACATCGGATAGCAGTATAGTAAGAAAACTTATCATTGAATAAATTATTCACTTGATTATCAAAGCTTAAAATAGCGTTCATTACAAAATGAACGCTATTTATTTTGTACTCCATTTACAATTTTAGCAAAATTCACTTTATAATGATTAGAAATCTTAAGTTTGTGGCTAAATTTGTAGCATTATAAACCATAAAAGTCCTAATTGATGTCAGACAGCCTGGTCATTATACCTACCTACAACGAAAAAGAGAACATCGAGAAAATTATCCGCACTGTTTTTGAATTGGAGAAAGACTTCGATGTGCTTGTTATTGAAGACAATAGCCCTGATGGCACTGCTGCCATTGTAAAAAAATTGATGCCGGAATTTCCTAATCGGCTTCATATTGAAGAACGTAAGGGCAAGTTAGGATTAGGCACAGCCTATATCCACGGATTCCGTTGGGGTTTGGCGCGAAAATATGAATACATTTTTGAGATGGACGCTGATTTTTCTCATAGCCCCGCCGACCTCGAACGCCTTTACCACGCCTGCGCTAACGAAGGTGCAGACGTTGCTGTTGGCTCGCGCTATATAACCGGTGTAAACGTTGTAAACTGGCCAATGGGACGCGTGCTGATGTCGTATTACGCCTCCGCTTACGTGCGTTTTATCACACGGCTAAAAGTGAGAGATACCACGGCAGGATTTGTATGCTACAGGCGCAAAGTCCTTGAAAAAATTGATATGAGCCGCATCAAATTTGTGGGCTACGCCTTCCAGATCGAGATGAAATATACCGCCTGGAAACTTGGTTTTACCGTGAAAGAAGTCCCTATTATTTTTACGGATCGCACCGAAGGCACTTCAAAAATGAACAAACGTATTTTCAGAGAAGCTATTCTAGGTGTTATTAACCTGAGATTTAGAGGTGTAACCGGAAAAATAAAGCCAGCGCCAGAAACAAAATCTTAAGCTATGAGTGCCATCCTGATTGAAAACGCTAACCTTATAAATGAAGGAAAACGCTATGCAGCAGACGTGCTTATAGATCAAGGTGTGATAAAAAAGATTTTGGCAGCCGGAAAAGGCAAAACTGCTGTTTCCCAAAAAGACCTTAAAATTATTGATGCCACGGGAAAGCTTTTAATTCCAGGCGTCATTGACGATCAGGTGCATTTCCGCGAACCGGGATTAACCTACAAAGCCGACATCAAAACAGAAAGTCGTGCCGCAGTGGCCGGTGGTATAACCAGCTTTATGGAAATGCCAAACACTATTCCTAATGCACTTACTCAAAGTCTTTTACAAGATAAATATGAGCTTGCCGCAACACAATCTATGGCAAACTACTCGTTTTATATGGGTGCGTCTAACGACAACTTGAAAGAAGTTGCCAAGACAGATCCAAAAACCGTTTGCGGCATAAAGGTTTTCATGGGTTCCAGCACCGGAAATATGTTGGTGGATGACCAACGAACTTTGCAGGGGATTTTTGCGGAAGCACCCACTATTGTTGCCGTTCATTGCGAACACGAACCCACGATACGCGAAAATAACAAGTTGTATCAGCAGAAATATAAAGCTACCGCCACAGCAAGCCTTCATCCACTTATCAGAAGTGCGGAAGCCTGTTACAAATCTTCTTCACAAGCCGTTGAGCTGGCCAAAAAATACGGTACACGTCTGCATGTCTTGCATCTTTCAACGGCTATGGAAACCGCACTTTTCAGTAATAAGATTCCACTTGCAGAGAAAAAAATCACTGCCGAAGTTTGCTTGCATCACCTCTGGTTTAATGAAAATGACTACAAACAAAAAGGAAATCTGATCAAATGGAACCCGGCGGTGAAAACCGAAAACGACCGGCTTAAACTTTGGGAAGCATTGTTAGACGGGCGATTGGATGTTGTAGCCACTGATCACGCACCGCATACCATGGAAGAAAAATCACGGCCTTACTTTGAAGCACCTTCGGGCGGCCCGATGGTTCAGCATTTACTTTTAGGCATGCTCGAAATGAGCGCGAAAGGCTTGATAAGTCTGGAAACAATGGTTGAGAAGATGTGCCATAACCCGGCCATTCTCTTCCAAATTCATCAACGGGGTTTTATCCGCGAAGGCTATTTCGCTGATTTGGTTTTAATAGCAGAAAACGAGCCGGAAACGGTAACTAAAGACAATATTTTGTACAAATGTGGTTGGTCTCCCCTGGAAGGAACAACCTTTTCTCACCGAATAACACATACTTTTATCAATGGCGAATTGGCTTATGAAAACGGAAAATTCAAAGAAGACACCAAAGGTATGCGCCTGCAATTCAATCGTTAAGGTCTTTTTAATATTTTTGATTGGTAGCTTTTTTTTAAGTAGCTGTACCCAAAAAAGAGTTGAAAAAGCAGACGACAACCTGATTTCTGAGATTGAAGATTTATGGGATAACGGCAATCCTAAAACTGTGCGCTTTTACAAAGAGGAAGCCAGCGGGAAAATCCTTGTAATGGAAAAGCAATACTATCCTGAAGGCCAGCTAAACATGGAAGGCAAGTTTAAAAACGACCTTCGCGAAGGCGAATGGAAGTCCTGGTACGAAGACGGCACTTTGTGGAGCAGCGGCAGTTTCAAGGCCGGAAAAAGAGATGGAAAAGGCATTGTTTACCACCCCAATGGCAGCAAAAATATCGAAGGGACCTACGAAGAAGGCAGGCGCATCGGGCTTTGGAAAGCCTGGGACGAATCGGGAAATATACTCAGCGAACAGCGTTTCGATTGAGGTTATTTGCCTGGCGTAAGATAAAGCACCACAGGCAAGTGATCACTGAAACCGCCATAATATCTGCCACCGGAAGCGGTGCGATTTGGCCGAAATTCTCCACTTTTCTGCTGAAAAAGCATCCACGGATGTTTCACCACTTTTAAGGTATCCACCTGCCAGCTTTTTCCGTTTAATAAAGCTGATGACACAATTACCTGGTCAAAGAAATCCCAGCTTTTGTAGTATAAAGTGCCTTCGCCGGCCAAAAACAGATCGAGCGAAAGGTTGTAAAGCTCAGCAGCCACAACTCCCTGTTTTGGGCTACCTGCTTTCAGGTGATCTGTCATGCTTAAATCAGTTGGATTATCATTTAAATCGCCCATGATAACAATGTTTGCATCGGCATTGAAAGCCAGAATTGAATCTGCCTTATGACGTAAAAAATCTCCGGAAGCACGGCGCTTTGGATCTGTTTCTTCACGGCCACCATATCTTGATGCCCAGTGGTTTACAAAAATATGTAAGGTGTCATTTCCATAGATCAGGCCTTTGGCATACAGCACATGGCGCATCTTTCCGCTCAGGCTGTCGGGTTTTGTGATTTCCATAGCCTGCAAATGCAACAAGCGAAAATAATCCGACCGGTAAAGTGCTGCCACTTCTATTCCGCGATCATCATCATCTTCAATATGTGCAATGGAATAAGCAGCCTTGGATATGCCTGGCTCACGCACTAAATCTTCAAGAACTGCTCGGTTTTCAATTTCAGCGAGGCCAATAAAATGGGGCAATTCAAGGCTGTCCATAGCCGCAATCACTTTGGCTTTTTGATGCAATTTATGCAGATATTTTTCAGTATTCCAATTCAGCCGTGATTCCGGTAAAAATTCCTCATCATTGATGGTGGGATCGTTGATGGTATCAAACAGGTTTTCAACATTGTAGAAAGCTACCATCCAGTCCTTTTCGGGTTTTTTAAGTTGATTTTTTGAGCTGCTGCAAGCACTGAAAAACACTACAAGAGCAAGCAATGCTGCCCAGGTTAAACTTTTGGAAATCAATCTCATTCTCTAATCATTTTTTAATTTATCAATCAATCGGCGTTCTTTTTTTGTCGGGCGGCCAAGTCCCCGACCGCGGTATTCTGCTTTGGAAGCCAACACCATTTCATAGCGTTCCAGTTCTTCCTGAGGCGTGCGGTCAATATAAACCTCGTCCAGCATTTTAGCTGAAACGCGGTTTTTAATAGGATCTTTTACTTCTACTTTTTTGTGCAGCTGGTTCACCTGCACATCGATAATATCACCGGTTTTTATTTCTCGGGAAGCTTTGACGGACTGCTGATCCATTTTCACTTTACCACCTTTGCAAGCTTCGGCAGCCAAATTCCGGGTCTTGAAAATCCGGGCAGCCCAAAGCCATTTGTCGATACGGATGCTGTCGCTCATTTTTGTCTGAAATAAAGTTGCACCGGTACACCTTTGAAATTAAACTGCTCGCGCAATTTATTTTCCAAAAAGCGTCTGTACGACTCTTTTACATCATTAGGGAAATTACAGAAGAAAACAAATTGTGGCGAAGCCGTCTTTAACTGTGTGATATACTTAATTTTAATATACCGTCCACGGGTGCTGGCCGGCGGAGGCGAAGCCTGAATAATCGGCAGCAGTACCTCATTTAACACCGAAGTTGTTATGCGGCGCTGACGGTTTTCGTATACCTCATTGGCAGCTTCGAGGACTTTAAAAATCCTTTGCTTTTGAATCACCGAGGTGAAAATAATTGGAATATCGGTAAATGGCGCCGTGCGTTTCTTTATAGCCTGCTCAAATTCCAGGTGTGTATTGGTCTCTTTTTCAACTAAATCCCATTTGTTGGCAACAATCAAAACACCTTTTCTATTTTTTTCAGCCAGCTTCAGGATATTCAAATCCTGTGCTTCAATACCATCCCTTGCATCAATCAACAAAATAATTACGTCACTCTCCTCTATGGTACGGATGGCGCGCAGCACCGAATAAAATTCAATATTTTCGTAAACTTTACCTTTTTTGCGTAGGCCGGCGGTATCTATCAGAATAAAATGCATGCCAAAAGCTTTGTATTCCGTGTGAATACTATCGCGCGTGGTGCCGGCAATGGATGTTACAATATTGCGTTCGTTGCCCAAAAAAGCGTTTATGATGGAAGATTTTCCAACATTTGGCCTGCCCACAACGGCATATTTCGGCAATGAATTATCGAGCGTAACTCCTTCACTTGGCAAGAGCGGAACCATTTCATCGAGTAATTCGCCTGTGCCACTGCCTGTTATGGCTGACACCGGAAATACTTCGCCCAGGCCAAGTGCATAAAACTCATGTGTATCAGCAATGCGATCAGAATTATCTACTTTATTGGCTACCAACAGCACCTTTTTCTTCACCTGGCGCAGCATATTAGCCACCTCTTGATCCAGGACATGAATGCCTTCACGGGTGTCAACTACAAAAAGGATCACATCAGCCTCGTCAATGGCCAGTGCCACTTGTTTCCTGATTTCTTCCTCAAAAATATCATCTGAACCCATCACGTAGCCGCCGGTATCAATCACCGAAAAGCTTTTCCCGTTCCAGTCGCTCACACCATAATGGCGGTCGCGGGTAACTCCACTGGTCTCTTCTACAATAGCCTGCCGCGCTTGCACCAACCTGTTAAACAAGGTCGATTTTCCCACATTGGGCCTTCCTACTATTGCCACTATATTCGCCATAAAACAATTATTTACTTTAGAAATTAGGATTCGTAACCGAAACGCTTCAACATCGCATCATCGTTGCGCCAGTCTTTATTCACTTTTACTGTTAGTTCGAGAAATACTTTCTTGCCCACAAAGGCTTCGATGTCTTCGCGTGCCATAGTGCCTGTTTTTTTGATGGCAGCACCTTGTTTTCCAATGATGATGGCCTTTTGCGAATCGCGTGCAGCAAAAATAATAGCCTGAATGCGAATTAGTTTAGCACTTTCTTCGTAGGCATCAACGGCCACCTCAACAGAATACGGGATTTCCTGTTTGTAATTGACCAAAATCTTCTCTCGGATTATTTCCGTGATAAAAAAGCGCATCGACTTATCGGTAAGCTCGTCTTTTGGAAAATAAGGAGGCGATTCGGGCAGATGCGCCAAAATTTGTTCCATCAGGTAAGGCACGTTATGTCCGAGAATAGCAGAAATCGGAAATACTTTTGCTTTTGGCAGCGCCTCCGTCCACCATAAAACGGAAGCCTCCAATTTAGGCTGATCTGACAAATCAATTTTATTAATCAACACAAAAACCGGCACCTTACTATTTCGTAGCTTTTCGATGGTTGACGCATGCGGCACTTCCTCTGTTATATCAATTGCAAAAAGAATCAAGTCAGCGTCAATAAAGGCTGTTTGCACAAACTGATTCATCACTTCGTGCATTTTGTAAGCAGGCTGATCGATAATGCCGGGCGTATCAGAAAACACGATTTGGTAGTTTTCGTCGTTTACAATTCCGAGAATACGGTGCCTGGTTGTTTGCGCTTTTGAAGTAATTATGGATAGTTTTTCACCTACCAGCGCGTTCATCAGTGTTGACTTGCCCACATTTGGATTACCTAATATGTTGACATAGCCTGCTTTGTGTTTCATCTAAAAATTATTTGCTAAAAATATTTGCTTTGCAAAGTAACAAAATATATCTTTGCACTCCCATTTAGGTCAAGGATATAAGTTTTTCCGATCAAAAATGGTCAAATTGCGGGGTGGAGCAGAGGCAGCTCGTTGGGCTCATAACCCAAAGGTCGAAGGTTCGAATCCTTCCCCCGCTACACAGAAAAGCAAGCAAAAGCCAACATTTAAATTAGATGTTGGCTTTTTTTATGTTACACTAGTTTGCAGTCTCTTCCTTTTTTCTTTGAATAGGTGTTATTGCACTTATTCTTCTCCTTTTTCCCACGTCTTAGTTATGTCAACGCTGCTTTTTCGGCAAAAGAATCAGTACCGTAACAGAATCAGGACACAATTATTTTTTCTACCTTCGATGTGTTAAACTGCGAACAAAAACAATAAACCATAAAGAAAGAAACAGCCATAAAACTATTTGATCAAAAACAAGTTCGTGTCCTTTGGGACGATGACAAGGAAAAGTGGTACTTTTCCATTGTAGATGTTGTTGGTGTTTTAGCAGAAAACGAACGTCCTCGAAAATACTGGAATGACCTTAAGCGGAAATTAGTTGAGGAAGGAAGTGAGTTGTCCGAAAAAATCGGACAACTGAAAATGCAATCCTCGGACGGAAAATATTATAAGACTGATGTCGCTGATACAGAGCAACTTTTACGACTTATTCAATCTATCCCCTCACCCAAAGCCGAACCTTTCAAGCTCTGGTTGGCAAAAGTAGGATACGAACGCATTGAAGAAACAGAAGACCCTGAACTCGCGTTTGAACGCGCTATGGAAACCTATCTCAAAAAAGGATATTCCAAAGAATGGATTAATCAGCGGCTGAAAAGCATTGAAGTTTGTAAAGAACTAACGGATGAGTGGGATACACGAGGAGTTAAAAAAGGGCTGGAATATGCCATACTGACTGATGAAATCACCAAAGCCTGGGCAGGAATTTCCACCAAGTAATACAAGCAACTCAAGCAGCTCAAAAAGGAAAACTTGCGTGATAATATGACTAACCTGGAGCTGGTTTTGAATATGCTTGCCGAAGCCTCTACCAAAGAAATATCCAGGAAGAAAAAGCCACAAACATTTGATGACAATAAAAAAGTGGCTCAAGAAGGTGGGCATGTAGCTGGAGTTGCCAGAAAAGAGATAGAATCAAAAACAGGAGAAAACGTTGTGACTCCGGATAGTTATTTAAAATTACAGGAAAAGAAATCACTTCCAAAGAAAAAATAATCCCACTTCTTATTAGTAGCAAAACCAAGCATTACGACTAGAAAAATGAAGTGGCTTAGCCTAATGCAAATTGTACTAAATTTGCCGGTATTAGCCAACTGCCAAACCAGATGCCCACATTTACACCAAAAGATATTGCCGATTACTACAACCAAACGCTACCACACTACCGTTTTTGGTGGAAGATGAAGCAGTCGAAAGCCATTCATTATGGAATTTGGGACGATGAAACCTCAAATTTTCGGGAAGCTTTGCACAACACCAATCATCAAATGGCCGCATTGGCAGGCGTTGAACCAAATAGCCGGGTAATGGATGCCGGCTGCGGAGTAGGTGGAGCAGCTTTTTTTTTGGCCTCAACTTTTGATTGTAAGGTAGATGGAATAAGCCTGAGCAATCGCCAGGTGGAGCTAGCCAAGGGTTTTTCTGAAAAGCTAAACTTGCAAAAACTTACCCATTTCCGGGTAGCCGACTACAACGAAACTCCTTTTGAAAATAACAGTTTCGACCTGATTTGGGCCTGCGAAAGCTTGTGCTACGCCAATGATAAAGATAAGTTTCTGGAGGAAGCTCACCGTTTGCTAAAACCCGGCGGAAAAATTGTGCTGAGCGATTATTTTTTAACAGAAAAAGGCATTGCAGATGAGCAATTGCTGATGAAAAGCTGGGGCAAAACCTGGGCTATCTCAAAGTTTAAGGAAATCACTGCTTTTAGAAAAGCACTTCAAAAAAATGGTTTTGCGCTGGTTGAGAATAAAGATTTCAGTGAGCAGATATATAAATCGTCACTCCGGATGTATCAGGCGTATCTGATTGGGGCACTGCCTTCTATACTTTACAATCTCACGCACAACACCTCACGTTTTGCAAAGCACCACTATTTATCGGGCAAGTTTCAATTCTTGGCCCTCAAAGAAAAACTCTGGGAATATCGGATTGTCGTGGTGCAAAAAATAAGCTAAAACTATTCCTGAAAATAAACCCTCTTCACCCTGCGGGAAATACGTGTCAATAATTCGTAAGGAATTGTTTGAGAGAGCTTTGCCAGCTCAGAAAGCTTAGGCGCATCATCAAACACAATCACGGTATCGCCTTCCGCCGCCTTAATTCCGTTGAGGTTTATCATGCACATATCCATGCAAACATCGCCAATAATCGGTGCTTTTTCTCCGCCAACCCACAGCTGTCCTTTTCCGTTGCTCAAAATCCGTGGCAAACCATCTGCGTAACCCACTGGAACAATGCCGATTGTAGTTGGCTCGCTAAGTAAAGCACTTCTGTTGTAACCAATACTTTCGCCGCTTTTAACCATTTTTATTTGTGAGATAATGGATTTTAGCGAAAGTACGGTTTCCAATTTATCAGCCTCTTCGTGGATTTGCGGCACGCCATAAAGCCCAATTCCCAAACGCACCATATCAAATTGCGCTTGCGGAAAACGCATCACACCACCAGTATTAAGTATATGACGCATAACCGGATACGAAATCACATTGGTAATTTTGATACTTAACTCATCAAATAAAGCGATTTGCTGACGTGTAAAATTGTCATGTTCGGGCTTATCGCTGGCAGCGAGGTGTGAGAATACTGACCTCACCATCAACATAGGGTTTTGTTGGATTCTCACCAATAATTCCGCAATCTGATTAGGGCAGAAACCCAGCCGATGCATGCCTGTGTCTAGCTTTATATGAATCCTGACAGGTTTATTGATTGGCAGCGCGGTTTGGCGAATGGTTTCTTCGAGTAAATCCAGTGTTCTAAAGCTAAAAACTTCGGGTTCGAGTTGATGTTTTATCATCGTAGCGAAGCTGTTTTCTTCAGGGCTCATTACCATGATAGGCAGGTTTATGCCAGCCTTGCGCAGCTCGACGCCCTCATCAGCGTAAGCAACGGCCAAGTAATCCATTTGATGAAACTGCAGCACATTGGCCACCTCAAAACTTCCACTTCCATAGCTGAAGGCCTTGACCATCGCCATCAATTTGGTAGATTTTTTGACTTTGGTGCGAAAGTAATTCAGGTTAGAAATCAGGTGGTTCAAATTGATTTCCAGCACAGTTTCATGCGCCTTCTCCTGCAGTTGATTGCTGATTTGTTCAAACTCAAAAACCCGGGCACCTTTCAGTAAAACAGTTTGATTACTGAGCGAGGCAAAAGGAAAATGAGTCAGAAAATCATCTGTGGACTGGAAGAAAATTTTCTCCATCGAAAACCGATCTGCCTGACGGCTGATAGCCGGTCCGATGCCAATCAGTCTGTCAATCTTTTTAGCTTCGATCATTTGCGCAATAAAGCTATATAAATCCAACTCATTGCGCCCGCTTTGTAAAATATCAGACAAGATCAGTGTTTTACGCGGGTGCTGCTGCTGCTGATTCATAAAATCCAGCGCAATAGCCAGCGAGTTCACATCGGAATTGTAGCTATCGTTGATGATGGTACAGTTGTTCACGCCTGCTTTCAGCTCCAGCCGCATCGCGATTGGCGCCAACAATTCCATACGCTTGCTAATGATAGCCTGACCCACGCCAAGCACCAGCATCATAGCCCAACAGTGTATGGCATTTTCGATGGAAGCTTCATCACAAAACGGAATAGTAATCGTGGCTTTATTAGCTTTATAAATCCCTTCGATAATGCAATTTTTCAACGACTTTTTGATTTCGGTAATTTGTAAATCAGCCGGATTTTTCCTACTCCAACTAAAGGCCTGAATGCTCTGTAACAATTCCGACTTGATGATTACCGATTGAATATCAGCATGATCTGCACAATACACAAGCGTATTCACTTTGGTAAAGAGTTTTAACTTTTCACCTACTTTTTGATTTATTTGTATAAAATTCTCGCCATGTGCCTGCCCTATATTGGTGAATAATCCAATAGTAGGCTTAATAATCTGTTGCAGCTTCACCATTTCCTCAGGCTCAGAAATACCGGCTTCAAAAAGTGCTAGCTGATGTTGCTTATCAATTTGCCATACGGAAAGCGGCACCCCGATCTGCGAGTTATAGCTTTTCGGACTTCTGATAATGGTACGATCCGGGCTTAACAATTGAAAAAGCCATTCTTTAACAATTGTTTTTCCGTTGCTTCCGGTGATGCCGATCACAGGAATATCAAACTGTTTGCGATGATGGGCAGCGAGTTGCTGAAGTGCAGTTAAAGTATTGACAACCAAAATAAAAACAGCATCCTCCATGTCTTCTTTAGGAAAATTGGTGTGGCTAACCATAAAGACGCGCAGTCCTTTAGCATACAGCTGCTGCAAATAGTTGTGACCATCGTTGCGGTTGCTCACGAGTGCAATAAACATACAGTTTTCAGCCGTTATAAACTGTCGGCTGTCGATAATAATATCTCTAACTATACGATTATCACCTTTATCCGAAAGCAATTTTCCGTTTACAATTTCAACCAACTCAGAAATAAGGTAGTTTTGATGAATCATACAAACACCTTAAGTTTTATTGTTTTGAAATGAAGGTAAAGGATCAGCAGTGTTTTCAGCAAATTCAGCCCTGTTACGAAACACATCCAGCGCCAGATACAAAGCTTCTCTGAAAGAATCTTCGGAAGCAATATTTTGGCCTGCAATTTCAAAAGCTGTGCCGTGCGCCGGCGAGGTTCTGACGATTGGCAATCCCGCTGTAAAGTTTACACCGCCTTCAAAAGCAATACTTTTAAAAGGTGCAAGTGCTTGATCGTGATACATTCCCATCACGCCATCATATTTCTTCCAGGCTCCTGAGCCAAAAAATCCATCTGCCGGAAAAGGACCAAAAACAAGAATCCCATTTTGCCGGAGCTTTTCCAATGCAGGCATTATCACGGTTTTTTCTTCGCTGCCAAGCAAGCCTCCATCGCCAGCATGTGGATTTAAACCAAGTACGGCGATTTTTGGTTTCGCAATGCCGAAATCACGGATTAGACTTTCGTTTAAAAGTCTGATTTTCTTGCTAATCAACTCTTCCGCAATCTTGCCCGCTACCTCTTTCAGCGGAATATGACCGGTAAGTGTTCCTACGCGCAAATCATTCCAAACCATCAACATAAGTGGTTCTTTTTTATCAAAATGCGCGCTCAGATATTCGGTATGTCCGGGAAAGCTAAAAACATCGGATTGGATATTTTGTTTGCTGATGGGCAAGGTTACCAGCGCATTTATTTTACCTTTTTTAAAGTCAGACATGGCCATTTCGAGTGCTTCAAAAGCCGCCTCGCCGGCAATTGAAGTGGACTGTCCAATATCAATTTTCAGGTCATTTTCAGTACAGTTTATGATATTGATCCTTTTGGGATGCGCCTGATCGGCATCTTTTATCAGATTGAACTGTATGTCGTTATAATTCAGGTGTTTCTTATAATAAGAAGCTACTTTTGAATGACCATAGATAACCGGTGTAAACAAGTCGAGCAGTCGCAAATCGGCGAAAGTTTTCAATAATACTTCATAGCTTATGCCGTTGATATCGCCGTGTGAAATACCCAAAATGATGCGATCTGTGTTGGATTTATTTTTTATAAGAACTGCCATAATATCCTCTATTTTAATCGCAAAGTTAGTGTTTTAAGCCAATCCGAAATTATCGACTTTTTCAGATAAGCTAAACTATTCATTAACCATAAAACTCACCGCAGCTGCACCGCCTGCTGCCAGATTTAGTTTAAGAGTTTCTCGTTTGTTAAACGACTTATTTACAATTTGATAAGCGCTTTGGTTCGGCTAACATTCTTTTCTTTATTGGCAACTCGTGTCACAAATCCCCATTTCATTCCTCCACAAAATCTTTCGTCATGGTGATGAGCTGATGTGTATAATCCGACAAAAAATGAGGAATATTCAAAAGCCCTTCCCTATATTGTAAATTTTTCAGTGAATAACGCAAGCGCAAACTTGGTTGATATTTCTGCTGAAACACATTCAAGCTCCACCTTTTAACATTTTCATCACTTTTAACTTCAACCGGAATTATTTCATTTTCAAATTGTAAAATAAAATCCAGTTCAGCTATGATTAAGCCTACTTTTCACAGATTAAGTGGGGATTTTGTGATTATTTTCACAAAATCCCCACTTATTATTGGCACGCCCTAGTAAAGTTCTAAAAAAAACTTTCTATCAAAACTCGCCACAAAACAGTCTTTGACCTAAAGTGCGCAAGCTGCAAAAAATTGTTTCAATAACAAATCAATCCCAAACGCTATTCAACAAGCATAAAACTCACTGCTGCTCCACCGCCTGCCGCAAGTTTTAGTTTGAGGGTTTCTCCTTTTTTAACTTCCTTATTTACAATTGTATAGGCCGTAGGATTTTTATCCCAATGCGCATCTTCGGCATCCAGATAAAGACGGGCAGCGTAGGTTTTTCCTGCTTCCAGGAAATCTAAATCCACTTCAATTTCGCGGGCATCCTCATTGGTGATGGCACCTAAAAACCAATTGTCAGAATTTCTGTCCTGACGCGCGATCGTAACGAATTCGCCCACTTCACCGTTTAGCACCTTTGTTTGTTCCCAATTTACGGCCACATCTCTGACAAACTGAAATGCAGGATGACCTTTATAGGCATTCAACAAATCCGGAACCATCTGTATCGGACTGTTAATTACAACATAAAGCGCCAATTGCTGCACTAAAGTTGTATTCACTTGGTTATTTGGCTTATACGGGTTTAACTTGATATTAAAAATTCCAGGTGTATAATCTATCGGGCCGCTTAGCATACGGGTGAAAGCCACTGTTGGCAGGTGATTTGGCGGATTTCCTCCATCAGAAGCCCAGGCGTTGAATTCCTGACCGCGCAAGCCTTCACGCGAGATGGCGTTGGGCAAAGTCCTTCTGATTCCGGTAGCTTTAATCGGTTCGTGTGCATTGATGGCGATATCGTATTTGGCAGCGGTTTCAAGCACGCGGCGATAATGATTTACCATCCACTGACCGTGGTGATATTCGCCTTTGGGAATAATTTTCCCAACGTAACCTGTTTTCACTGAATGGATTCCCAGCGATTGCATCAACCTGAAAGCGGTATCAAGTTGCTGATCGTAGGTGCGCGGCGCGGCAGAGGTTTCGTGGTGCATAATCAATTCCACGCCTTTTGATTTTCCGTAGCGCACCACTTCTTTCAAATCATAATCGGGATAAGGCGTTACGAAATCGAAAACACCTTCCCGGTCTTCAAAGCCAATCCAGTGTTCCCAGCCGGTGTTCCAGCCCTCGACCAAAATGCCATGAATATTATTTTCAGAGGCAAAATCAATCAATTCTTTAGCGTATTCGGTAGTTGCACCATGTTTCCCTTGTGCGCTTTCTCCCGAATGCCGGTTCATGTCCTGGGTGCTGGTATAGTCCCAGGTTTTTGTGCCGAGGTGCATATCCCACCAGATTCCAACATATTTTGTAGGCTGGAACCAGGAAACATCACCTAAGCGATTGGGTTCGTTCAGGTTGACAATCAAATTAGATTCGATTAATCCAGCAGCAGTTTCGCTCACCTGAATCGTACGCCAGGGCGTATGAAAAGGTCCAAGGCGTTTCACTTTATAGCCAAATCGGTCTGAGCCAACCAATTCGCTGACCAGATTGAAGTTTTCTGTATCAATTTTAATCGTCATGTCGGCATAATCGGTGAGGTTTGCTTCGTGAAAACTCAGATAAATGCCAGCGTCTGTCTTCATTGTAACAGGTGTATTCACCGCATTTTCAGGAATATACGTCTGGGCCAAATCGTTGTGATCGCGCAAGGCGGTGGCATCGATTTCGCTCAGGCGGCTGTGGTGATACAGGTGTTCGTAAATATCCCAATCGCCAGGGATCCACCAGGCCTGATGGTCTCCGGTAAGCTTGAAATGGGTGTTTTCATCCAGGATGATCGTCTCCTGAGTTTCAGGAATATTGGGAAAATTATACCGAAATCCGAGGCCGTCATTATAGAGCTTGAATTCCATCTGAAACTCGCGCCTGGGAGCCACCGTTTCCCGAATATCAACAATCAAGCTGTTGTAATGATTTCGTACTTCACGCTGTTCGCCCCAGGGCATTTCCCAGCTTTCGTCGGTGGTGGAGCCGGATACGTTTACAATTTCAAGGTTTTCGGCGAGCGACGGCTGATCTTTAAACTCAAAACCTACGAAAGAGGTGTCGATAAGCAGCTCCGACTTAAACTTTAGGGTGTAAGCCAGTCTCCCATTTTCGGCTGAAATCAGCGCTACAGAAAGCTTTTCGTCAGGTGATTTCAAGATTGTCTGCCGTGTTTGTTTCTGGCAGGAAGCTAAAAACACAAAAAGCGAAAGGACTAAACTGACGGAAAATAAACGGAAATAATTTTTGATATTCATTATGATTTGTATTTTTCTTTGAAAATAGCTCTGGCTTTTGTACCCGGAAGCCAGAGCCGGGCTTTTTGAAAATTTATTTTTTACTGTGTTACTGTTATTTTATAACATTACAAATATAAGGATTTCCTGTCTGATGGAAGCGTGAGTGGTATGTTTTAGCATTGCGTATGAAATGTGTGCTTTATTCTGGCACAACACTTGAGAGTTGTTTGTTTATGGTGATTAGCTGTTGTTTGGGGTTTTTGGGTGGGGAAACGGTCTTGCCATAAGTTTAAGGACGCACATATCCCAGAACTAACTTTTCTAACCGTGATAAAGCAATTTATTCGAAACCTCCTAAAAGCACAACCACACTAAGTTTTAAAACACCATCTTAGCCTTATGCTTTTTATTTTCCCCTTAATAACGCTATCATTTTATCAATTTCTTCTTCAGAAAAATCACCGCTTATACTAGCTTTCCCCCCTATAATTTCAGTGGTTACCGTCGGCATTGAAACAATCTGTTTTGCTATTACTATCGCTATTGGTTTTCCAATATTCTCTTTAGTCAATAAATAAAACTTTCTGGCTCCATCTTTTGTCATCACGAGGCTAATTTCAGCTTGGTCATTAGCATTGCTATAAGTCTTTTTAACTTCCAAAACATCTTTTGAGGTCAGCGCGGGTTTATCTTCCAACTTTACATCCTTCTCCTCACTTGGATAGGTGTAATCAACTGTAGCATAAAATCCATCTTTCCGGTCAACAGCTATTGGCTCAAATTTTTTCGGTGGTTTTTCTATGGTTTCGCTAAAGTTTTTGGTTATTTCCTCGATTTCTTGGTCTATGTCCTCAAATTTAGAACTAATTGCTTTAAATACTTCTCCTGAATTGAAGAGCTTTTCAAAAGCACCTGACCGCACAAATTCATATATAATACTAATTTCTTTATCGCTAAACACTTCATTTAAAGCAAGACGAATTCTATTAATGATTTCTTCATCTGTTAATTTATTCTCTAATTCAATGAGTTTAATACTATCGTTTCCAGTTGCTTGATACTTTAGAGGTTCTATCTGAAATTCATAGTTCGCTTTTTGATTCTCCACAAACTTCATTTCATTAATAATGGCTGTTGTCTTCTCTTGTCTTGTTTGTCCACAACTTATCATTGTAACCGACATAAGTATCAATCCGATTAAAAATAATCTTGATTTTTTGTATTTCATCCTATCTATCATTTTTATCATTTGGTAGCGTGGATTTAAATTATGGACGAGCTTTTGCAAATATGACACCTAACTTTGTTTTTATTCCTAATTCAGGATTTTTCGCAACAGTTTTAAGTTCTGCCTTGAACTTCTGATAAAGTTTTCTCGAGTAGTCTCCGCTTTTATTTCGATTGATGAAGAACTCTAGAATTTCTTGTAATTGAATCTCCGAAGCTTTCGTCCAAATTACTTTCCGCTTAGCCACTCTTCTACTTTTTTATCCATTTCTGACGCTGAAATAAGCTTGCCTCCCTTTGCTTCTTTGCTTGTTAAAAGCAGTTCTTTCTCCTGGTCAGGAGTTAATTCAATAAAGGTCTCGTTTTTTTATAGTCCAAAATGGTTTTAATCGCATTGAGGAAGTCGAGGTCTTCAATTTTTGATATCCTATGAATTAGTTCTTGTTTCAACTGGATGGCATTCATGATTTTTATCTTTAATTCCGGTATAAAATTACTAAACTTTCACAAATTCAGATGGATTTATACATGTAATTTCTTTTCTTACAATTGATGCCAATGGCTTTCGGATTTTCGATGGGCTGGTTCTTCCATCAACAATATTAAACTTGTTCCACCTTTGAAGATAAAATCCAATCCTGTCAACTGCAACTGTTCCAATAGATACAAAGCATAAATCATGCTTTCCATCAAGCCTGGGTCTTTGCTGTATTTATTTCTTTTCTCAGCAATCCATTCTACTGAAAATGAATTAATGTCAATCATTCAAAATGCTAGTTGGAATATCGGTTTTGTCTGAAAAAAACGCTACAAGTTCAGTTTCTTTCCCTCTTCTTTTTGCGTAGTGAAAAAGCTTAGTAAAATCAATTGAATATCTTTTGTATGCGTTGTTAATTATGTGAACTAATTCGCTTCCCTGAAAAGCAGCAAAAAGTTTTTTGTCGCAATACAAATCCACTATCAATTTTTCGAGCGTTGTAGTTGCAAGCTTCTTTACTTTTTGAGTTGGAGCTTTTGAAACTATTGGCAGTAATACAATTGCTGTTTCGGTTTCATAGATATAGCGTTCAATTTCTTTTTCTTTGGGTTCAATAAAAACATCTTGAAAATTTTGGTCTTTAAGAAATCTAAAAACAGGTTCAAGGGCTTCCTTTTCAACCTCTATAATCGTTATGAATTTTCCTGGAATGTGGAGCATAAACTCGTTGATGATTTTGGTTGACCAAATGCAGCGTTTAAGTGATGGAAAATGCTTCTCAAGTTTTGAAAATAATTTTCTTTCGTCATCTTCAACATCGGGTTTGAAGACCGGTTTATATGAAAGTGTAAAAAGCCCTCTTGAAATTGTAGTGATTAGCTGCTTATTTTTGAGATTGTATATTCTCCATCTGAAAGTTGTTTCTTTCAACTCAGGTTCAAAACGCCGGTAAAAGTCAAAGAGTTCTTTTCTGGAAAACGATTCTCTTCCTTTGAATTCCTTCTTAAGTCGTTCTGTTATGAAATCTTTAGCCAAGGTCTTAATTGTTTCGGATAACAAAGATAACTAAAAATCAAACAAAAGACAGTAAATTGATAAAAGTGTCAAATGTTTGAAATGCAATTAAAGCTTGGATATAACAAAATCACATCTTAACCATTTGCTTTGAATAGATTACGCATAATAAGCACCCTATTTAACCCGCACGCGACACATCATTTATTCTATGCCCTAATTTCAGAATTTATAGCCGAGTAGAAGATAATATCTTTTTGCTGAGGAATTTAAGACTAAATAATTCGACATCCCATTACCCATTTCATACCTCATCTCACATGAAAATCTGGTGTATTTTACACCGGCACCTAAAATAAAGCCTCGCTCATATTTTCGAGTATCATCCAAAGCTA
>Ga0265295_1002370_pt1 | contig 30151 bp, 50 predicted proteins | sample Munlansysbiofilm_FD_192503 | JGI IMG/M metagenome (GOLD analysis project Ga0265295, IMG submission 192503) | Leachate microbial communities from a municipal landfill in Southern Ontario, Canada - Methane capture system biofilm | ecosystem: Engineered > Solid waste > Landfill > Unclassified ... | reverse complement strand
AATGTTGAAAAGGTTGCAATATGACTAAATCGGAATTTATAGAAACATCAAAACAACTAGGCTTTGATAAATTCAAAGATTTAGTTGTTGCCCTTGGTTATCACGAAAGAACAATTGACAGATATAAGCAAGATGAGCAAATATCAAAAAAGATTGAGCAAAGTTTGATTGATTTTAAAAACGGTGTATCAACAACAAAAGAAGTAAAAAAACCAACACAAAATAAAAAAAGTACACCAAAATCAACTTTAAAAAAAGTACACAAAAAACCAACACAAAAAGTTACACAAAATGAAAACTGTGTAAATGATTGTGTAGAAAAAAAAGAAACACAAAATGTTGAAAAAGATACACAAGAAAATAAAATTAGTACACCAAAAGAAGATAAAAAAGAACAAATAATTGAAATTAGTACACCAAATAAAATTGATATAGGTTTAGAAATATCAAATGAAGATTATCATAATAGTAGCAATATGAGTGTATCAAAATTAAAAGTTTTAATTGATAATGCAAAAGAGTTTGAAAGTAAATATATTAAAAAAGATTTAGAGCAAAAAGATACAGATGCATTGATTGTTGGAAAATTACATCATACTTTAGTTTTAGAGCCACACAAATTTGAAAAAGAATACTTAATTGTAGATTTACCATTAAGACCTGTAAAAGATGATTTGATTGAAGCATTAGAAAAATTAGGTGGTGAAGTAGAATTGAGAGAAAACGGAAAAGGTGAAATAATTGTTGCAGATACAGTTGAACAGTTGAAAGCAAAAATTGATGCAATCAAAGGTAAATCAAAAAAAACAATTTGCACAAAAGCACAATATGATTTGGCAAGAGCAACAGCAGATAAAGCACTTAATAGTTGGTTTGAAATTGTACACGGTGGAAAAACACTTTTAAAAGCACAATTAAAGCAATTATTAGAATTAGACAAGTGTTATGTTGAAAAAACATTTTATGGTGTAATAGATGGTGTTAATGTTCAGATAAGACCTGATATTTTAATAAATCTAGGTGCAAAAAATGATGTTTGGTTTGTTATTGATTTAAAAACATTAGAAGTTGCAACACCTGCAATGTTTGTAAGGCAAGGCGGTGCATTTTATTGGGATATGCAGGAGCAATTTTATTTGGAAGTTTTAAGACAAAATGGAATAAATGCAAAAGCATTTTATTTTAATTGTGCAGGAAAAAAAGATTTTAGCGGTGCAGGATTTTTTGAATGGGGAGCATCAACAAAAGATGAAGCAAAAAAAGTTGTAAAAGCAGGATTTAGAAAATATAAATATTGTGTAGAAAACAATATATTTTTAGAGGCAAAGTTTGATTATCAAAATTTAAAATTTGAGCCAATTGCAACATTAGAAATACCTGTGTATAGACAAATGCAATTTGGTGATTTAGGAGTATAAAGATGTTTAATTGTATTAAAATAAAAAAAATACTAGAAAATAAAAAAGATTTTACAAAACTTAAAATAAAGGCACTAAAAGAAGCAAGAAGATGTTGGATTGAAGACAAAGAAAGAACTAAGATATTAGAAAATGAAATATTTGAACTTAGAGCAAATATTGAAGAAAGATTAAAATTTGAAAAAGAACTTGAAAGGATTTTAAAAAATGTTTACAGAAAATGAAATAAACAATGCGTGCGAGCATTTAAAAGTAGTATTAACAGTAAGTGATGATTTAATAGAGTTTATGCGTGATGCATCAATTGAAAGACTAGCAAAAGATAAACTAGAAATTAAGCAAGTTGATGAAGATGTAAAATTTTTAAATAAAAAATTTGGTGTTGAAAAAATGAATGAAATTGCAAAAATATGTTTTGGAACTGGTATTGCAATTGAAGATGTTGCAAGCTTTGTAAGATATAGAATAGAAATAAAAAAACCATTAAAAACTGAAAGACCGTTAAAAATTTTTATTCAAGAATTAATAAAAATAAAAAATGCAGGGTATGATATTAAAAAATCAATTGAAATAATGATGGGTTGTGAATGGCAAACGGTAAATTTAGACTGGATAAAAAAGAAAATGCCACAACAGGCAACAGGTGCAGACTTAGCACAGTTTGGATTTACACAACAAAATAATCAAGGATTGTTAAAATGAATAGAATACAATTTTTAATGCAAGGTTTAGAATTAAATGAAGTTCAAGCATCATTAATAAGTGAACTTATTGCAGATGTACCAAATGAAAAGTTAAAAGATTTTTTAGTATTCAGAATGAGATTTATTGACCAATTCAAAAGCAAGGAATTGATAACAAAAGAGGCTTTATTTGAATATCAAAAAATAAAAATAGAGCATAGATTAAAAAATGGTGAGATTGTTTTTAATAATATTGAAGATATGCAAAATTATATTGAAACATATTACAAAGGCAAAGATTTGGGCTATGGTTTAGATAAATACAAAGATTTTGTAATTATTGCACTTGATAGGGAATGTAATTTGTTAAATACTTTTTATGCACCAAATGGAAATTTTTATAAATTGAATAGTGCAGAGAAACAGGCAGTCTATGAATTTTTATTTAAAAATCAACATAGAATTGGTGATGTTAAAAAAATAGCATACTATGAAGATGAGCAAATAGAACATAAAAAAATTGAAGATGATGAAAATTATATATCGCCAAAAATGATTAAATTTTTAGCAAATAAAAGAGAGGTAACAAAATGTTAAATATGACACAAAAACAATGGGTTGAGCAAAGATTGATTGAGAATGGCAGAGTTACAAGAAATGAATGCTTAATAAATTATATATCAAGATTAGGTGCATTAATTGCTATGTTAAAAAATGATGGTTGGGAATTTGAAACAGGTTATGTTGAAGTAGAAACACCGTTTGGAAAAGGCAAAGATTATGAATATAAGGTTGTAAAATGTGCAAAGAAACAAGATGTTGCAGTCATTGCGGAATAGTTTTATCAAAATCAATGGAAGTAAAAGGAAGAAAAATATGTAAATATTGCAGGAAAAGACAAAATAAAAACTATTATGTAAAGAATAAAGAAAAAATATCAAGCATAAAAAAACAGAAAAATAGAAAAGAAAAAACAAAAAAGATTTGTATTATTTGCAATGTAGAGTTTGAAACAGCAAGGGATTATCAAGTAACTTGTGCAAGCAAACATTGCACATTGATACATCAAAGAGTTAAAAAAAGATTATATGATATTGAGAAAAGGAAAAAGAAAAATGTTAAATGAAGTATTAAGACTAACAAAAAGTGAGATAAGCACAAAAACAATATTAAAGATTGATAGTTGTTTATTTTGCAAAAGTGAAAATATTGCACCAATTGCAAAAATAAATAGATATAAAACGGGATTTATTAACAATTGGTATATAAGATGCAATAATTGTCTAGCAAGAGGAAGTGAAGCAAAAACACAAAATGATGCAATAGCATATTGGAACAGAGAGCCACAATACTTGCAAGATAACAGTACACCAAATCTATTTGAGCAATAAAACCTGCACCACTTGGTGCAGAAATTATAAAAAATCTACAAAAAACAAACAAAATCAAAAAAAACACTTGACAAAACAAAAAAAACATTGTATTATTCTTTCATATAACAACTTAAAGGAAAAAAAGATGCAAAAAGAATATATTTACATAAAATGTTGGAATGAAAAAGGAAATTATGTTGGAATTTTGGCAGTCTATAGTGCAAAAGAAATGGAAAAGTATGCAAAGATATATCCACGATATGAATATGTATTATAAGGGCAAAATATGGAAAATCAAAAAAGATACACTTTAACTTTAGATTTATTTGTTTATGCAGATAATGATGAAAAAGCAAAATTAATATCAGAGCAAATAAAAAGTATTTTAAATGATGATGATGATTGTAATGCAAAAATAATAAGCATATATGAAACACCATTTGGTGTAATTGGTGAAGCAAGAGAGGTTTTATAAATGGCAAGTAATTATGAAGTTACTTTTAATGATGTTGTATTATTGAAAAGTTCAACAAAAAAAAGTGCAATTGATTTTATGAAAACTTTAAATAAAACAATTTAAGAATAAAATCAATAATTGAGAAAATAGAAAAAGAGGGCGGACAGGTTTATGGTGTTGTTTATGTTGATAAAAAAGACAACGATTATGTTTATCCAATAGCAAAAAAGGAAATATAATATGAAATGTTTTAAAAATACTTATGGAGCAGATGCAGACAATAACAGAGGAATGCAGGTAATTGATTATGAAATAGAAAGCACAGATAAAGATGAGATTTGTGAAAAGCTTTATGATTTATTTATAAGCGGTGAAACAAAAGGAAAACACAATATTTTTATGTATTGCTACATAAAAGATGAAGATATTGAAATAGAAGTTGATATTGAAGATTATATTGAAGATTTAATACAGCTAGCAGAAAATGATGATGATTTAAAAGAAGATGATGAGTTGCAAGAATGGATAAAATGGAAAAAGCTAGAAGTTAAACAAGAAAATATAGTTATTGGATATTTAGAAACAATAGATAAAACAGATTATATTTACAATATAAACAAAGAATTAATTGAAAAGATTTATAACAATGATTATAAAGTAGTAAAAATTTTATCAAAATTATCAAAAGAAGTAAAAAATGGAAAATAATAAAAATTTAACACTTTGGGAAAAAGTAGAAAAAACACCAAAAGAAATTATTGAAATAATTGATGCGGGTGATGGAAAAAAATTAAACACAGTTGCACCAATAAATAGAATAAAAAAAGCAACTGAAATATTTGGTTTGTATGGAAAAGAGTGGGGATTAAAAAATATAAAACATAGTGAGCAAAAAATATTCAATAATTTAATTTTAGGAATTATTGATGCAACATTTTTTTACACAGAAAATAATATACAAGTAGAGTTTGAAATATCAAACAGCACACCAATTGTTTCACTTGCAGATGATAAAAAAATGAAAGTAAATTACACATATAGAAAAGCACTAGAAACAGACACAATAACAAAATCTTTATCTAGGTTGGGATTTAATGCAGATATATACACAGATGGTGAACTTATTGGAAGTTCAGAACAGCAAGAGGGATTTAATGAAATGGATTTAATACCAATTGGAACAGTTATAGAAGATGAAACACAATCATAACTCAATATTAGTTGATATGGAATACACAAACAATAAAACAAGAGTTTGTAAATATGGAAGTGTAATAATTGATACAGTTGAACATTTAGTTGTTGATAAGTTTATAAAGTGTGATAGTTCGTTAAATAGTAGAAGTTGGAATACAACACAACATAAGACAATTTGCATAAAATGTTTTAATGGTTTTACACTAAATGAACTATACACAAAAGAGCAATTAGAAATATTTAAAAAGGGAGTTTTATTTTAATGTACACAAAAGAGGAACAATTAAAAACAAATAGAATGAAGCCAAAAAAAGAAAGCACATTTGGAAAAAAAAATTATCCTTGGAACAATAAAGGAACACAAAAAACAAAAGTAAAAAAAACAGATGTAATTGATGAAGATTATTTGAAATGGTTATCAACACAAAGTTGTGTAATAACTGGAAAAAGAGCAGAGAGAGGAACAGGAGCAAACAATATACACATACATCATATTTACAGCAGGAATAAAGGTAGAAACGATTATAAAGCCGTGCCATTGATGGGTTATGTTCATAGTTGGGGTGACTTATGTTATCACAGTAACACAAAAGAAGATTTTATTAAAAAACACAAATTAATGATTGATGATATTATAGAGTTTTTTGAAGATTGTGCAGAAAATTTTATAAAAGAATATAAAAATATAAATAAATCAAAAAAAACACTTGATTAATTTAAAATAATTTGATACAATTATTGAAATATAAAACGGGAGTAAAAAAATGACTGAAATAAAAAGACTTTTACTTGTAAAAGATGGTGATAATTTCATTCTTGATGCAGATGAAGTTGCAAAGATAACTGGAAAGCATAGAGAAAGTGTTTATGCTAGTAGAAAAAAAGATTGTAAATTGGATAAATTAGCAATTTTTGAAAAGATAAAAGATTATGTTAAAAGTGAGAATGAAAAAGAAACAAAAATCACAGGTGACAAAATGGGAGTTTTAAACGGTTTAGATGGTATGCTTAATGAAGCAGAAAAATATGAAATCATTATAAGAAAGGTAAAATAAAAATGGCAAAAGAAACAGAATTTAATCCAACAAAATTAATGGAAATTCCAACACAATCAAAAATTGGAAAATTAGTAAATGTAACGAAATATGAAGATTTTGAAACAATAATTAAAACAAGTGATAATGTTGCTGATTTATTTGGTGAAGTTGAAAAGCAAATTGCACAAAAACTTGAAACTGGAAAAGATATAAAAAGGGTTGTTGATAGTTTAGCAAGACCATTAAAAGATGCAGATGAAAGATTAAGAGATTTTTTAACACAGTTTATGTTGTGTCAAAATATATCAAGATTTGATGGTAAACAAATTAAAAGTATTACATTGCAAGATGCAAAAACTACAAAAGGAGTAATTAGTAAAAAACAAATTATGGTTAAAAGAAAATATGTAGATATTGATACATTATCAAAAGATGATTTAATTGAAATGTTAGAGCAATCAGGTGTTAAAACAAGAATTGATACAGTTGAAACAGAAACAACAAAGCCTGCATCAATTAGAGTTCAAAAATAAAAAGAGGATACATAAATGAAATTGACAGCAAAAATAAACAATGTAGATGTAAAATTTAAAGGTGATAGGGATGATGTTGCATATATAACAAAATTCCTATTTGCAACACAAGAAGTAAAAAAAGCTAAAAGTAAAAAAGTTAAAAAATCAAGAACATTAATTAAAAAAATTGATGCAGTAACAATTGAAATAAACGGTGTAAGATTATCACTAGATGATAAATCAATAAACAAAGTTGCAGGAACAGATTATTGCGTATATGAGCAAAACGGAACTTATGTAATTAGTGATAATCAAAATGTTAAAAATGCAAAAAAAGTTGGTGGTTTTCATTATGGTTTAATTAGTGAAAACTTTGTTGCACAAAACAATATTGATGAAAAGCACGCATCAAATATTGCAGGAATTAATGCATATTCAATATGGGATGAAAAGCACAGACCAATTTGTGACCCAAAAGGAATGGTATATATTAAAAAAGCAAATATTTGGGTTGATATTTATTTATGTAATTCAGATTATGATACAAAAGGAACATCAACAGCATTTGGTGCAATTTTAGCAGGTGATGCAGATGAGGGCAGAAAATTACCAAATGGAATGGAAAGCTTTAAGTATGAAGATTTTGAAGCAGTAGGAAAAAGATTTGGAAAAAGAATGCTTACAAAAGATGAATTTCAAATTGCAATGGATGGTGTAAAAGAAAATATAAGTGCGGAAAATTTAGACAATGGAAAAATACAACACATTGATTTTTTAACATCAAAATTTGGAATTGAACAGGCAACAGGTGTGCAATGGGTTTGGAGTTCAGACAAATATAAAGATTATGATGATAGAGCGGTGCGGTTGGGCGGTAGCCGTGGCGTTGGGGTGTCTGCGGGGTCGCGTGCTTCGGTTTGGGACTCTTATGTTTGGGATACGGATTGGGACGTTGGTTGCCGTTTCGCCTGTGACCACTTGAAGCCTGTACAAATGAGCGAAAGCGAATTTTAAGAGGTATAAAATGAAAAAACAAGATATAAAACTAATAACATCATTTATTGACAATAAAAATCCAAAGCAAGAGTTAAATTTTGCTTTGGTAAGAAACGGTGCAATATTTGCAACAGATACAAGAAAAGCAATACAATTTAATCATCAAGAGGTTAGAGGAAATGCACTTATGCATAAAAAACTTTTACACGGATTAGGAACAATCCTTGGAAAAGATGAAAGATTGTTTTTTTGAAAATGGATATTTTTATACAGATAATGTAAAATTCAATATTGATACATCATATTATGTTGAAGATGAAAACGGAAAAAATAAAATAGGTGCAAAAGCAGATTGTTATCCTGATATTAATACAATAATAAATAAACAACTACCATATCATTTTACTTTAGAAAATATAAATAATTTACAATGGGAATTAACACAAAAAAACTGTTTTATTGCAGATGTACATTTAAATCCTGTAATTGCTTATAATGATTGTTCATTATTTGATATTTACTATGAACCGCAAAAAAGAGGTAAAAACGATTTTATTGAAACAGCAACAGTAAAAATTGTTGCACAAAAAAGTGATGATAACGGTGTTGTTTATACGCAATTTATTGCAGTTTTTATGGGAACTGTATTTGAAAGTAAAGCAAAAGAGGAAATATAAAATGAGAATAGATTTAACAAATGTTGATGCAGAAAATGAGGAAAGAACATACATCAAAAGAGAGGGTGAATTTACACTAAAAGTTGTAAAAGTAACACAAGGAAAAACATCAAATGGAAATGACCAAATAAAAGTTCATTTTCAAGATAGAGGCGGTCAATTTGCAATGGATGAATTTGTATTAACACAAAATTCATTATGGAAATTAAAAGTGTTTACAAAGGCTTTAAAGTTGCCAAATATTATTGATACAAATATGTTTATTGATAGATATGTAAAAGCAACTATAAAAAGCAGAACAACACAAAACGGTGGTGTAATATATGAAATTAAAAAATATGAGCAATCAAATTTAACAAACACTTATGTTGCAGGTGAGCCAAAAGTAATTTATGAACATCAAAACCAAAATCAAACAATGCATCAAAAAATAGAACAAGTGCAACAAACAATTGCGGATGATTTTAATGATGATGAAATTCCATTTTAGCCTTAGGTTTTAGTATATGGATATTAGAAAATTAATGCTAAATGCAAATGATAGTGGAAGTAATGAATACAAAGAGGGTTGGAATAATGCAATATGTTGGATGAATGATAATTATTGCATTACAAAAAGAAATGGTGAAGCAATAACAATTCAATTTGAATTGACATTATCAGCAAGTGAAATATTAGAGCAAGGTTTAAAAAATGGAACAGGAAAAAATAAATCAAACTAAAAATGAAAAGGTTTTTAGTGAAGCAGAAATCAAAAAAAGATTAAAAAATAAAAGCAAATCAGATTTGGTGCAAATAATTATATATTTGTCAAAAAGAGTTGATGAATTAAAAGAAAAGGAAAATGAAAATGTTTGGTGGAAAATTAAATGCATTTTGTTCAATGAATAATAAAGAAGTAAGAGCAAAAGGATTTTGGCAAAGTATGGATGATGCATTAAATGCAATTGATGCACAAAAACAATATTGTGATACAGATGAGCAAGAGAATAAAATCAATGAAAATTATAATGCAACAAAAGATGCTTTTATTGCACAAAAGGTTTCGTTAGTTATGAGTGAATGCGGTGAAGCCTTAGAGGCTATGAGAAAACAAAATTATGGTTTAGAGAAAAAAGATACATTTGAAGATGAAATTGCAGATGTAATAATTAGATTATGTGATTTATGCGGTGAATTAAATATTGATATTGAACAGCAAATTGCGTGGAAATTTAATCATAATAAACAAAGAGAAAATAAACACGGTAAAAGTTTTTAATATATAACTAGCTTATTTCAATAATAGGCTAGTTTTTTAATTTTGATAAGAAAAAAATATTTTTTTATTTAAGTTAAAATAAGGTGGAAATTGTGAACAAAAAAGCAGTTGAGGGTTATTTAATGGCAAGAAATTTTATGTTGTGCTATAAAGCAGAAAATACACCAAAAGATGAACTTGCACTTGTTTCGCAACATTTAGATATTATTGTTGCAAAATATCAAAGAGGAAAATTACCAATAAAAAAATATTTAAATAATGGTTGGGATTTTTTCAGAGAAAAAGTTGAAGATGAAAACAATCCCGTTTCAGTATTAGCACTAATAATTCATTTGATATTAAAAAATCCTGATAGAGAAAAACACAAAAAATTAACAAGCCTTGCAGAAAGCATAAATAAGCAACAAATGTTTTCAAGAAATCAATTGATAAGACAGGGTAAAATATTAGTCAATTATTATTATGGAAAAGGTATAGAGAAAATTGAAAGTTAGACATTATAAAAAATTTTTAATAGTTAAAAAAGCAAAAAGTAGAATACATTGCACAAAATATGGTTTTGTTTATGATGATAGGATTATAAACAAAAAATGGCTTACAGGCGAAACAAATAATATTAAAAAAAGGGAAATAAAATGTTAAATGAAAAAATAATAGTAAGAATAGAGGCAATAGAAACAAAACTTGAATACAATGACTTATTAAATAGTTTTAAAACAAGTGATGCACCAATTGAAATAAAAGAATTAGCAATACAAACACTTAAAAAAGCACACAAGCATTTTAATGATGATGAAAATATAACACCAAAAGAAGTAATGCGGTTAATAAAAGAGAGTGAAGCAGATATATCAGATATATGCAATAATTAAATAAATACTAATAAGGATATAAAAATGCAAAATGATGGAAGTAAAAATAAATTTTATGAAATACCAGAGTGGGTAAAAGATTTAGATGATTTAAGTGAATATTTGGGACTTGATGGGTTTGAGTTTAATATATTAAAAACTTTATGGGTACACAAGGGCAACAGGCACAATGGCACAGATAAAGCAAGGGAGATAAACAAAAGACTACACTATGCACAAAAAAGCAAAGAAAAACATATAAGGCAAGAAGATGCAAAAACAAATTAAAAACACAATAGGCATAAAATTAGATATAACAGATACATTAATAACATTTTGCTACGGTGAAAAAGCATACACAAAACACATAAAAAAATATTTTGGATTAGATGAGCAAATCAAACTTGATGGAATAACAACTGTATTAAGCAAAGAAAACGATTATAAAATAGTAATAGGTGTAAGAAAAAGAGATAATGCCTACGAACTAAAAGGATTAATTGTACACGAAATAAGCCACGCAGTAACAGAATGGATGCAAATGTACGGTTTTAGATGTGATGAGGTAAGAAGCTACACATTGCAAAAGATTTATCAAGAGATAATGCCATTCATAGATGAAAAGCTACTAAAGCAAGCAATCAAAAAAGAAGATAAAGAAAATAAAGCACAAGAGGGTAGATAACAATGTCAAATAAACTAACACCAAAACAAGAATTATTTTGTCAAGAGTATATAATAGAATTTAATGCAACAAAATCTTACACAAAAGCAGGTTATAGTGCAAAGAGTGAGAAAGTTGCAGGGGTAGAGGCACACAAGTTACTGAAAAATCCTAAGATACAGCAAAAAATAAACGAATTAAAGGCGGTTAGGGAGCAAAAACTTGAAATTAATGCAGAGTGGGTTTTAAAAGAGGCTATTGAAATATACAAAATTGCAAAAGGTGAAAAAGCACATATTTCAACACAGTTTAAAAATGGTGTAGCAGAAAAAAAAGAAGTGTATAAAACAAATTTGCGTGAAGCCTGCAAAGCATTGGAGATAATAGGTAAACACACAAGCATTAAAGCATTTGAAAAAGAGATTGATTTGGGTGATAATGTAGTAATTACAATCAAGCCACCAAAAGAATTTGAATAATTATGTGTAATACACCAAACATCAAAAACTGTGTAAAATACACAAAAAATAAATATACACAGAACTGTGTAAAAAACTACACAAAAAATAAAACTGTGTAAAGGGTTTTAATGACTAGAAAAAAACAAATAACAATTGACTTTACAAATCTACCAAAAGCAACAAATACTGTTTATGTGCCTTATTATATGAACACATCAAGGTATCTTGTTTTATATGGTGGTGCAGGAAGTGGAAAATCTGTTTTTGTTGGTCAAAAAATTGTGTATAGAATGCTTACTGAAAGCAATCATAAGTTTTTAGTGGCAAGAAAAGTTGAAGCAACAATAAGAGAAAGTGCAAGAGCAGAAATAATTGGTGCTATTAAATCAATGGGTGTTGATAGTTTATTTAAATATTCAGATGCACCAACAGGTGAAATGACAATAAGTTGTGTAAATGGAAATAAAATCATTTTCAGAGGTTTAGACAACAAAGAGAAATTAAAATCAATAAAAGATATTACAGGCTTATGGTTGGAAGAGGCTAGTGATTTTACACTAGATGATTTTACACAACTTGATTTAAGGTTAAGAGGTAAACACATAACCAACTATAAGCAAGTAATACTAAGTTTCAATCCTGTGTCATCTACACATTGGTTAAAAACAAGATTTTTTGATACACAAGATGCAGATGCAACAGTCCTACACACAACTTACAAAGATAACAGATTTGCAGATGAAAAATATATTGAAATATTAGAAAAATTAAAAACTACAAATTACACATATTATCAAGTTTATGCACTAGGGAAATGGGGAGTGCTTAAAGGTATCATTTATGACAAATACACAGTTATTGATGAATTACCAAAAGATACACAAATTCACAGATGGGGGCAAGATTTTGGATTTAATAATCCCTCGGCTACAGTTGAAATCAAAATTGATGGTGATAATTTATACTTACACGAAATACTTTATGAAACACAATTGACAAACACACAACTTATGGAAAAATTAAAAACAAAATATCCGCACCTACAAAATATAAAAGGATTTTTGGATAGTGCAGAGCCTGCAAGAATTGCAGATTTTGAAAGGGCAGGATTTGATGTATTACCTGCATTAAAAGATGTAAAAGCAGGAATTGATAAAGTAAAATCATTTAATATATTTGTAACAAAAAGTAGTGTTAATATTATAAAAGAATTAGATTTGTATGTTTGGAAGTTAGATAGAAACAATGAGCCACTTGATGAGCCATTAAAAGAGAATGACCATAGTTTGGATGCAGTAAGATATGCAACATTTATTGATAATGATGAGCCAAACATTGTTGAAATCATCAAAAAACCATCTATGATGAGATAACACAAAAGATATGCTATAATTTAAGAAAGTGTAATAAAACAAAAAAAGAGGTAATTAATGAGTACAGTAGATTTACCAAATGTTAAATTTCAGAAATTAGAAGATATGACAACACAAACAAAAATTTGTGAAGATTTTTACATTGGTGCAGTTAATGTGTTAAATGAAAACTATTTGCCAAAATGGAGTGGTGAAAAAGATGCAGGATATAAAACTAGAACAGCATCAACACTTTTTGTAAATATGTTCGCACCTGTAGTTGATGGAATTGCAGGACTTGTAACAAAACAAAAACCAACAATAAATGGATTTGATACATTAGAGTTAAACAATATTGATTTAAACACAAATGATATTAATGCATTTATAAAATCATCAATCAAAAAATCAATTGTAAGTGGTTTATATTTTGTGTGTGTAGAAACAAACAAAGTTTTGAACAGGTCATTTTTAAAAGGGTATGAATATAAAAATTTATATAGCTACATAATTGAAGATAATATATTAAAACAAATTGTGTTTAAAGATACAATTGAAGTTCAAAATGGAAAATTTGGTGTAGATATACAAGAAAGATTTATTGTGTTTAAAATTGGTGGTGGTGAAATTTGGTACACAGGTGAAGATAAAGAATTAAAAAAACAAGATGAGTGGGTAAATAGTTTAAAAGAAATTCCAATTGTTTCAATCAACACAGGAAAAGCATTAACACAATTTGAAGTTGTGCCAAAATTACTTGATATTGCAATAATGAACAGAGTGCATTTGAATATGCAAAGTAATCTTGCAAATGTAATGGCAAAAGTTGGTAATCCTATTCCATTGTTTTGGGGTGAGTTTAATGAAGATAAAATCACACTTGATGGTAATTCGGGATTATTATTTAAAAGCAAACAGGAAAATGGTGCAGAGTATTTGGAAATAAAAGGTTTATCAGTTGATAAATTAATTCAAACAATAAAAGACACAGAAAGCCAAATTGATAAATTAACATTCAATTTATTATTAAATGATAATAGCCAAACAGTTATTGATGCAGAGGAAAAGAAAGCAAAAAACACATCATTTTTAAGTGATATTGCAAATGAATGTGATATTAAATTTGAAAAGCTTTTAAGATGGATGCTAGAACTGGAAAATAAACAAATTCCAAATGATGCATATTTTGAAATGTTAAAAGATTTTAATGCAACTTATGTAAGCTTAGATATTGCATTTAAAGCATTAACAGCAGGGCAAATGAGTAGAGATACATTCTATGAAGTTTTAAAAACTGGAAAGTTACCAAAAGATTTTAATATACAAAGTGAAAATGAAAAAATTGAAAGTGATTTAGTAGGATAAGATGTTAGATATTACAGAAATTGATAATATAATAGATTTTGAAATACTTGCAGAAAATCAAGTAATAAATGATAATAGTGATAAAGATTTTGAAGATTTGCTTTTATTAATTATTGCATCAATTAAAAGAAATGATACATTTTTACAAACAAAAAAGATTATTGATAATTCAGATGTAAACATCAATTTAAAAGATGATTTAAAAGAGTATGTTGATAGTCAGGTTGAAATAATAACAGGTGAAAAAGAAAGCATCAATTTTGCAACAACACTACTTGCAGGTTACACATTTAATCAATTAATTACACAAAGAAAAAACACAACAAAAAAACAATTAACACGGTTTATGGTGCAAGCACAAGATGCAATAAAAGAAAATGAGCAAATAAGACAATTAATTGATGATGAATTAAATAAATATAAAAACTCAATGGACACTTTTTACAGAACACAGGCAAAAAGTGCAAGAGAGGTTGGATATGCACAAAATGAAAAGAAACTACAAACAGAAATTAAAGGTTGGATGAGTATTGCAGTTTTAGATAATAAAACAAGTGCTATTTGTTTGAGTTTGCACAATAAATATTATGAGAAAGGTGACCAATACAAAACACGGTTTGATTTACCTTACCAAATACCGCGACATCCAAACTGTAGAAGTATGTTTGTTGCAGTTTTTAAGGGAAAATCAATACAATCATACAAAGAAAAAAATCTTGAAACTTTTTTAAATGAAAATGAAACAAGAGGAAAGGAGTTAATGGGGATTGAAAAATACAGACTATTTAAAGAAAAAAATATAAAGTTAGTAAACTTTGTGGATTTAAAAGGCAAAAGGTTTTACACAAATAGTGAAATAAAAAAAAGATTAAACATCAAATAAAATTTATGGAGTTAAAAAATGAATGAGTTATTAGAATTATTAGGTTTAGTGGATGAAGCAAAAAAAGCACAAGCACAACAATTAGTTGATGCAATTAAATTAAAAATTGCAGAACTTGATAATAAAATAGTTGAGCAAGAGAGATTAAAACTTGATGCAATTAATTCAAGGGATGAAATCAAAACAAAATTAAAAAAAGTATCAACAGAACTTGGTGTTGAAGCTGAAAATGTACTTGAAGCAATTGAAGCAATTAAAACTAAAAAAGGCGGTGCAGATAATGATGTAAAAGATAGGGAAATAACACAATTAAAAAATGAGATTGAACAATTAACAAACACATTAAATGAAACGAAACAAAGCACAACAAAAGAAATGCTAAAAATGACTTTAGCAAATGAAGTTGCAATATCTTTACCAAAATACAATGCAAAGAAAAATGGATATGGTTATATTATTGGTGAAGTAGAGAAAAAAGCAAGTTTTGAAGATGGAAAAATTATGTTTAAAAATAGTGATGGAACTACATTAAGAATTGATGGGCGAGATGCAACAGTTGATGATGTAATTAAATCAATGTTTGAAGCAGAGAAAAAATCAAATGAAAGTATGTTTTTTAATATAGAAGTTCAATCAAGTGGTGCATCAAATATGAATGGTGGGGGAAAAGTAGTACAGGATTTTATCCCTTAAATTAATTTTGTGCTATAATACAGTTAATTTGATGGACTTCAAAACATTATGTTAATTGGATTATTAACACAGAGTAGAAAAAATTAAACAAAAAAAGGAAAATTAATATGGCAACAATCGCAGATGTTATTTTAAATAATAACTGGAAAGCAACAAGTGTAAATAAATCAACACAAGTTAATGCAGTTTTAAATAGTGGAATTGTAACAACAACAGGTCAAGAGGTAACAGATTTACTTAATGCAATCAATGAACAAAATGTGCAATCAAAAATCACAACATCATTAGTTCAATATCCTTGGGCAGAGGGTAATTTGGGTGATGCTAGTGCAACACTTGCAAATCCATTAAGTATTGGCTTTGAGGAAGTTGAAGTAAAAACATTTTATGTAAATCAATGGTGGAATGTAAGAACAATCCAAAAAGATTTATTACAATCAACAACACCAAATCTTGTTGTAAATGAGTTTATGGGTAGATTTTGGTCTGAAACATATAACAAAATTATTGCATCAACTATTACAGGAATTGCAACAGATATTGCGGAACTTGTAAACGGTGACGGTACAGCAACATTTACAGATAATCTTGTAATTGATACAATGTTGCTAAAAGGTGATATGGGAATGCAAGGGCTTTACTCTATGCAAATGAACTCAAAAACATTTGCAAGTGCTAAGAAAAAAGCACCATCAAGCTTTACACAAACATTTGGAACACCAATTATGCAAGTTGTAAACGGTGTTGAAACTACAATACAAGGTAAGCCAACAGGATGGGTTTATAATGGATATGTAAAAGTTGTAATTGATGATGTAATGCCTGATGGAAAAATTGCATTAATTGATGAGGGTGCATTTGCTTATGCTGAAAAAGATAACATTGAAAAACCTTTGATGTATAATGAGGATAGCAAAGCAGGAAATGGTGCAGGAAGTGAAGATTTTGGAACTAAAAAACTATTTATCTTACATCCATTAGGATTTACATTTGTTGGTGTACTTGGTACAGATTATGCAAGTAAATCGGGATTAACACTTGCAGAGTTACAAGGTGGTGGATTATATGAACTTGCAGTTGATGTAAAATTATCACCAATAACAATTTTATGGATAGCACTATAATTTAAAAGTACACAGTTTTTTAACTGTGTATTTATATTTCAATAAAAAGGGTAAAAAATGGCAAAAACAAAAGCAGTTTTAGGATTATTAGCAACAGCACAAGCAATTTTTGAAGTAAATCAAGATGAAAGATTAAAAGCATCAATTGCAGAACTTGAAGCATTAGAAGATGCAACACATTCAACAACAGAGTATAAAAACTTAAAAGATATTGTTGATGAGTTGGAGCAAAACACAGGTGATGATAAAATTGTTGAAAAGCCAAAAAAACTTAATTACACAGGCATTAAAATGATTGGTAACAAATGGTATTCAGTTAAAGATAAATACAAAAAATCATTTGCAACAGCAGATGAATGTGCAAAACATTTTAATTAAGGTTTAGATTATGATATTTATACCATTTACAGCAGAGGATGCAGAAATAGCAACAAGTTATTTAAGTTTAGAAGATGCAAATAAGATAATTTCAAAACAAACTAATAGTGACAATTGGAATGATGCAGATGATGAAGTAAAAAAGATGTTATTGATGCAATCTAGTTATGCAGTAGATGGAGCAGTAAAATATAAAGGCACAAAAACATCAAGCAGGCAATTATTGGAATTTCCACGAAACGGTGAAACAACAATACCAAACAATATAAAATTTGCAGTTGCATTAACAGCAATGAAAATAAGCAATGATGATATATTTAAAAACATCAAAGTTGAAACAATAGCAAAGCACACAACAGAATATTTTGCAAAAGTTGAAATTGATGATGAAGTAATGATTTTTTTAAAATCTTTGAGAGCAACAACAATACCTGTATTTGGAATTGAATATGCATAATAGATTAATTTCAAAGTATGGTGAGAAAATCATATTAAATGGAACTAGCACAAAAGCATATTTTGAAGAAAGCAAAAAAACTTATTACTTAAGAAAAAATGAGATATACACATCATTTGATATTGAAGTAATACACACTAAAGAAAATATATTGTTGGATGATTTATTGGTTTTAAGAAGTGAAAATTTTGAGGTGTTGGATGCAAAACCTGTTTACACAAAAGGTGTTGTTTCTTATTGTGAAACATTATGTTATAAAGATGACTTCACAAAAGATATAACAATCAAAAGTCAATCAGTATCATTACAGGGATGTAATCTGCCAAATGTTAAAGAAACACCATTTATTGAAGCAAAAGCAAGGCTTAAAACAGTTAAGCCATTAGATTATATAAATTATGCATTTCACGGTGCAAAAGTACCAACACATATTTTTATATTAAAATATATTGATGGTGTTGAAATGAGTGATTTAATTGAATGGAATGAAAGAAAGTTTGAAGTTTTATCAATTGAAAATATTAATGAAAATAACAAACTACTTGCAATAAACTGTATTGAGGTGCTTTGATGCTTAAATTTGATTTTGATGCATTTGCAAAACAAACATTAAATGAAATAGGTGATATTTTAGTTGATGAAGCAAAAAGCAATATGGATAAAATTTCAAATGGTAGAGTGTACATAGTTGGTGGAAAAACACATATTGCATCAAGAGCAGGTGACAGTCCAAACAATCTAAGTGGAAATCTAAAAAAAACAATTAGACACGAGGTTGAAAATACAACACTTGAATTTGGTGCAGGTAATGAAACAATCAATTATGCAAAATTTCTTGAAGATGGTACACAAAAGATGGATGCAAGACCAAATTACACAAAAACAATTTTAGATAAAAAATTTGCAATTGATAAGGTTGTGTTAAAAGGCATAAAAGATAATATAAGGTTTAAGAATGTTTGATTTTATTACAAAAAAGATAATGGCAAATGTTGCACAATACACAACTTTATTTGATACATCAACACAAAACACAACTTGCAAAACACAAAACAATTTAATAAAAATAGATGGTTTAAATGGTGAGTATGTTTTAAGTGGTGGAGTAGATGGAATTGCAACAAAAAATTGTTTAAATGATTTACACAAATTTGAAAATGGTGTTGCAGTTGCACAATGTTTTTTTGGTAGTGATGAAAATACACACAATGTGACTTTGCACAAAGTGAATGTTGGAACAGCACTAAAAAGAGAATTAGCAATTGAAATAATGTTGGATAAAAAAATAAGCAACACAATAATTGTTTATTGGGATAACACAGTAAATATGCAACAAGGCTATAAATATAATATTAGTCAAGATAATACACAAATTTATAAATATACAATTGGTGTAATGTTTAAAGTTGATACAAAACAAAATCAAGCATTAGGTGATTGTAGCATCATTGATAAGATTATCACAAATAGTGTAATTTACACAGAAAAAGATAATGCGAGTTTGATTAAGTTTGAAAAAGTAAAAGATAGATTTTATGCAGATAAATTTTATTGTGTAGATATGGAGTTTTCATATTTAGAAGATATGAAAATAAATGATGTAATCAAAGATAGAGTTAAACATTTTGAAGTTACACTTATAGATGTAGAAACAAATTAAAAAAAGGATAGATATGAGCGATTTACAAGCACCAATTATAAATTGGCAAATCAAAGCAGGTGAAAGCAAAGCAGGTTTTGTTGAACACAAAATTTTACTTATTGCACAATCAGCAGGTGAAGCAGTTGCAAAAGAACTTTTGGAAGATGTACAACAAACAGAGATTGTAACTCTTTGTGGTGCAGGAAGTATGGCAACAATGGCATTTAATAGAATTAAAAAGTTTAATAAGGTTACAGAAATTGATATTATTCCACTTTTAGAGCCTGCGGGAGCAACAAAAGCACAAGGTGGAATTAAAATAACTGGAACAGCAAGCGAAAACAAAACATTAAACTTTAAAATTGGTGATGATGATTTTGAATATAATGCAACAATTATTAAAGGTGAAACAGCAGGTGAAATTGCAACTAAAATTGCAAATGCAATAAATGCAAAAGTAAATTATCCATTTGTTGCAACAGTTGATGCAGGTGATACAACACTTGTTTTGGTTGAGTTTAAAATAGCAGGTGAAGTTGCAAATGGTCTTATTTCAAAAATCAACACAAGAGTTTTAGGAGTATCATTTACAGTTCAAGAGTTTACAGGTGGTGCAGGTGCTTATGATGCAGATGATATTTTTGCAACATTAACAAAAAGATACCATACAGTAATTTTTGATAGTGCAATAAGTTTTGATGCAGTAGAGGAATTTTTAGAAAGTAGAGTAAATATGACTAACACAGTAAAAGGCGGTGTTGGTATTGTTGTTAAAAATGGAAATTACACAACATTGAAAGATTTTGCAAACTCTAAAAACTCAAAAACAATGGTATGTTTTGGTAATCTTGATGAAATGAAATTTAATTTAATTCCATTATTAGCAAGTGCAGAGTTTGGAGCAAAAAGAGCTTTAAGATTAACAGATGGTGCGGTTTTAGGTGATATTGTTTTAGAGGCACAAGAGGCATTTGGTGGAATTAATAAGTCATCATTACCATATCACAATACACCTATGAGTTATGACCAGCCAAAAAATGAAATCATTATTGAACAAATACAAGATTTAAATGATGCAGGATTAAGTTTATTTGTACCTGCAACAATTGGTGTTGTTTTAGGAACAGTAGTAACATTGTACAAATATGATAACACAGGGATTGAAGACAACACATTTAAATATTTAAATGCAATTGACACATCAATGGCTATTCAAGAGTATTTATTTTCTAACACAAAAAAAGAGTTTGGGCAAACAAGGGCAACAGGTGGTGATTTAGTATCAGGTGTTGCAATGACAAACACAGTAAGTGTAAAAGCTTATATTGTAGGATTATATGAAGATATGGTTGCAATGGCACTTGCACAAGGTGGAGCAGAGGCAATAAAATCATTTAAAAAGAATTTAATTGTAACACTAGATGTTGCAAGCGGTATTTATTCAGTATTTGCACCAACACCAATTGTTTCACAGTTTAGAGGTTTAAACGGTGTTGTAGCAATCGGTTATGAATTTAATTAAGTAGGAGTTAGAAAATGGAATTAGTAAACGCAAATACGGTTGTTGTAAATGGTCAAACAATTGCAGTTGTTGATAAGCCAAAATACAAAAGAGGTGTACCAAAAGTTGATGTAAAAACAGCAACTATTGGTGACAAAGTTTTGGTATATGAAAATGTTGATTATTCAGAGGCAACGGGTCAAGTTGTAATTAAAATACAGCCAACAGCAGAAAATATTGAAATGCTAGAAAATTGGCAAGATAATGCAGGAAAAAATGCAATTAGAATGGTTGATAGTAGAACTGGATTTACTAAAACATTCAACAATATGTCAATAATGGAAGATGTGGAAATTGATTTTTCAGCAGAAATTGAAGTTACATTTACAGGTGGGCAAGGAATTTAAAAATTAAGATGATATAATCTTAATTCAAGCAGGGATTTATGCCCTGCAACTCAAAATAAAACTAAAAGGGCAAATTTATGGAATACGAATTAAAAAAACCACTACAAGTATATAGCAAAGATAAAGGTGAGTACGAGAAACAATCAACAATTATTGTAAGTTTTGTTGGTAGAAAAGGGTTGCAAGTTATTAAAAGACTACAAGATGAAATTTTTAAGGTATTTACAGAACAGGGAAAAAATAGACCTGCAAAAGAAGATACACAAAAAGCAAAAGAGGATGATAAGGTTGTAACAACAGATGAGTTATTTGATGCTTTAGAAATGACAGGACAATCATCACATCTATTTCAAGAGATAACAGGAGCATTAAAAGCTTTTGCATCAATCAATGGAAGTAAATTAACGGAAGATTTACTTGATGAAATGGATATGGAAGATTTAGATGCTATTTACGAGGCGGTAATCAAAGATTTTTTGTTGCCAAAAATTACAAGCCGTATGAACAGTATGAAAAAATAGCTTTTAATATTGCATACTTTATGAATGGAAGTGTGCAATATAATTATCTTATGCACGAAATAGATGTATTAGAATTTATTGAATTGCATAAAATGGTTTTAAAGCTAAGTAAAGAGCAAGAAAAGCGAGCAAAGCAGAAAGGTTAATATGGCATTCGATTATTCAATACGGTTTGAAGCTATAGACAAAATAAGCAATGTTGTAGAAAATATAAATAAAAAAGTTGATGGGTTAAAACAAAAAGCAAAAAGCACAATTGTAAATGTACAGGTAAAACATCAACAAGCAATGAGCAGGTTGGGTCAAGTACACAATAAAATAAATGAAATCTCAAAAAAACCTGTAGATATTGGTTTATCATTTGCAAGTTTAGCTTCAAATGTTGCACTTCTTGGAATGCCTATTAAAAAAGCAATAGAGATTGAAAGTGCATTTGCAGGTGTAAGAAAAGTAATAGATGGAACAGATGACCAATTGAAGCAATTAAGAACAGATTTAATTGATATGACAAGTGTTATCCCAAAAACAGCAACAGAGTTAATGCAAATAGCAGAGGCAGGCGGTAAGTTAGGTGTACCAATTGACCAAATAAAAGAGTATGTTGATGTAGTTGCAAAAGCATCAACAGCATTTGAAATGCCCGCAGATGTTGCAGGTGAAGCATTTGGAAAAATTGGTGCAATGCTAGGATATGAAATAACACAATTAAGACAATATGGTGATATTGTAAATGCTTTAGCAGATAGTACAAGTGCAGATGCTAAAAATATTATTGATATTACAAAGAGAACAGCAGGTGTAATGGGAACATTAAACTTTGATGTTGGAACAATTGCGGGTTTATCTTCATTTGCAGACCAAATGTCAGTTAGTAGTGAGGTTGGAGCAACAGCATTAAATAATATTCTAAATGGAATTAGAGGAACAGAGGCAGGCTTAAAAATTCTACAAGAAAAAGGCGGATATGGGCTTATTGATATTGCAAATAAATTTAAAAAATTAGATGGTATAGCAAGAACAAAAGCAATTGAAGATTTATTCGGTAGTGGTGAGGGTGCAAGAATGTTTGAAAAGCTTATAAATCAAACAGATGTATTAAAAGCATCACTTGATAGTGCATTAGATGAAAAAACACTTGGAAGTATGCAAAGAGAATTTGAAAATGTAAGCAATACAACAGCAAATAAAATAAGATTAATGCAAAATGGTGTCGAGAGATTGTCAATAAAAATTGGTGATGCTTTATTACCAAACATAAATGAAATAATTACATATATTGCACCGTTGATTGATAGAATAGCAACTTGGGCAGGTGAAAACAGAGGATTGATTATAACAATGGCTAAAATTCTAGCAGTTGCAATTGGATTAACAGCAGGATTTTTATTAATTCAAGCAAGTATTATGCCAATACTAATTGCATTTAAAATATATGCATCAATTGCAAAAATTGTTACCGCAGTAACTTGGTTGTTTAATACAGCATTATGGGCAAATCCAATTACTTGGGTTGTGGTTGCAATAGTTGCATTAATAGCAATAATTGGAAGTTTAATATACTATTGGGATGACATAACAAATGCAGTTGGTAAGTTATGGGATGATTTTATAAACTTTTTACCATCAATTGATGATATTACAAATGCAATTTCTAACCTATGGAATGGATTTACTAATTTTGTAAAATCTCTAAATTTAGTTGAAAATGCAATAAAAATTGTAAAAACAGCATTTGAAATACTAACAGCACCAATTCAATTTGTAATTGATTTACTAGATAAATTTTTATCAAAGTTTGAAATATACAACACAGCAAAAGAAAAAATAAAAGATTTAGCAACAAGTGTTGAAACAAATGTAAGTGGTGCGTGGGAAGATACAAAAGGCTTTTTTGGTTTTGGAAAAGATGACAAAGAAACAGATAATCAAAACAATATTGAAATTGACAATGTAAGTAAAAATCACACAGTAGTTGATGTAAATATAAAAGCAGATGGTGGAACTGTTACAGACCAAAATGCAACATCAACAGGTGGTCGTGTAAAATTAAATACAGCTAGTAATGGAGTGTAAAAATGTTAAGTTTATTAGTATCAAAAATTGATGATATTCAAATTGTACAAGTTGGTGAAAGTAAAATATCAATAAGACACAAAAAATGTACTAGCAAAAAACCTGCAAAAAAAGGTGGTAATCCATTAGAGCCTGATGAGGGCGGTGAAAATGTATCAATTGACCTTGGAGCAGGTGCAAAAAGATTTAGCATTGAAGCATACACATTTAATAAAGCAGAAACAAGCAGGCTATTTGATATTTTATATAATATAAGATATTGCACAATTACAGACAAGTTTTATGGAAAAATAAAAGTATATATTGATGGGTTAGAGGTTATAAGTAGTGATAAACATATAACAAAAACCATCTTTAAAATTGATGCAACAGTACAAGATATTGAAAAAATACCGTCAGTTGATGGTGAAGCACAATTAAACAATATTATTGATGATTTTGAAATAGAATTAGTAAACGAGGCATTATCATTTGCAGAAAGTATTGAAACAACAGCAACAACATTTATTGATGAATTAGTAAGTGCATTTGATACAGGTGTAAGATTTATTGATGATGCATTGCAAATGGTTGAAGATGGTTTGCAAATGATATTGGATGCAGAAACATTTGTATTTGATATTTATAATGGTGTAATGGCAAGAGTAAACAGAGGAAAAAGAATTGCAGAAACTTTAAAATTAGTAATATCTTTGCCAAATGATTTTGCAAATTTAATTAAGAAAACTACAAACACAAAAACTTTTAAGCCTTTAGATATTTTTGAAACAAAAACAAAAAAAGGTGTAGTTATTAAAAACTTAGATGATGCAAAATATTTATCACAAATAGAATTTCAAAAAGTAGAAAAAGAATTTAAAGCAAACAAGCTATTAAATCTAACAACAGCAGTAAGTGAAATGAAGCAGATATTAACAAAAGATTATTCAAGCCAACAAGAGTTTGATTATGAAGTTGATATTTGCATTAAAAGACTTGAATACACAAATTTGGATTATGAAAAAGTTGTAAATGCACAACAAATAATAAAAATATATTCAAATCAAAAAGCAATCCAAAAATTAGTAAATATTGAAATTACAGAAAGCAAGCCATTAGCAAAAATTGTTTATGATTTATATGATAATTTAAACAACTATGATGAGTTAAGATTAATTAACAATTTTGCAGATAATGACAATATAAAAGGTTTTATAAAGGTGTATCAAAATGAAAGTATTAGTTAATGGAATTGAAAAAAAATTTAATGAAATAGAAACATTTGAAGATATTGGAAGTGTAGCAAGACAATTTACAATTGTTGAAAAAGCAGAAAAACAAAATCACAAGCAAGATGATATTGTTGAAATATATGATGATTTTAATAAATTAGTTATTAAAGGTGAAATTGAATACATTGAAGCAAGTTTGGATGATAAAACAAGTGAATTTGTATATGCAGGTAGAAATAAAGCAAAATATATTGTAGATTGTTATGCAGACAAAACAACGCAGTTTTCAAATGGTCAAAAAATAAATACAGTATTAAGTGAAATTGCATCAAGTTTTGGAATACAAGTAATTGGTGATGCAGAAATGCCAAAACAAGATATGAAAACAATTTTAATTGGTGATAAAATCATTGATGCATTTTTAGAAATTGCAAACAGTACAGGAAAAATAATAACAAGTGATGCAGTAGGTAATTTATTAATAGAGTTTGAGGCAAAAGACAAAAGCGAAACAATACTTGAATTTGGTACAAATATACTAAAAAGAAAATTTGTAAATGACACAACAAAAGTATATGATAAATATTTAACAGTTGCACAAAGCAATTATTTAGCAGAGCAAACACAAGATGTTTACATTAAAGGTGTATATGGTGATGGAAAATTTGTAAAAACAACAGTTTTGCAAAATTGTTTAACTACACAAGAATGTGAAAATATATCAAAAACACAATACAAAAAAGATATGAGAAAATCATATACTTACACGGCAACAATAAACACAGTTGAAATTGATGTAAATACACAGTATTATATCAAAGATGCACAACTTGGGATTAATGAGCAAATGAATTGCAAATCTTTAATAAATATACTAAAAGAAGATGTGAAAGAAAGCATTGCAGTTTTTGAAAAGGTTATAAATGATTAGATTAGCAACAATAACAAGAATGATAAAAAGCTTTTTAACTGAAACAGTATCAATTGGTGGAACTACACAAAATAGATTTATAAGTCCAAAAGGTTTATACTCAAAGCCGAAAGGTGAAAAAGCAATAATTATAAATTTAGCAGGTGGAGCAAATCAAGATGTTGTTATGGCTTTACAAAATGATGTTGAGTTAGAGGATGGGGATGTATATGTAACAGATGATAAAAGTTACATACATTTTCATTTTAATAGTGGCAATATTGATGTTTATTCACCAAAAAGCATAAATGTTAAAGCGGATGAAAGTATAAATATTGAAGCAAGTGAAAGTATAAAGCTTAAAGCGGGTAGAATAGACTTAAACTAAAAGGAAAAAAATGAGCGGTTTTTGTAGGTGCGGAATTGATACAGCAGGTGGCACAATAGTTGGAGTTGTGCAAGATGGTACAGTTTTTGTAAATGGTGCAATTGCAAGTGTTAATAACGACCCTGTAGCACCGCACGGTGTAGCACCGCACGCATCACCTGTGATGATAGCAGGGTCAAAAAATGTTTTTATTAATGGAATTGCAGTTTGTAATGCGGGTGACCTTGCAACTTGTGGGCATAGTGCAACAGGGTCAAGCAATGTATTTGTTGGGGATTAGAAAATGGATTTATTATTAGATGATGGTTTAGATTTAAAAATAGAAGATGGAACATTTGGAACACAGGTAAATGGTGAAACAACTATGTTGCAAGCTTTTTTTACAGATGCAAGAGTAAAAAAACAAAGGGGATATTGGCTAGATATAAAAATGAGTGAAATTTGGCAATATGACCAAAAAAGACTTACAAATGAAACTGTAAACAATATCAATGAAACAGCAAAAGAAATTGCAGATGCTTTGGTTGTTGATGGATTATATAAAAGAATTGAAACAAGTGCATCAATTAAAAATGGTGTACTAACTTTAGATATAAAAGCTTATGATAATAAAAATTTAGTAGTTGATAGAAAATTTGCAATTTAGGAGTACATTTGGAAGATATATTTAAGAAATTAAAAACTGATTTTGAGTTTTTAACAGGTTATGCATATAAGGGATTAATTGGTGTAATTGGTGCAGGTTTTGCAAGTAGATTAAAAGAGTTTGCAGATAAATTAAAATTTATTGAAAAAAATGCTTTTATTGCAACAGCAGATAAAGATTATTTATACTTAAGCGCAAGTGCAATGTTGCCACCAAATCCCGCAGAGGTTGCAAGTGGAATTGTTGTATTTTATGGTGCAAATGGTAGTTTAGTGCCTGCAAATAGTGAAATAAAAGATGACAACAGTACATATAAAACAATTAGTGATGTTACAATATCAAAAGTAACACTTACAGGTGCAGTTGTTGTAAATGATGGAATAGCTTTATTAAATGTTGGAAATCAATTAACAAACACAAATGCTTTAATAAATGGGAACACAAAAGCAATTACAGTAATTGACAATCAAAATATTCAATTTAGTGCAGATGGTTTACAAAATGGTGAAAATGTTACACTTGTTTGTTATAGAGCAATAGCAAATGTAATTGCAAATGATGCAGGAGCAAAAGGGAACAGGGTTTTAAATGATGTATTAAAACTTAAAACAACAATAACAGGAATTAACACAGAACTTGGTGTGTTGCAAATTGATGGTGGTGTTGATGATGAAGCAGTTGAAGATTATCGAAAAAGAGTAATTGAGTTTAAATCAAATCCGCAAGCACCATTTAGTAAGCCAAATATAAAATACATAAATATGAGAAAAATTAAAAGTTTAAAATATTTATGGATTAAAAATAATCAAGATGACAATACAATTGAAAGTGGTGAAATAAAAATTGTAGCTATAAATCAAGATTATGGATTAACAGCTTATGAAATAGAACAAATCACAAAAAACACATTAGTTATTGCACCTGCAAATTTTACAAGCACAGCATTAGATATTACAAATGCAATAATTGAAAATGTTGATGTAGTTATTGAAAATTTATCACCATCAAGTGATGGATTGAGAAACGAAATTAAAAAGAATATTCAATACTTCTTTGATGATGATATGTTTGAAAAGAACATAACACAATCAAATCTTGAAGCTATTATATATAAAACAACAAATGGTGCTGAAACTGTACAAAGTTTTGATTTAGTAAGTGGATGGAAAACAGCAGAAAATTACAAATTTTGGAAGTTAAACAATGTTATTTTTCAATAGAGATAATCAAGAAAATATATATTTAAATTATCTACCAAAAGGTAGAATTTTAAAACAAGCAAGAATAAATGGAACTAATTTTAATAAATTGGTTAAATGGATAGCAAGCGGTTTTGAATGGTTAGTTGATACATACAATATTTATTTTAAAGGATTATTTATATGTGAAAGTACATTTTTTATTGAAAATTTTAAAAAGGATTATAGTGTACCAAATGAGATTTTTTACCAAACAACGGTAAAAGAGCATCAAGCGGACATTAAAGTATTGCAGTATCTTATGTGGGGAAATACACCTTGGCACTTCAAACAAATAGCACAATTATATGGAATATGCATAAATGTAAAAAATGGTGTTGATTATTTTAAAAATTCAAGAATACCAAACAAGGTACCGCATAGACTTTATAGTGATTTTGGAAATACAAATAACATAATTGTTATTACAATATTTCAAGATGAACTTGATATATTACCGCATAGCATACCGCATAAGTTAGGAACAGGTTTAAAAGTAGAGAAAATCAAAAGAATTTTTGATACTATTAAGCCTGCACATACAAAAATATTATATTTAGAGGGGGATTATGAAATACAAGTAACAACAATAAAAGATATATTACCGCATAGTGTACCGCATACACTAGGAAATATAATAGAAACGAAAAAGGTTTATAAGGAGCAGGAAAAATGCGAACAAACAGAAATATGTGTAAAAGGATTGTAAAAGATGAGAGATTTTAATACAAAAATAGACAATGACAATACAAGTGCAGGTGTAGTTGTAGCAGGTGAGTATAATTCAATTTTTAGTGAAAATAAAAATGTAATTACACCATTTATGGGATTAGAGGAAGCGGACAATCAACAAATGATTAAATCAATAGATATTGCATCAAAAGCAAGTCTATATTATGACACAGGAAGTGTAAATGCAATAAAGCTAACAAGAAGTGCAACAACACAACAAATTGAAACTCTTTTTGATGGTATGGTGTTGTCATTTATGCCTGCGGTACAAAACACAGGTGCAACAACATTACAATTAAAAGAATTAGATGCTAAAAATTTATTTTATAATGGTGTAGCATTAACAGCAGGTTTTTTAAAAACCGATACAGTTTATCAAATTAAATATTCTACAGCAAATAACAGATTTGATGTTTTAAAAACTTACAGTCAAAGTGCAGGTACAAGTGGTGTATTTAGTCAAGGATTTGTAAAACCAAACAATAGTATTCCATTGTTTGTAAAAGTAAATGCATCATCAATTAAAATACCTACAGGTACAAGTATTGTTGTTGGTGAAAGCACAGTTACATTGGCAAGTGATTATGTTTTAAGTTTAGAAACAAATCTTGATACAGGTGTAAAAACAGGTGGAACAGATTATTATGTTTATGCAAAATCAAATGGTACTTTTTATTTAAGTGCAAATGATGCAATAACAGGTGATAGACTTATTGGTGGTTTTCACTATGGTTTAACAGGTGAAGCAGAAACACCAACAGGAAATAAAACAGAAAGTGATATGGTTAAGCTTAGAGGAATTAATCAATATTCATTTTGGGATTTAAAATTTAGACCTGTAGCATCAACAAAAGGAATGGTATTTATTGGTAATAGATGGTATGATATTTATTTATTAAATAGCGAACATATCACAAATGGAACATCAAAAGCAGGTTTAAAAATTGCAGGTGGAGCATTAACAAATGGTAGATTATATCCTAAAATACCATTGCAATATGGTGGTGATAATACATTAACTTATGGAAGTTTTAAATGGT
>Ga0265295_1002368_pt1 | contig 30188 bp, 23 predicted proteins | sample Munlansysbiofilm_FD_192503 | JGI IMG/M metagenome (GOLD analysis project Ga0265295, IMG submission 192503) | Leachate microbial communities from a municipal landfill in Southern Ontario, Canada - Methane capture system biofilm | ecosystem: Engineered > Solid waste > Landfill > Unclassified ... | reverse complement strand
GTCATTACAAATGCCACTTAGCGATGTATAAAAAAGTTGGCAAAGAATATTTTGAAAGGTCCTTTTTTCTAAAAAGATCTTCCAAATAATAGTTTTCAGATTCATACGTGTAAACATTAATTTTCTTGTTTTCATCAATATAAAACCAAACAAGCTCAAAATTAGAATCTTTAAAAATAAGAAATGGTTCTTTCTTTAGTAAATGCTTTAATGACCTTATGTAATCATTCTCTCTATATACATATTTGCCACAATTCATATTAGTATATGCTGATAGGCTTCTGATACATGGACAAAAAAATATGCTATCGTGTTCTGTAAAAAGTAAGGAACCAAAGTATTTCTTTTTTTTTAAAAACAATAGCTCGATTTATCGGGTTATTTGAATCATAATGTAAAGCAATTTTATCACCGTTTGTAATATTATTTTGAAACCTAAATTGAGGAATAATCAAAACATTTAATCCATCACATTCTATTTTTCTGTTAATAAATTGTTTTGCGCAAATAAAATCAATATTATTCTCATGTAATTCCTTGTCCAAAACATCAATAATAAATGGATAGTATTCATCTTCATTATAGCTGTTTATAATGCTATCATTACCAATGAATTTTGTTTGGGAAAGACATTTGACGTCACAAATAGCATTAATATTATTTTAATAAATTTCATTTTATCCCTCCTATAGTAAATCTATCCCAAATAACTTTGTACAAATCTTTCTGAGTCCATTTGTAATTTGCTCCTCGAATAGGGTCGTTTACCCAAAAAACAGCTTTTGATTTTGGAGTCCACATTCTAACTCTCGTTATAGTTGAATTATGGAATACATCAATTCCATCTTTTACACCTTCAAGAGTAGTTATGGTTGTTGGAGTCTTGTGAACCTCCATCGACCTTATGATATGTATTGCATTTTCTGGATTTCCCAATATTATAAAACCGGCAGCAGAAAAATAATCAGCATCAGTTGCTCCTGATGGTAGAGCATTAAATATTTCTCTAAAATCTTCAATTGTTCTTGTTCCCCCATAATATTTTTCTAGCATTTCACTATTCGCTAACATACAGTCCATATTATTAGGGTTTTGGCCAACAAAAGGAATTTCTAAAGAAACATCTTTATACGGAGCTTTTCCGGAAAATGGATTTATTTCCTGTGGCTCCCCAAAAGGCCTTGGCCCAATCAATTTATTATACTCAATAGCCTCAGCATACCCCTCAACACCACCAACCGCCATAGCCATGCCCACATTCAAGGCCCAGCCATTCCAGTTAAAAGCAGAATTGTTAACTATAGCTTCAAATCCGTAAGTTATGAGACCTGAAACTGAAGTATTAACACCTGCATTTACCATACCTGGAATAGCACCTGGGCCAGCCATCACAGGCCCTATTACTGCTCCAACACCATAACTTAATGCAGCTGTTGCAGTACCTATGGCAAAACCCTGCAAAAATCCATCTCCATTTTGCGCTGACATAGCTCCGTTTAAAACACCCTCAAATGCAATAAACAATAAAATAGGATTATCGCCACTCGGATCAGTAATAATAAGCGGATTATTCAAGGCATAGGTGTAACGGTTGTAACCTTGTGTATGCTCCGGCAGAGAAACATAATTATCGATTGAGAGCATACGGCCCATCACAGGATCATACATTCTGCCATTCATGTTAACAAGCCCAAAAGCATCCAACATTTCATGGCCGGTATAACCTCGGTTAAATGTAAAGCTTGATGGCACACCGGTATATGTCCAGTTTGTCGGATTACGGCGGCGTCCCTCTCGTCCTCGTTCCTCGGCCGAGATTCGTTCAACTAAGTTTTTTGTTTCGCTACACTCACAAAAACCAAGTTTCACTGAACATGGGTCGAAGCTGTACTCCTCTACTGTGGTTCCCGTTTCGGAAATTACTTTGTCCCAACTTCCGAGACAGTCGGTCAACACATAGTACATGCCAATTTTATTGAAGTTTTTGTCGCATACGTAAAGTCCGCCGCCGGGCAGATAATGCAGCCAGCGCTCTTCGCTGGTTTCTTCATTTACTTCCACTTCGAGGCCGCCCCCGGGGAAGTATTTTGTAAGGGTGGTTTGCCCGTTAATTTTATACTCGGTTTTTATGCGCTGCTCATCGGGGCCGTAATATAAAAACAACTCACGTTTTTGGTAGTTGTGGCCGATATATGAGGCAATTTCAAAAAGCCAACAGTAAGCGTTGTAGTCAATGCCGCAAAATGGCAAGTATAGTTTAGCTGCGCAATAGTAGTAATAAAACCCTGATCAAACACGCGCATCTGATAAAAATTTGATCAGTGTAATTATCTATTAATCATAAAAATCAAAAAGATAATACTGTTTTTTGAAAAAAAAGGGGAAATTTTGAAAACTTTTTTTTCAAAATCAATAATGTCATGATAATGTGAATTATTTTGAATTCTTACCTTACCTTAAAACCAAAATTATCCTATTCAACGTCCACAATTTTAAACACCCGCTCCCCTTTTCCAAGTTTGAGGTTGACACTTTCCCCAATCGTTTTATTCATCAACAAACGGGCAATTGGCGAAGTAAATGCTATTTTCCCTTTCTTCAGATCAGCCTCATCTACCCCGACTATCTGAAATTCCTGAAGCTTCTTTTCACCACCAATCTCAAGTTTAACAACAGAACCAAAATGAACTTTGTCGTGCTTTACTTCTTCCGGCCCAATAACCTGAGCAGAAGATATGCGATTCTCCAGCATTTGCAGACGTGAGTTCAAAATACTCACTTCAGTTGGCTTATCATGGGCATCTGCTGCTGAATGTGCATCACGTTCAGTCAGCAACATCTCCTTTTCTTTCAACAGCGCTTCCATCCCTGCCGGGGTAACATAGTTGGGAAAGCCATCGGGCAGGTCGGCCCTGGGAGGTACAAAGGGTGCTTCCCGCTGATCATCTTCGTTTACGAATGCTCTGCTCATGATAAAGAGATTTAAACAATAACCGGAGAAGATTAAAAAAATGACTAATAAAACGAAATTTCAACTGTAGATTTTCAGTTATCAACAAAGTTAATCATTTCAGATGATATAACTGTTGATTTGTTGAGTCGTTGATTTGTTGAGGCGTTGAGACGTAAAAGGTTTAAATGCTGTTAATCATGTCAAAAAAACAAGTTAAAAATTTACGAGATATTAGACGATTAGGAGTTTTTCAACAGACCCTATATATCTTAGAGACTTTTAAGCGGTTGTTTATTGCGCTTCCGTCGCAGGAGTTCCATTATTTCGCGGGTTTGTGCAACCACAATACCTCCTATTACCAGGAGTATGGCGATCATCTTTTGAACAGTAAATATTTCAGCCAGTACAAAGTAAGATAGAATTGCCGTAAAAACCGGTATTAAGTTGGTGAACAAATTGGCTTTTACCATTCCCAACTTTGCAATTACCATAATAAAAAGCAGAAATGCCATACAACTGCCGAATACCGAAAGTTGAATGATGGCAAGGATCACACTTAACGGAGGGGTAATGGTGATGAAAGCAGAGAAGTCCATCACCAGAAACAGGGGTAAAAAGTAAAAGGCACCAATCAGACTTTGGGTAGATATAATGGTAAGCGCAGAATATTTATTGGCCAGCCTTTTAATGAGAATGGAATAAGCTACTGCGGAGAACACGGCCAGAAAAAGCAATGCTATCCCTTTTGGCTCGGCATTGAAACTGAAATCAAGATTGAAAACCATCAGCAAAATACCTACAAAAGAGACAATGATGCCTGCCCAGGCGAAAAAAGTGACCTTCTCGCGGGTAAAAAGTGCCGCAGCAAGTGGAGAAAACAGCGGTATGGTAGCTATGATGGCTGAAGAAATGGTGGTGGAAACAAATTTCAAACCAAAGCTCTCGCCAATAAAATAAAAGAAAGGTTCGCTTAAAGCCAATAGCATAAACCATTTATAATCTGAACGTTTCACAGCCTGATATTGCCGGCTGAGTTTGGCGAATGAATATAAAAGCATGGAGGCCAAAACCAGCCTGAGAAAAATAATAGTTATCGGCTCGTACCAGGCTACCGCTGTTTTAAACCAGATAAAGGTTAAGGCCCAAAAAAACATGCTGGCGACAGCAAACAAATAATATCGGAGAAGATTCGGTTTCAATTCAGAAAAAAAAGAATGAATAAAAAGTCTGCAAATGTAAAGGTTTTTATTTGGGCCAGACACTTGTCACTGATGTAACTTTTAACGCTTAATTGTGTCAAATAGATAACTCACTCAGTATATTCATTTTATCTTTTAATACCATGAAACTTAATGCAGCTTCTACCAAATCCATGATGAGGGCTTTATTGGCACTGTCGCTGATCGCCGCTATTTCTCTTGATGCTTTTTCGGCTACCCAGGAACGACAGGTGGGCAGGTTCAATGAAATTGACGTAAGTGGCCCCTTTTTGATTACGCTTGTACAGAACCACGCTGATGCAGGCAAAATCATTATAAGAGGTTCACAACAAGACATTGACCGCGTGATTACGAATGTTAGAGATCAGGAACTTAACATCTCTCTGCATGGAAAATCTTTACGGGTACAAAACATTGAGATTACGATTTACTTTACTGATTTAAAAAGCATTGAGATGAATGGTGCCACTCAGTTAAAAGCAAATTCATCTTTAAAGTTTAATGCGCTGTCCCTTGAATGCTCGGGGAGCTGTAGCATTGACCTTGAACTTACCGCCGATAAACTTAAACTGGAAACGAGCGGTAAATCATCGGTCAGCCTCTCAGGTAAGGCCGGCAATCTGGAGGTTGAATTCAGCGGAGCTTCTGAATTTGCCGGCGAAAATTTAGTGGTAAATCAGGCAGACATTGAATGTAGCGGGGCCTCCATCATGCAAGTGCATGTTGTTGAAACCATGAGCATAGAAGCCTCAGGATCTTCAGTTATTAAATTCTCCGGCAATCCACGTATTTTAAAACAAGAGATTACCGGAAAAAGTGTGTTGACTCAGCTGTGATGTCTGTTGTAAAAGCTATTTACCGATCATAGCGAGATACTCCTGCTCACTTATTACCTTAATATTAAGCTCGGAGGCTTTCCGCATTTTCTCGGGTCCGCTTTTTTCTCCAGCCAGCAGGTAATCTGTTTTGGATGAAACTGATGAGGTTGACTTTCCACCATTTTGTTCAATACTGCTGATGAGCTCCTTTCGGTCAAAATGCTCAAAGGTTCCGCTAACCACAAATGTTTTCCCTTCAAGCAGGCTACCCTTTGGGAGTGCCCCTTCAGCTTCGTTCAATTGTAAACCTTTAGCGCGCAGACGATCTATGATTTTCAGATTTTTTTCATCTGCAAACCAGGACTTTACGCTGGCAGCTATCTTTTCGCCGATTTCATCAACAAGCAGTAGGTCGGCTTCCTTAGCGATCAGGAGTGCATCTATGGATTTAAAATGCGATGCCAGTTTTTTGGCCACTGTTTCACCCACGAAGCGGATGCCAAGTCCATACAATACCCTGGGAAACGGAACCTGCTTTGAACGTTCAAGCCCCTGAATCATCTTTTCAACCGATTTTTCACGTAAGCTGATTTTTCTACCCTTCCCTCCTTCTGTGGCAACAATATTCCGTTCCAGGCCTAGCAATTGTTCATACGTAAGGTCATAGAGGTCTGCCACATTGTGGATCAGTCCTTTTTCAACAAGCAGGTCCACCTTCTCTTCACCCAGGCTATCAATATACATGGCCTTGCGGGCGATAAAATGTTCAATCCGACCTTTAATCTGAGGTGGACACCCTTCAGTATTGGGGCAATACCAGGCGGCTTCACCGGAAGTTCGCTGCAAGGGTGTATTGCATTCCGGGCAGAGGGTTATAAATTCCGTGGGTAAAGTATTTGGTGGCCTTGCATCCAGTTCAACGGAAGTTATTTTGGGAATGATATCTCCCCCCTTTTCCACATAAACCTTATCACCAATGCGCACATCCAGTGCTTTCATAATGTCGGCATTGTGCAGTGATGCCCTTCTAACTGTGGTACCAGCCAGTTGTACGGGGCTGAGGTTTGCCACCGGAGTAACTGCACCAGTCCTTCCCACCTGATAATCAATGGAAAGCAGTTCAGTTACAGCTTCCTCGGCTTTAAATTTATAGGCAATGGCCCAGCGGGGGGACTTGGAAGTAAAACCCAGCTTTTCCTGTTGCCGGATGGAATTGACTTTTATTACCACCCCGTCAATATCATACCCCAGTTGGGAGCGGCTTTTACCCACTTCTTCAATGAAATGGAGCGCTTCTGTAATGTTTTTGCATTTTGTCCGGACATCATTCACTTTAAATCCCCAGGATTTGAGCAGAGTAAGTCGTTCATAATGTGTTTCACCGCCCACATCCTCACCCAAAAGATAATAGACAAACGAATCGAGGGGACGGCGGGCTACCTGCTGCGAATCCAGGGTTTTGAGGGTGCCGGCTGTAGCATTCCGGGGATTGGCAAAAGGCATCTCTCCATCTTCCAGGCGCTGTTCATTGAGCTTTCTGAATCCGGCGGCAGCCATAAATATTTCACCCCGTACTTCAAAATCTGCAGGAAAAGTGCCTGGTTTTAAACGAAGGGGAATGGAATGAATGGTTTTAACGTTGGTGGTCACATCATCACCATACACCCCGTCACCACGGGTTACCGCCTGGGTAAGTAGTCCGTTTTCATACCGCAAACTTATGGAGACACCATCAAACTTCAACTCACACACATATTCATTATCTTCACCCAATCCCCTTTTAACCCTTCCGTCAAAATCAATCAGTTCCTCAGGCGAATAAGTATTGTCCAGGGAAAGCATGGAAAAGCGGTGCAGCACCGGCTTAAATTCTTTGGTAATATCGCCACCAACGCGTTGTGTGGGACTACTGGGGCTGGCATGTTCAGGAAACTCCTTTTCAAGTTCCTGAAGTTCTTTCATCAGCATATCAAATTCATAATCACTGATGCCCGGTTGTGCCAGTTGATAATAGCGATAATTGTGGGCTTCTATCTCATCGCTAAGCTGACGAATGCGCACGGCTGCCTGATTGGAGTTCATGGTAGCAAGAGTGGATTTTGGATTTAATGTATAGCAATCAGATATGCGTACATCTTCGCGTACAAAGCAATTCTATCTCCTTCAGGTTCTGAAGTTTAACTTCATTACGCAACCTTTTGGCCGATGAAGTAAAATATTGGTGCGATTTAAGGAAGTCCATTTGTAGTATATACCAATCGCTCAGGTTGATAAGTTTGCCAGACAATTCCCATTCGAGGCGCAACTTTTGACCGATGACGAAAAAGTCACGTCTTCCAAGATAATCGAGATCGGCATCACACAATATTTTCTCCGCATGTGTATTGGCCTGCTGGGGTAATCGGGTAGCAAGAATCATTGATTGAATGGCACCAATATCCTCAGCATTAAAGCCAAAGGAGGGAAGATACTCTCCGGCTATGGCGGCTGAGTTGGTTTCATGATCTTCAAACCGGATAGTGATGCCAATATCATGAAATAAAGCAGCAGCAGCAACTAAGTGCGTGGAATGTTCATCAAGACCTTCGAGAAATGCCAGCCGTATGGCTGACTCATAAACATCACGGGTATGATCGGTACTGTGATAAATAATACTTGCCGGCAACTCACGCTTCATTTTCTCCATAACAAATTCACTGAGATGGTTCAGATTCATGGTGTAGCTTTTAGTTTAGTGAGTTGCGTATGCTTTAAAAAAGCCCCTTTCGGGGCTTTGCGATTCAGGACATCGGGTTTTATCACAAACCCAACACCTCATAGTTAAATTTACGTGGGTTGATACACATTACCGGAATTTGGGCCGAATTAAAAATGATTTCCTCATCATAGCTTCCCAGCAAATAGGTCTTTAATCCCTTTTCAGGATTGGTCATAATCATGATCATGTCCGCATTGATAGAAGCTGAATAATCGTTTACCTGTTTGGCAAATCCGGTGCTTTTTACCGAATTTCGAATGGTAAAAGCAACATCATTTTTTTCGAAATATCCTGCAATTTGTTTTGAGGATGTATGAACATCATCACTGGCCTCACCCATCACAAAGATATGAATGGTAGCATTGAATTTTTTTGCAATATATACCGCCCATCGTGTTTTATCCAGCGGGCCTGCCTCACTGGTAATGGGCAATACAATATTTTTATATCCATGAGCGAAAGGCCTTTTTTGTACTACAATAACAGGTGCAGGGGAAGAAGTGACCACTTTAAGGGCAAAACTACCGGTAAACTTTTGCATACCGATTTTACCATGGGTACCTAAAAATATCAAATCTACATTTAAATCCTTAGCCACTTCACCGATTTCAGTAAAGATACTGCCTTCACGAGTCATAATCTCAGTATCAATCTGATACTTCGATTTCAATTCATCAGCAATTTCGCTCAACTTTTGATCAATGGCTTCAGGCCCCAGTTTTTCGCTTTTCAGGTAGGCCCGTGTTTCATTGTTGACAATATGCAACAACACCAGTTTGTGTTTGAGCAGCTGGGCTGCTTCGGCAGCCTGGGTAGCTGCATTGTAGCATACCTCCGAAAAGTCGGTAGGTACCAGAATAATGTCGTTCATTAATCGATCCATTTTTTGATGTGGGTTTAAAATTTATGATCAGGCGATTTCAGGCTTACTTGAAATACAAAAATACACGGAAATGACAGATTTTGCAAATTTGTATTGAAATAATATCAATTCTTTGATATAAACGCTGCAAATTGGGCTTTGTTTAATGATGGTGACATTAGTGTAACCACAAACTGAGTGGCCTCTCCCTGATTACGGAGGAAGAAGACACATCACCTTCCCCGTTGGCTTCCTAAACTATTCGTTTATTTCTTTCTGTAAAAGTATGACGCGCAACTATTTATAAGGCCCTGGCCAGAGTTCAATTACTAAATACCAACATTTCACCGGCTTAAAATTTTCATTCTAGAACGATGTTTGTTTAAAAAAGGGCAATCCAAAATATCATGGGTAAATGCCAGCCAATCAAGCAACTCATAAAATAACTCCTGATTCAATTGTGTAACCGGAAAATAGATAATGACATGGGAACTATTTTTCCGCTTAAAGCGGGGTGAGAAATGCAGGCGTCTTTCACCAAGCGGGGTGAGCAATCTGACATTTTCCTTAAATTCGAGTCTGAGCATTGCCTGTTTATCCGACATAGAGAGTCGAATTCTTCGGCAATGCTTTATTTCTTTACCGCGATACAACGGAATAAAACCCAACAAACGAGGAGGAGTTATATTACGGCTACTTGAATAGAAATGCTGATAATCCTCATTTTGGGTTTTGCGCGCTTTAAATTCTATAAGGCTTAAACCTTTACGATGGTCATCCGTAATCAGGTTGGCCCGGTTGATAAGTGACTCCATAGCGTTAAGCGCATTGATAAAAACCGTTTCATGGGAGATAAAGTTTTCCCTGATTCGCTCAGATTTGCTGGTGGAGTGCCTCTTTATGCGACCGGATTCTTCATTAGCTTCCTGCTCTACTGTTTCTATCCAGTGTGGTCTCATGAAATGTGAGTTTTAAGTTGTAAATATATGATCTTTATTTGAATATATAATTTTCTAATAGTTAATATAAATACAATCTAAACTATTAATAAATTCTTATGGAGAGTCAGGGTGCGACTCAAAGTCGCGCCCTGACTTGCGGCCCATAGGAAGCATATAAGAGGGAAAGTTTCTGAGCGATAGGTTCAAAGGGGTTTGGATAAAAAATAATATTTTGTCAAAACTGCGCCTATCTGTTTTTGTGAATTAATCAGGCTAAAAAGGTAAAAATAAAAAATGCCACTAAAACCAGCCTTCACTGCGGTAAGTCGGGCAGGCACAAAGCGATGCCACTGAGCCAGTCGAAGTGTCACCAAACTGCATAAACACTATATATTTAAAAATAAGCCTTGGTGAGGCTTTGTGTCACTTCGATAAACTCAGTGCAACGCTTGGTGGCAAAAAAAAGTTTTTAAACTAAGTTCAATAATAGATGTTTTCGAGTTACTTTTTAGCTGTTTGCACATTATCATGTAAATGATACAAAATATAACAATCAAGGTAAACTAATTTTACAAAATGATCCTTCAGTCCAACATTATTGTTTATCTGCTTTCAGCAAACTTTGTCTGTTGTTTTGGAATTGCCGTTTATTCTTACCTGAAAACACATAATAATTATCAGAAATATTTTACCCTGATGATGCTTATGATTGCAGTATGGTCATTGGCCGGGGCATTAGAAGCTGCCGCCACAACAATAGATATGAAGCTGTTATTCAGCAAGGTAGAATATATAGGAGCGCTCTCTTCCGGAATACTTTTTTTAAGGTTTGCAGCCGGATTTTCAAAAATCGATGAAAAATGGAAAAAATATTATGTGACATTGTGGGTTATACCGTTGTTGATTTTTATTGCAGCAATCACCAATGAGCATCATCATTTGTTGTGGAAAAATTTTACATGGAGTACTGCCGGCAATAACATTCTCACTTACCATCATGGCCCATTATTTGGCCTGGCTTCCATTTTTTCACTGACAATGATTTTACTTGGCCAGATCATACTGATTAAAGCCCTGAATCACTTGCCTGAACTAAGCAAAAAGCAGGCTAAACTCTTCATTGCAGCCAGTTATTTCCCGCTACTTGCCGTTGTGTTCTATTCCATTGGTTTCACCTTTGTTGATGGACTTGACATTATTGTTCTGAGTTTTAGTCTTACCGGGCTTCTATTGCTCATGGGTATTATCCGTTATAATATTCTCGACATAGTTCCCATTGTAAAACAGCGGATATCGTCCATTATTCCTGATGGGTTGCTGGTTCTGGACCACCATCGTCAACTGATATTTTTAAATGAAGTAGCAACGGCGCTGCTGGAGTCGCAATATGGCAAATTAAAACATGACATCTCAGCTATCGATTGGTTATCGATGGCAGTAAATGCATTTATAGAGGAAGAGTCGCAGAAGAAAGAAGTGATTGTTCAGGATAAAGAGGGAGAGTGGTATAATGTAATGTTAAGCCTGCTCACCGACCGCTCACAAAAGCTTAAAGGAATATTCATCATCATGAGAAACATCTCTCAGCGTAAGAAGCTCGAGATGGAAAGTGAAGTCCTGAATAAAAAAGTCATTGAATCAAATCAGGCCTTAAAGGAGCTAAATACTCAAAAAGACAAAATACTTTCCATTATCGGGCACGACCTCAAAACTTCGTTTCATCAGATAACATCCCTTGCGCTGATCATTAAAGAAAATGCCGGAAAGTTCAGCAAAACTGACACCCTCGAATTGATTTCCGACATTGATACCGCCGCCCGGAATGGCAACAAAGTGCTGGAAGACTTACTCATTTGGGCGCAAAGCCAACAGCAAGCTGCCCATATCAAACCCGAAGAATTCAACCTGAATGAAGTCACCGCTGAGGTGTTGTCTTTTCTTGACAGACTTATCAAAAACAAAGGCCTAAAGGTGGAAAACCGGCTCCCGGCTAATGCTACCGTTTATGCTGACCGGAACATGGTTACCATTGTAATCAGAAATATTATCGCCAACGCTATAAAATTTTCCTATCCGGGAGGTAACATTATCCTGGATTGTACTCTACCGGACCCGGCTCATTTGAATTTATTGATAGTTGACCATGGGCAGGGCATCAAACCCGAAAACCTGAGCACATTATTTAATCCTGGTACTAAATACACTACTTTAGGTACCGCTGGTGAAACGGGAAACGGCCTGGGACTTAGCTTCAGCTATGAAATGATGATTAGAAATAATGGCAATATTCAGGCAGAAAGCACCTTTGGCGAAGGAACCACCTTTTTCCTGACTTTACCCACCGTTAAACCGAAGAATCCAGGCAGATGCAAATTTGCTGAAGAGGCATTTTCAATGAATTAATTACGTTCATTACACGACTTTCACCAGGTCTTCCCTTTAAATCTCACGGCTGCTCCACCTTTTTTGTTACTTTTGTATCAACCATTTCCGGGTAGCTTTTAATTTTATAAAAACATTTAATCATGAGCAAAATATGCCTTAAAGCCATTTATTGGGGTTTTTTTTCTCTCTTTTTCATTAGTAATCTTTCCGCTCAGGTAACTACCGTCCCTCAGTTTCCTGCCGAAAACGATGAAGTGGAAATCATTTTTGATGCCACTCAGGGCAATAAGGGGTTGATAAATTATCCCGGAACGGTCTATGCACATACCGGGGTGCTTACCGACTCAAGTACAGGCCCTACCAACTGGAGGTATGTAAAAACCAACTGGGGGCAGAATACACCGGCTACTAAACTGGAACGACTTGGGCCCAATCTTTACAAGTTGGTAATAACAAACAATATACGCGCTTATTACGGCGTTCCTGACAATGAGCAAATCCTGAAAATGGCTTTTGTGTTCCGCAGTGAAAATAAAGAGGGCGACAATTATCTGGAAGGTAAAACTGAATCTGGTGGGGATATTTTTGTAGATGTTTATCCTGCCGGACTTTTTGTAAGGTTTGATGTTCCCTCCGTCAATGCTTTGCTGGTTGCGCCTGCAGAACAAATTACAATAGAAACCAGCAGTAATCTTGCAGATTCACTTTTTCTTTATCAGGACAATTCGCTGCTTTTAGCTGTTGAAGGCAATACCCTTAGCAAGGTGGTAACTGCTGAAGAAGAGGGAAAACATTATCTTTGGATTAAAGCAAAACAAGCCGATAGTGCAGTAATTGACTCGATTTATTATTTTGTATTAAGCAGTACTCAGGTAGCTCAGCTTCCTGCCGGTATAAAGGATGGCATTAATTACATCAACGACTCTACCGTAACGCTTTCGCTTTATGCGCCCTATAAAGAAAATGCCTTTGTGATCGGCGATTTTAACCGATGGGAATATGACAGCAGTGGTTTTATGCAACGTACGCCAGATCAAACACGTTTCTGGAAAACCATTACTCATCTGCAGCCCGGCAAAGAATACATCTTCCAATACCTTGTGGATGGCAGCATTCGCATCGGAGACCCCTATGCCGAAAAAGTATCGGATCCGTGGAATGATAAATTCATTCCTGAAGAAACCTATCCCGGTCTTCTCCCCTACCCTGTTGGAAAAACCCAGGGCATCGCCACTGTTTTGCAAACTGCTCAATCTGACTACAACTGGCAAATAGCTGAGTTTGACCGCCCACAAAAAAAGGATCTCGTTATCTATGAATTGCTCGTACGGGATTTTGTCGCGAAGCATGATTACCAAACCCTGATTGACACTCTGAGTTATTTGAAACGACTGGGCATCAATGCCATCGAGCTGATGCCGGTGAATGAATTCGAAGGTAACCTAAGCTGGGGATATAATCCCAATTATTATTTTGCACCCGATAAATATTATGGCCCCAAAGATGACCTGAAACGCTTTATTGACGCCTGTCATGCCGAAGGAATAGCCGTAATCATTGATATGGTGCTCAATCACTCCTTTGGCACTTCGCCCATGGTGATGCTTTACTGGGATGCCGCAAATAACCGTCCGGCTCAGAATAACCCGTGGTTTAACCCGGTAGCCAAGCATGATTACAACGTTGGCTTTGATTTTAATCACGAGAGTCCCCAAACCAAAGCACTGGTAAAACGTGTGGTTAGTTTTTGGATTGAAGAATACAATATTGATGGTTATCGTTTTGATTTGTCGAAAGGATTTACCCAGAAAAACACCCTGGGCAATACTGCTGCCTGGGGTCAGTATGATGCTTCGAGGGTAGCCATCTGGAAAGAAATTGCCAACAACATCTGGGCGGTTGATCCCGATACCTATATAATTCTGGAACACTTTGCGGAAAACAATGAAGAGAAGGAACTGGCCAACTACGGCATGATGCTCTGGGCTTCGGGAGGCACCCACGACAAATACAAAGAAGCCGCCATGGGTTGGAATAACAGCAGTGATTTTTCCTCGGCAAGTTATAAACAGCGCGGATGGGATTCACCGCATGTGGTGGCTTATATGGAAAGTCACGATGAAGACCGTATGTTGTACAAAAATATCAAATATGGGAATAGCACCATTCCATGGTACAACCTGAAAGACACCACCAGGGCGCTGGATCGTGCCGCTCAGGCTGCCGCTTTCTTTTACACCATACCGGGGCCCAAAATGTTGTGGCAATTCGAAGAACTGGGTTACGATTACGACATTGATTTTAACGGCCGAACCGGCGAAAAGCCCATTCGCTGGGATTATTACAACGATTATCGCCGGCAAATGCTCTATGAAGTTACCCGAGCGCTCATTCATTTAAAGACGGAAAATGAAGCCTTTGGAACCGATGACTTTTCGCTTTCGCTGAACGGAGACCTAAAAAGGATCAGCCTTTACCATCCCACTATGGATGTAAATGTTATTGGAAATTTTGGGATTGAAACCGGCAGCATAATTCCGGCATTTAGCGTGACAGGTAACTGGTATGAATTCTTCAGCGGCGATACGCTCAACGTGACTTCCGTGGATAACCTCATTCCACTGAAGGCCGGAGAATTCAGAATCTACACCACGAAAAAACTCACCAAACCCGAAACCGGACTGGGAACACCAGAAAGTTTGCCTGCATCAGGCCAATTGAACTTAAAGATTTTCCCCAATCCGGCAACAGATAGTTTCACCCTTGAGTTGGAGTTGAAGAAAACTACTCTGGTTACTGTTGAGTTGTCAGACGTTTCAGGACGCAGGCTGACCTCCCTTTTTCAGGGAGAAGTAAATTCCGGCAGGCAGCAGCTTTCCGTAAACATACCTGAGTCAATCAGACCGGGTATTTATTTTGTGAAAACCAGCAGCGATACTGGCACTGCAGTAGCGAAAATAATAATAAAATAGCCTAATCCTGTGACCAATAAAGCCAGGAAAACAAAAGCCGTACTTACGATCATCACGCTGTTTATCAGCCTGTTTCTGATGTCATGTGATAAAGAAAATGACAAAAATCATTTTATACCCACACCAGATACGGATGATACGCTGATCAGGGGTGCTGATCTAAGTTTTCTTCCCGAAATTGAAGCCGAAGGCGCCATTTATTACAACCTGAACGGGAAGGAAGCATCTGCGTTGACGATTCTGGCTGATGCCGGTATGAACACAGTAAGGTTAAGACTATGGCATTCTCCAGCTAACATTCACAGCAGTCTGGCTGAGGTTAAAGCATTTGCCGTAAAAATTAAAGCGCAGGGGCTAAAGCTGTGGCTAACCGTGCATTATTCTGATATTTGGGCCGACCCCGGACACCAATATAAACCTGAAGCGTGGAAAAACCTTGACCAGGAAGCGCTGAATGACAGCATTTATGCCTACACCTCAAAAATTGTGCGGGCGCTTGATCCTGATTATTTACAGGTGGGCAATGAGATTAACAGCGGCTTCCTTTGGCCGGAAGGCAGCATTTCAAATCCTGATCAGTTCCTTAAAATGTTGGCCTCCGGTTGCAAAGCCGTAAGGGACAACAGCGATGACTGCAAGATTATGCTACATTTTGCCGGTTATGAAAATGCAGGTGCATTTTTCAATCTGGTAAAAACGATTGACTATGATATGATGGGTATCTCCTATTACCCGATGTGGCATGGTAAAGGCTTGAATCTACTCCAGAGTTCAATCAGAACACTTGCTGAAAAATACAACAAAAAGCTCGTAATTGCTGAAACGGCCTATCCGTTTACACTGGGGTGGAATGATTGGACCAACAATATACTGGGTGAATCTTCACAGATTATTTCCGATTTTCCGCCAACGCCTGCCGGGCAGCAAACTTTCCTTGAAGAAATAAGGCGCATTTCCGAAAGCAAACCGCAATTGTCGGGATTTGCCTATTGGGGTGCAGAATGGATTGCTTTCAAAGGGCCTGAAGCTAAAAATGGATCACCCTGGGAGAACCAGGCACTGTTCGATTTTGACAATAAGGCACTGCCTGCAATATCAGCCTTCCGCCGGGATTAACCCTATTTTGTGGTCATCGACATTCCTTATACCCTTCGGTTTTTTAACCTGATTAAGCCACAAAAACGAATTTACGCATTTTTGGCAGAAATATTTTTTAATCTTAAGCGCGGTTGCACCTATTGCTTAATGCCTTTTCCCGCCCTAATATCTGCCTAACTTTAAGGCCTGTAAGTCAGGGTGCGACTTTGAGTCGCACCCTGACTCCCTTCGAAAAATATAACCGGGCAAAGTTCAAATAAAGGCGGGCACTTCCTTTACTTCACCCTGTTTTAGATTGCCGAGCCACACCTGATCCACCCTTACCCGGATCAGGCGAAGTGTAGGAAAGCCAACAGCAGCAGTCATTTTACGAATTTGCCGGTATTTGCCTTCGGTAAGGATGATGGAGACCCAGCAGGTCGGTCCATGGCGGTCATCCCTGATTTTCTTTATGCGCGGAGGAAAGTCAGGCATTTCGGTCAACAGCCTTACTTTACAAGGCAAGGTGATGTATTTCTCACTCCTGATGCCAATTTCCACCCCCTTCCGCATTTTTTCCATGGAAGCTTCATCAATCAGCCCATCCACCTGGGCATAGTATTCTTTTTCCTTGTCCTTACTCCGCATCTGATCACACAATATGCCGTTGGTGGTTAACAACAGAAGTCCTTCGCTGTGTTCATCGAGCCGGCCAACAGGCATGGTACCTTCGGGAAATGAATACAATTCTCCAAGCACTTTCTTCCAGTCGTGTTCGCATACAAATTGGCTCAGGTAGCCAAATGGCTTATGCATGATAAAATGCCTGTGGTTCAAAGTATGTATTTTAAAAACTGCCTGCAAAGGTAAAGTTTATAAGGAAAAACCAATCAAGTTCAGCACATACAGCGCAATATCCCTATCTTTACGCGGTCAAAAAAAACTGCATTGAATGAAACTATCGGTAGTAATTGTAAACTACAACGTTAAATACTTTGTTGAACAATGTCTGCATTCTGTCCTCACGGCCATAGAAAACCTTGATGCAGAGGTTTTTGTGGTTGACAACAATTCGGTAGATGGCAGCGTTGAAATGATAGCCGAAAAATTTCCCCAGGTTAAACTCATCAGCAACAGCGACAATCCCGGTTTTTCAAAAGCCAACAACCAGGCCATACGAATTTCTCAGGGCGAATATGTTTTGCTGCTGAACCCCGATACTTTGGTTGAACAGGACACCCTAAAAAAATGTGTTGACTTTATGGATGCTCATCCTGATGCAGGCGGACTGGGCATTAAGATGATTGATGGGAAGGGACGGTTTCTGCCGGAGTCAAAGCGTGGATTGCCCACGCCCCCGGTAGCATTTTACAAAATTTTTGGCTTATCAGCCCTCTTCCCAAAGTCCAAAACTTTTGGAAAGTATCATTTGGGCTTCCTTGATAAAGACAAGACCCATGAAGTGGACGTGCTTTCCGGTGCATTTATGATGCTACGGAAGGAGACGCTGGATAAGATCGGTTTGCTTGATGAAGATTTTTTCATGTATGGCGAAGACATTGACCTGAGTTACCGCATCACCAAAGGGGGTTATAAGAACTATTATTACCCTGAGGCGCGCATTATCCATTACAAGGGTGAAAGCACCAAAAAATCGAGTGTAAATTACGTTTTTGTTTTTTACCGTGCCATGGTCATTTTTGCTCAAAAACATTTTTCACTGCACAATGCGCGGCTATTTTCATTGCTTATAAATATAGCCATCTATCTGCGGGCAGGTATGGCAGTGGTTTACCGGATTTTTAAACGGCTGATACTGCCGGTGAGCGATGCGCTGCTTATTTATGGAGGAGCGTTAGTGATTACGGCCTATTGGGGCAGCAATGTAGTATTTAACAATGGCGGGCATTATCCGCCCCTGTTTCTGTTTGGAGTGCTCCCTGCCTACATTGTTATCTGGTTGATTGCGGTGTTGCTCAGCGGTGGTTACGATGTGCCATTGCGACTTAGGAAAGTCATTATGGGTATGTTTACCGGCACCATCACCATATTGGTTTTTTATGCACTGTTGCCTGCCGGATTCCGGTTTTCAAGGGCGCTTATCATCTTAATAGCGGCCTGGGGATTGGTGGCCATCACTGGAATACGCTTTTTCCTGCACCTGTCCGGCTTTTCGCAATACCGCATCGGAGCCAACCCAAACCGACGGTTTGTCGTTGTGGGTAATCCGGCTGAGTCGGAAAGGGTAGCCGAACTACTTCGCAAATCACTGGTAAATCCGGGGTTTATTGGTATTGTTGGTCTTGAAGACAAAAACAAAGACCAAAACGGCTACATCGGCCAGATGACCAACCTCTCAGCTATTATCAGCATTTATAAAATAGATGAGGTTATATTTTGCGCCAAAGACATGCCTGCACATCAGATTATTGATGCCATGAGTCATAACCGTCAATCTCATACTGAGTACAAGATTGCCCCGCCGGAAAGTATGAGCATTATAGGTTCAAACTCCATCAGCACCAGTCGCGACCTTTACATTATTGACATCAATTCCATAAGTAAAGTAAACAACCGCAGAAACAAGCGTATTTTCGACTTCCTGGTAGCCTTGATTTTACTGGCTGTTTCTCCGGTTGTGATGTTGATAACCTACGATCCGCCCTACTTTATTTACAATCTTTTCAGAATATTACTGGGGTTCAGATCAGTGGTCGGCTATGCGCCATTGCCTGATTCCGGTTCTGAACTGCCACCCATACGAAAAGGCATTCTCTATCCAACCGATCTTTTCCCTGAACGGGATATTGACGTTGACACCGCGCTTACCCTCAACATGCTTTATGCCCGGGACTATCGCCTAAGCAACGACCTCAATATATTGATTAAAGGGTTCAGAAGATTGGGACGAAGTGGAAAGCCGCGTGGCTAAACCTTTTTAATTCATTTTTGTTAAATACGGCAACAAGCAACAGGAATAATGAATGCGCTCATTGGCGCAAAAAAAAATAAAATAAACATTGCTATGGCAAAATTTGAAGTTGTGATGCCCAAACTGGGCGAGAGTATCATTGAAGCTACCATTACAAAATGGATAAAAAAGCCTGGTGATACTATTGAAGAAGATGATCCAATCGTAGAAATTGCTACCGACAAAGTAGATTCAGAAATACCTTCACCAGTGGAAGGTAAATTGATTGAAGTAAAATTTAATGAGGGTGATGTGGTACCGGTAGGTAAGGTTATTGCCATTATTGAAACCGAGCCTGGCGAGGCAGAGGTAAAAGAAGAAGCCAAACAGGACCCGGCCGATGAAACTGTACCCCCCGCCGAAGCAAAGGAAGACAAACAGGAGGCATCTTCAGAAAAAGCGCCCAAAAAAGAAGCCGCTTCAGATGAAACGGCTGAAAAAGTGAGTAGCACCGGTGACCGGTTTTATTCGCCCCTGGTTAAAAATATCGCCAAAGCAGAAAATATAGGACAAGAGGAACTCGACAGCATTGCGGGTAGTGGTAAGGATGGCAGGGTAACAAAGGATGACATTCAGGCTTACCTGAAAACAAGGTCAGAAAAGCCAAAAGCAGAAAAATCAGCCGCCACAGTTCCTGAAACATCCAGATCGCCTGAAAAATCAAAGGCCCAACCTCAGGTTTCCGCCGGCAGCGGAGATGAAATCGTAGAGATGGACCGCATGCGCCGCCTTATTGCTGACCATATGGTGATGTCGGTGGATGTTTCCCCCCATGTAACCTCTTTCATTGAAGTGGACGTTACCAATATGGTAAAATGGCGCGAAAGAGTGAAAGATGACTTCCTGAAACGTGAAAAGGAGAAACTTACCTACACTCCCCTCTTCGTTGAAGCAGCCGCACAGGCAATTAAAGATTTTCCGGGTGTAAATGCTTCGGTGGATGGTTACAATGTAATCCTTCGTAAAAATGTTAACATTGGCATGGCAGCCGCCCTGCCCAGTGGCAACCTTATCGTTCCTGTAATTAAAAATGCTGATCAGAAAAACCTGATTGGGCTGGCCAAAGATGTAAATGGCCTGGCAAATAAGGCCAGGACCAACAAGCTGGAGCCTGATGATATCAGCGGTGGTACGTTTACCATCACCAACCTGGGTACTTTTGGAAGCATTACCGGCTCGCCCATTATTAATCAGCCCCAGGTAGCCATACTCGGACTGGGTGTGATTAAAAAGAAGCCGGTAGTCCTGGAAACTGAAGAGGGAGATGTGATTGCCATCCGGCATATGATCATACTTTCGCTGGCCTACGACCACCGCGTGGTTGATGGCGCTTTGGGCGGTCAGTATCTGCAACGGATGCAGCAAATACTCGAAAGTTTCGACACCAACCGTCCCTACTAAGCATAAAAACGCTAAATTCGCAGCACCAGCGCTTCTGCTGGTGCTTTTTTATTTCTATTTCTAATGACAAAACTCAATCTAACCCGTCCGCTCGCTGTTTTCGATCTCGAAACCACCGGTATCAATGTGGGCAAAGACAAAATTGTTGAAATCAGTGCGATTAAAATCAATCCCGATGGCAGCGAAGAGATACTTGACCAACGCTTAAACCCTGAAATGCCCATTCCGCCCGAAGTCACCAAAATACATGGTATCAGTGATGAAGACATAAAAGATGCCCCCACTTTCAAGGCTTTTGCCCCACAACTGTTGCAATTTCTGGGCAATGCTGACCTGGGCGGATACAATTCAAACAAATTTGATATTCCGCTGCTGGTAGAAGAGTTTCTCCGGGCCGAAATTGATTTTGACATCAAAGGCAGAAGATTTGTTGATGTGCAAAACATCTTCCATAAAATGGAGCCACGCACCTTAAAGGCTGCCTATAAATTTTACTGCAATGCCGATCTGGTAAATGCCCATTCGGCTTTGGCCGATACGCGCGCCACCTACGAAGTGCTGTGTGCCCAGCTTGAGCGCTATGAAGGCGTTGAATATGAGGACAGAGAAGGAAACATAAGTACCCCGGTGGTAAACGATATTAAAGCCCTGCACGAGTTCTCCTTTCAGAACCGAAATGCTGACCTGGCGGGACACCTGATTTTCAATCAAAAAAACCAGGAAGTATTTAACTTTGGCAAACACAAGGGTAAATGTGTGGAAGACATATTCTCAACCGAGCCAAGTTATTACGATTGGATGATAAAATCAGATTTTCCCCTTTATACCAAAAAGATCATTACTGCGATAAAACTAAGGGGTTTTAACAAAACTTCAGTAAACATCAACAAGTAATCTAAAAACAAAAATTGTTTCTGAATGAAAATGATATGTATTGGCCGGAATTACAGTGAGCATGCCCGGGAGCTAAACAACCCGCTGCCCACAGCTCCGGTTTTCTTTATGAAACCGGAATCGGCTCAGTTGCGCAACAACCTGCCTTTCTTTTACCCGGCATTTTCCAACGACATCCATTACGAAGTGGAATTGGTATTACATGTAAGCAAGGTAGGTAAAAAGATTGATCCGAAGTTCGCCCATACTTACTTTGATGGTATTGGTGTGGGCATTGACTTTACGGCCCGCGACCTACAGCAAAAGGCCAAGGAAAAAGGGCTTCCCTGGGAAATGGCCAAAGCTTTTGACTCCTCAGGCCCGGTAAGTGAGTTTATTCCGGTGAGCGAGTTCAACGATCTTAAAAACATCAGTTTCGGACTTGAATTGAACGGGCAGGTGGTACAAAAAGGCAATTCAGGAGATATGATTTTTGATTTTGCCGCCATCATCAGTTATGTGAGTCAGTTTGTCACCATAAAACAGAACGATTACATATTTACGGGTACTCCGGCAGGTGTAGGCCCGGTGAAAATTGGCGACCGGCTGGAAGCATTCATCGGTGACCGGAAGCTGCTTTTGTGTAATGTCAGGTAGCCGGAAAACTATTCCATGCTCAACTCTTTGATCAGGGCTTCAAGCTGTTGGTCAATTTCACGAATTTGAGATGATTGATCTGATTTTTCTTCAATAGATTTACAGATCAGGTTACAGGTTTTAATACGCAGGTTACAATATTGAAATATTTTTTTGTTTTTATCGTGAAGGGCTTCCGGCAGGTATAAGCGGTCAGCTTCGCGGAGCAAGGCTTTATTCTCATTCCAATAATACAGGCTCACCGTTTTTATTTCATGGAGCATTCTCTCGTCAGAAGCCGTAGAGGGCAAGGCGTACATTTCAAGGGCCAGAGATTCCATAGCAACGAACTTTTGCATCTTTGCATCATAGGCCTCCAGGTCATAGGTTCTGATATTGGTATAAACAAAAGCAGCACCTATTGTTACCGCTACGGTCAGTACAGCAATGGTAAATGCCTTCAGTCTGAAATCATCCTGTTTGTTGATACCGGGTACAAAGGCATAACCGGCTATAATCCCCGAAATAAGCCCACCTAAGTGCGCAGCATTGTCTATGCCTCCACTTCTCAATCCGTTAGAAATATTATACAACACGAAAACACCTATACTGACCAAAAGGGACTTGCGGGCTGACTTTTCGATAATATCGGTGGTCAGCAGTGCAAGAAAAACACCATACATGCCAAAGATAGCACCCGAGGCTCCGGCACTGATGGTCAGGTCATTCCACCATAAGCTGCTTGCACTTGCGGCAATGCCAGTGAGTAAATAGGCGGTTAGGAATTTCGCTTTCCCCAGATAAGGCTCCAATAGCAGGCCTATGTATAATAAGGCATACATATTCATAAGCAGATGGAAAATACCTATATGGAGAAAACAACTTGTTAGCAGGCGCCACCACTCGCCTTCCAGGGTTATGGGCCTGAAGTTTGCGCCCCACTTTAGCAAGCTTTCCGCATCGGGCATCAATACGTTTACGCCGGTGAGCGCCATCATGACAAACAAAGCAATATTCAGGTCAATAAGCAGTGGAGTAATAAAATATCCCCGCACCGGAACAAATACGGAGAAAATACCGGTAAGCTTTTCTTTTGCAGAAATCGGACGGTGATTGATGAAATCATCTTCTTCGGAACCAAAGCTTTTTTTCAGTTCCTCATATCTTTGCTCCACTTCTTCAGGTGTTGTGCTCTGTTTTAGCAGGTTAAAGGATTCAATAAACTTCGTAATATTTTCTCTGTTTTTACCCCAATCCATAAGCTGATTTCCGGTACATTCACTTTTTAGCAAGGCAGTTCCGTTGCTAATCTGAATGTTTACCTCTTCACTGAAAGAAGCCATTGATATTTTTGTATAGGCAGCGAAACCCGACTTATTTATTGAACCAATATTCCAGCCCAGTTTTTCGGCAGTTTTCAATGCAATCACCAGAAATTGCTCAGAAGACAGGTCTTCCAGCGAAATTTCGCGCACCTGTTTTGGGGAAAGTCCTAAGGCCATGATGGTTGGTTTTAATGTGGATAACTTATACGTGTGGCAACTACGAAACGTGGGGCTTTTAGGAGCACTTTCCTGTCCGCCTGTGACAAAGGCAGTCATGAAGAACGAAATTTACAGAAACCACAGCCCATCCCTTGTTTTCTTAGGTGCTGTTATGGCTAATGCTTCTTTATTATCTTCATTGTCTTTGTTATTCCCTGGGCACTTATTCTCAAAAAATAAATCCCTGCTTTTAGTTCGGTAAGGTCAATTGATTGAGAGTTAGAATCAGGTTGTATTTGTCGGACAACTTGTCCTACACTATTTAAGACAGCCAAATCATAGTTATATATTCTGCTGTTTTCAAAATAGATTTTGTCCGAAAAAGGATTAGGATAAATTTTAAAATCAAAAATTTCAAGTTTGCTAACACCTAGAACTATGTTTACATAACAGCCTGCATAGGACGGATGTTGCCATACTTGTTGATGGTCAGAATATGAGCAGGTAACCAACATTGAATCTGGCATTTCCTGACTGAACTTCACTGGAAAATTCGGGAATAGGGGTCCGTGAATACTTCCAATGCCTTCAATCCATATTTCGTTAAGTTCATCAAAGGCATTCATGGTTGGCTCAGCAAACTTTAGTCGCTTATAATACTCTCCGCTAATTTGAATACTGTCAACATTAATAATTTCTAGCCATTCAGGAAACATTCCGTATAGATGATATAGTACACTATCCCCCAAATTTAAATTAAAATCATACAAAGTGTCAAGTTGATTTAATGTGTCAAGATAAAAGACTTTGTTGTTTTCCGTCCTTAAAAGTCCACGATAGACCAGATTGTTTTGGAACAAAGAGTCATTAGATGAATATACCTTAAACCATTGGACACTATTGATTACCGTGTCGGCTTGAAAACCATAAACCGTAGTTGTTGTCGCTACGAAATTTGGGTTCTGTTGATTTGCAGCAGGATATGTTTTAGCAACATTCCATTTTGAATCGAGATTGTCAAAATGATTTATTATTTGTCCCCAAAGAATTGCGGGAAGCATCAGAACTGAAAAAACAATTACTGTTTTCATATCTCTATTCTATTTAATGTCCGCCTTTTAACATTACCCATAACTACGATTTAACAAAAAAAAGTGCTTAAAGCTACATGAATGAAAGGGTCTGAATTTTGTACTAAGATATAAAGTTTTTAATTATCCAAAACAGGGAAAGCAATTTTTATTAAAAATTTTTTCGCCGCTTCAAAATCCATCTTCTGAACAGAGCATACATTCTTTTTCCGGCCTCTGCAAAACAAGACTATTCATTTGATGTTGTATTAGTGAACTAAAGTTATCATGAAAAAGATTTTAACATATTTCCTATTTATTGCCGTGGTATTGTGTGGTTTAAATTCCTGTGTAGAAACCAGGGAAACTGCACAATCGTTAAGAGACCGTTTTCCGGGGGCCAGGCTACATGCACTTCAGAATAGCGATTATGAGCTCGGCTACATGAGCATCCATCGCAATGACACTTTTCCCACTTTATTTTTTATACATGGCTCCCCCAGCAATATGAGTGTTTACAATGCCTATTATGCGGATACCAGTCTGGCAAAGTGGGCAAATATTATTGCTGCCGACCGCCCGGGATATGGATTTTCCAATTCGGGTAAATCAGAAAAATCGGTGCGTCGTCAGGCCAAACAAATGTGGAACATCCTTGAAAAAGAAGGCTATCCCTCACCGCTTTATATCATTGGGTCATCCTATGGAGGCACTGTGGCCACTAAAATGGCCATGACCAAGCCCGATAAAGTTGCGGGCCTGGTGCTTGTATCGGCTTCTCTGGCGCCGGGTGAAGAAACCACTTACGACATCAGTTATATTATCCGTCATAAGTTTTTCAGGTGGTTGCTGCCCCAAAAAATTATGGTAGCCAATGATGAAAAATTGTCACACATCGAATCGCTGAATGAAATGCTCCCTATGTGGAGTAAAATCACCGCTCCGGTAATTCTGTTTCAGGGAACTAAAGACCGGCTTATCTTGCCGGAAAATGTAAATTTTGCCCGACTCAAGCTCACCAAAGCCAAATCTATTGAATATCATATGCTCGAGAACGAGCGACATTTTCTGCAAATCAAGTACAAAAATTACATCCTTGAACGGCTCAGAGCATTGGTGAAAAAAAATGCGGAATCGGAAAAACAACTGGCTGGAAATATTAGCTTGCAATTCACCGAATAAGCCTGCCCATCTTAAGGCTTCCACCCGAATTGTTCTGATGGCTATCGGAATGGTTTGACGAAACTCCTGCACACCTGATGACAATTTAGGCAGACTCACCGGAAACGGCTCAAACCCCATCGCCTGTCTGCAAAATGACAGGCAGAACAGTACCTGAAACTTTGTTGGTAAATATAAAGAAAACTCACAAGACACGGCTCCTCCAAATCCGCTGGTTTTACTGAATCAACTGCACTCATCGGATTTGAAAATTGGCGAATGAAACGGAAAAGTGAGGAGGTACATGCGCTGATAAAAATTTCTGAATAAGATATTTCATTACTCTAAAAAGCGTGGACTGAGCTTAGAATAAACAGAATATATGCGAAAAACTTTGTATGTTTACACACTGTTGCCAATACAAAAACAAACCCCGAATAGTATGAAAAATCTTCTCCCGATAGCTTTGGGATTTCTTTTGCCGGTCACTCTGTTAATTCAAATGCATTTTTCACCGTAGAGTGAGTGGTGGCTGTGCACGCCATTATAGGGCTGGTTCTAATGCGGTTTGGGTTGGAGAAAGCAGGTTGTTGAAAATTGAGACATTAACAGTTACGCTATGAGTAAAAGAAAATTGGTTGTAATAGGCGGAGATGCAGCAGGTATGACGGCCGCATCCAGGATCAGGCGAGAGCAGCCTGACCGGGAGATTATCGTATTCGAGCGGGGAAATCATACCTCCTACGCTGCCTGTGGGATGCCCTATTACATTGGCGGGCAGGTTGAAACGAAGGAATCTTTGATTGTACGTAAACCGGATGTTTTCAAAAAAAAACAGCATATCGATGCACGAATTCGGCACGAAGTCATTGAAATTGATTGCCCAAATAAACGTGTCAGGGTCAACAACATTGATAAACAAGAAGAATTCTGGGAATCGTGGGACGACCTGCTTATAGCAACGGGAGCTTCTCCAATTGTTCCCAAAATGGAAAATATTGATGCCGGTGGGATTTTTACGCTTTCTACTTTACAAAGCGGAATAGATGTATTCAACTTCATAAAGGAAGAAAAACCGGCCAAAGCGGTAATTGTGGGTGGGGGTTATATTGGCGTTGAGATGGCTGAAGCTCTTCTTGCGCGCTCCATAGAGGTTTCCCTGATTGATATGGCTCCGCAACTGATGACTACCCTCGATAAAGATATGGCAGACCTGATTCTTGAATATATGAAAGAACAGGAGGTAAAAGTTTTTCTGGAAGAGAAATTGGTGAAATTTAAAAAAGATGCCAAAGGCAATGTGAACGCGGTAGTGACTGACAAACAAACCATTAATGCCGACATCATCATTTTAGGTGTAGGCGTTAAGCCCAATGCTGAACTGGCAGCCAAAGCAGGCATAAGAACAGGTGCAAATGGGGCCATCCACATAAACAAACGTTGTGAAACCTCTGTGCCCAATATCTGGGCAGCAGGCGATTGTGCCGAATCGTTTCACCTGCTATCTCAAAAGCAGGTTCATATTGCACTGGGCACCGTTGCCAGTAAGCATGGGCTGGTTGCAGGTATCAATATCAGTGGTGGAAGCATCGAATTCCACGGCGTTTTAGGAACGGCCATCACAAAATTCAAAGAGATGGAAATCTCACGCACAGGACTATCCGAAAAGGAGGCGAAAAGCTTGGGAATTGATTACCGAACTGAGACAATCACATCCCTTTCGCCGGCAGGCTATTATCCCGGCGCAGAAAAAATAAATGTGAAACTCGTGGTAAACAAACAAACAAAACAAATTATTGGGGGGCAAATTGTTGGTTTTAAAGGGGCAGCAAAGCGTATTGATACACTGGTAACGGCCATTGCTGCCGGGTTCACCGCACAGCAATTAATGGATCTTGATTTGTCCTATGCCCCGCCATTCTCCAATGTATGGGACCCGGTACAAATTGCTGCCAGAAAGCTTCTTTAACCTGATTAATTCACAATAACAAATTTGCTCAGTTTTGACAAAAACATTCTTTAATCTTAAGCTCAGTTGCCTATTGCTTAATGTCTTTTTCTCTCTTGCTAAATGGCTGATGTGAAAGCGGAGGTTTGGGCCTGTAAGTCAGGGCACGACTTTGAGTCGTACCCTGACTCCCCTCAAATCACGATTAAACTGAACTACTTTCATTTTTTTAAGAATTCATGAATAGTTCAGGTTCAGTCAATTTAAACATGGAAGGAGAAGAATTTAACAACAATTAATGTACGTTGAAACAGTAGTTGTCTTTTTTTGTAATATTATGAGCGACTGAAATCGAATGATGCACTACAAAATAACCACTATGAAAAAATTACTTTTTACAATCATTGCCCTATGTTGTTTGAATTTGTCTTACGGACAAAAAACCGAAATCAGGGTTTCACTCAACTCAGGACTATTTTCGTTTGCCGGCGAATCTGCTCAATCTGTAACCGGCATCAACTATAATGAATTGACAAATTCAGGATATACAAACAATCCTTACGGTTCGAGAGGCCGACTTGGCATTGGTCTGTCGGGAAATATAAAAAGGCTTTCAACCAAAAATAGGATTGTCGGTGCTGATTTAGGCTATGAATGGTTAAGAAGTAAAATTAAAATCAACCATATTTATACCTACCCGGAAAGCCTGGATGCAAAAGGGAGGACGTATTTAAATGCCAATTTTCTAAACCTGTTTGTCTTTATGGGTTACCGATTGCCTGTAAACAAAATAAATTTTGATTTCACCGGCGGTGCGGATATCGCCTATTGCCTGAGCTCAAAAGAAGACGGCCGGGCAACTGCCACAGACGGCACAAAATTCATAACTTCTACCGAAAGGAAAACGATTAGTTTTGATATCCGGCCAAGAATTCAAATTTCAGCAAATTATAATAAAACCGGTGCTTACATCGGATATTCATTTGGTCTGGCAAACTACAAGTCAGATTATGATGGCGGAACTAATGAGTGCTATGCAAGGCTTTTGCGGTTTGGGTTTACCTGGCAGATAAAATAATTGAAAACACGCATCACAAGCTTTGGTGATCGCTGTTTTAGGATTTCAAAATACCCGACAGAAAATTCAGGAATCAAAAATTTCCATTTCATTTAAAAAAACCTAAAATATATGGCTGAAAGATTATTAGCAGTTGGAGATATTCACGGATGTTTTGATTCTTTCAGGGAAATGGTAGAAAATAGAATCAAACTTCAAAAAAGTGACAAGCTTATTTTGCTCGGCGATTACATCGACAGAGGCTATAAAAGCAAGGAGGTTATTGATTATATCATGGAGCTGACGGAAAATGGCTATGATGTTATTCCGTTAAGGGGGAACCATGAAGTCATGCTTTTGGATGCTTATGAGGATGAGGAAAATTTTGAATTATGGTTTATAAACGGAGGTATTACAACTTTGAAGAGTTTTAATATCAATTCAATATTTGATATAGATTCAAAATACATAACGTTCTTCCATGGGCTGCAGTATTTTTATTCATACGAAGACTTTCTGTTTGTTCATGCCGGCTTTGATAACTTTGCAGCCAACCCTTTTACAGATTATTATGCCATGACATGGGAAAGCAGAGAATATTATGACAATCCCATATTAAAAAATAAGACAATTATTCATGGACACAAAACCATTACCTCTTATGCGTGTGAAGTAAGCATACTGAAAAGCCGCAAAGTAATTAACATTGACACCGGCTGTGTTTACAAACATTTAGATGGTTATGGCAAACTTACCGCATATGACTGTAATGCCAGGAAAACGTTTGTTGTTTGAAAAGTACCCGATAAAGTCGGTTTAGGGCTTTTTATTTGTACAATTTTCATTTCTGAATGCTTATTCAATTTCTATTTTTAAGCTTAAAAACTCTTTTTTTGCTACAGGGCCACGCAGGCCTGCCCGCCTAAGGCGGGCTGGTTTTATTGTCATTTTTTTACCTTTTTAAGCTGGACTCATTTTTTCAACTGCTCAATTTTTCCACTATCGGGAAAACCTTGCGTTCTGTCCCGATCTCTGCTATTTTCTAAACGCTCAATAAGCAGACAGGATGAAAACCGAAAGGTCATAATTGTTAATAAAAGTTAATTACCTGCCCGGAATGTATCTTAATGGAGCTTGTTTTATCTAATATTTTACGTTTTCGATTTTATTATAAACTTTAAATTTTACTATTATGAATCGTTTTTTCTTTAAATTTCAAATTCTCAACGCAGTGCTATTTTTTATGACTGCTCAATTGTCCTACAGTCACGAACCCGGCATAATATCAGGTGAACATTCTTCCATTGCTTCATCTGAAATTGTATTAGACGCTCTGGAAGCGGGACAGTTGCAAAATGCTGAATCAGTCTCAAAAAACATGCTTTTTCAAAGCGTCACTGGCTTTCCACAGCAAGTCAACACTTATAGTGACTTACCCGATTACGATAACGGGGCAAACACTTTGGGGACAACAAACTCCGAATCGCTGCCACTCCCATTTTATGAAGGGTTTGAAGCTTCAAATGAGATACCTGACGGCTGGACACAGGAGGTAGTGAACGGTCCCCTCTGGACGGTTGGTAATGGCAATTCGCCCTTTC